>ERZ1292633.5438-Hain-H41-02um-R1-5438-length-11516-cov-5_pt1 | contig 11516 bp, 11 predicted proteins | sample MGYA00564406_ERZ1292633 | MGnify/ENA primary metagenome ERZ1292633 (study PRJEB36523, sample SAMEA6512639) | groundwater metagenome | collected 2019-01-08 | study: AquaDiva: Metagenomics assemblies of 32 groundwater samples
AACTTGGTAGAGAAATGCTTGAAAAAGTTGGATATATAGAGATAGGAATGGATCATTTTGCTCTTTCTAGCGATACTTTATTTAAATCTATGGCGAAAAAAACATTACATAGAAATTTTATGGGTTATACAAATAATTATACCGAATTATTAATTGGACTTGGTGTATCTAGTATTAGCGATACTTGGACTGGTTTTATTCAAAATAATAAAGATATAGATGATTATATGACTCAAGTTAATTCTGGGGTTATTCCTATTTCAGTTGGTCATAAATTAAGCCAAGAAGATACAATATTAAGAAGACATATTTTAAATATTATGTGTAATTTTGAAACAGATTGGAGTAATGAAGATTTACAAGATCCTGCTTTATTTATAGGTCTTGATAGAATGAAAGATTTAGAAAAAGATGGTTTGGTAGAAATTTTTTCAACTAATTTAAAAGTAACCGAAAAAGGTAAAATGTTTATCAGAAATATTTGTATGACTTTAGATAGTAGATTATGGAATAAACAAAGTAGTACTCAAATTTTTAGTAAGGCAATTTAGGAGATCTAATTAAAAATATATAGATAATAAATCTCAGATTACTGGGGTCATGTTTTTCTTAATACCAAAGCTTCTGCTTCAAGGTATTATTAATAAAATAAAAAATTTATACCTCTTTTTAAAATTTTAAGATAAAATATACCAACTAAGGATTTTAAAATTTTTTTACGGAGGATAATTATGGCACATGAATCTAAAGATTACTCTGCACTAGTAGGTAAGTTAGATGGTTTTTTAAGTCAAAAACAACTTGAAGCTCATTTTGGATTATATAAAGGTTATGTAACTAAACTTAATGAAATAGAAACAAAACTTTCAAGCATAGATCCAGCAACAGCAAACTACTCTTTTAATGAATTTAGTGAATTAAAAAGAAGAGAAGCCGTAGCTTTTAATGGAGCTTTTTTACATGAAATGTATTTTGAAAATCTTTCTCCAAGTGCAGATGCTGGAAGTGCTTCAAGTGAATTAAATGCAGCTTTAGAAGCTTCTTTTGGTTCTTTTGAAAAATTTGCTGCAAATCTTAAAGGCGTTGCAATGTCATCACCTGGTTGGTCAGTTCTTACATACAATAAAGTAGATAAAAAATTACACACTTATTTACTTCAAGAACATCATATTGGTTTACCAGTTCATCAAGAATTATTATTAGTACTTGATTCATGGGAACATGCTTTTATGATTGATTACGGTACAGCAAGAGTTACTTATGTTGATGGTTTTGCAAAACATATTAATTGGTCAGTAGTTAATGAAAGATTTGCTAAATTAGGTTAAAAACTAATTATAAGATAAATTTTATCTGTTTCGGGAATGCTTTAAAAGCATTCCTTTTATTTTGCAGGGGTTGTCTGAAAAATGTATTTTTTTATAAAATTACGAGGTTAAAAGCCAATGTTTCTGTAGGGGCGTTTTATGAAACGGCCTCTTTTTAGACAGCCCCTATTTATCATTAAGATTGCATACGCAATCATTTTTTAATAAGAAAAATTGTTATGAGTAATATAATAAAAAAAGAAGATCTTAAAATTTTAATTCAAAAATTAAAAGAAGATGGTAAAAAAATTGTTTTAACAAATGGTTGTTTTGATATTCTTCATATAGGTCACGCAGAATACTTAAAAGAATCTAAATCATTAGGTGATATTCTTTTTGTAGGTATTAATAGTGATAGTTCTGTAAAAAAATTAAAAGGTGATTCTCGTCCTTTAAATAATGAGATTGATAGAGCTAAATTATTAGGATACTTAAAATTTGTAGATTATACTGTTGTTTTTGATGAAAAAACTGCTGATAACATTATAGAATTAATTCAACCTAATATATATGTAAAAGGTGGTGATTATACAAAAGAATCTTTACCAGAATATGAAACCTTGAAAAAATATAATATTGATGTTGCTTTTGTTAATTTTGTAAATGGATATTCTACAAAAAAAATTATAGAAAAGATTAAGACTTAATTAGATATTTGGATCAAATAAAAAATACCGACTAAAATATATTTTAGAATATATTGTTTTGTTTTTTGTATGAAAGAAATTAATAAAAAAGATTTTTTTGATTTTTGTATAAGTGAAAATATGCCTGTGGCATTATTTAGAGAACCATCTTGTACATCAACTTTGATTAGTTGTTTTAATGATAAACTAGAAAAAAATAACTTAAATAATGATAGCAAAGGGTTTGTTTTTGCCCCTTTTAGTAAAAAAAATGCTGATACTTTTTTAATAGCAAATGATATAGTTTTACAAGAAAAATTAGAATTAAAAGATAGTAACTATAATATTATTCTAAAAAAATATGATTATTATTTAAAAGAATTAAAAGATAAATCTAATTTAAGTAAATTCTATTCTTATGAAAAAGATATTCATAATTATTCAAAAATAGATTTTTGTGAAATTGTTGAAAAAGCAATTAAAACAATTAATGATTCTAAAGCAAAAAAAATTGTTATGTCTAGAACTCTAAAAGTTCCTTTGGATAATGATTTTGATATAATTAATTTTTTTGAAAAATTATGTGAAAAATACCCAAAAGCTTTTATTTCAATAGTTTCAATACCAAATTTAGGAACTTGGATAGGTGCAACTCCTGAAAGTTTAATAAGTATAAAAAATAATGAATTTATTTCTACTATGGCTGTTGCAGGTACACAAAATTATAATCCTAAAATATCAGATTATTATTGGGATGAAAAAGACACTCATGAACATGATTATGTTGTAGATTATATAAAAGATACTTTTGAATACTTTAATATAGATTATATAAAAGAAAATAAAGATAATTTATTTATTGGAAATATAGTCCACTTAATAACTAGATTTAATGGTAAAATAGATAAAAATACATCAATTATTGAGCTTATTTATAAATTACATCCAACACCTGCTGTTTGTGGTGTTGAAAAAAACTTTGCTCAAGATTTTATAATAAAAACTGAAAAACACAAAAGAGCTTATTATTCAGGTTTTTTAGGTTATTTAAATTTAAATAATTCTAGTAAGCTATATGTAAATTTAAGATGTATGGAATTAATTAAAAAATATTCTGTTTTATATTTGGGTTGTGGAATTGTTTCAGAATCTATTCCAGAAAAAGAATGGGAAGAAACTGAAAAAAAATCAGAAATTTTACTTTCTGTTTTAAAAACAAAATTTTACTCTAAATAAAATAATTTATTTAATGCTTTATTAATAAAATAAAAAACAACTAGCTAAATGCTATGTTGTTTTTTTATTAAAATTTAAAATTAAAGACCCTTATGAGCCCCATCACAAAAAGGAGCGTTATTGGTTTGTTTACATTGACACAATGCAACTTTTTTCTTTTCTGTAATTTCTAAAACCATTGGTGTAAATGAACTTCCTTGATGAGAACCATCACAATAAGGTTGATTTTTTGATTTACCGCAAGTACACCAATAATAAGTACCAGCTTCTAATTCTACAACAGCAGGAACTTTAGATGCAATTTCACCTTTTTCCATAAATACTCCTTTAAAACATTCATAATAATATATTTCATAATAACATATTGAGAGTAATATATTTTTTTTATAGAAAAATAAGCATAAATTTTATAATTTATTCTATAATAATAAAAATTAAGTATTTTGATGTATTATTTTGAGCTCTGTTAATTCTGTTTCTAATAATCAATATACAAATCAAGAAATTTTAAATAAAAATCCAAAAATTGAAAAACCTATTATTGACGAAAGTAATAAACCTTTTGAATTAGTAAATAATAAGAGTGATTCAAATAAAATAGATGTACAAACTTCTAAAACAAATGTAATAAAAAGCTTACCTCTTTTAGAAGAATCATCAAATGTAATTTATAATAGTAAATCAGAAAGTTATAAAGAATGGTTTACACCACAGTATGCAGATTATGAGAGCAAATATGGTAATTTTCATTTCTCAGGAATTAATGTTGCAGAAAATGATAAAATTTTAAATAATCCTACAAAAAATAGTAAAGAGGTTTTAGAAGAAAATCAAACATGGCGAACAGCTTATTCTAGCTGTGGCCCTGCAACAGCATTAATGACTTTAAAAGCAAATGATTTTGGTAAAAATTTAAGTATTGCAGAAATGCGTTCTAATATGAATGTTCCTAAAAGAGGTGCTGTAACTTCAGACTCAATTTCAAAAGCTATTGAAAAAATTTCAGATAATAAGCTAGATGCAGATATAAATAAAGCGAAAGTTAAAGAATCACCTCAAGCTTTTTTAAATAGAATGAAAGAAGAAATTAAAGATGATAATATGGTAATCCTTTTAACACAATTTATGGATGAAGATACTGAAAATAAAGCGTCTAATGTAGGTCATTATGTTATTGTAAATGGTTTTAAAGGAGATAATTTATTAGTAGTAAATCCCTTTACCATAAATGAAGAACAAGAAATTCCTTTTGAGGAATTTAAACAAGCTTATGACCATAGAAAAGAAATTGGTGGGCAACCAAATTTATTTATTTCAGTCTCAGATGAAACTTAATATTTTAAAAATTTTCTAAAAAATTTGATAATTATAATTTGTTTTTTGGTAAGAAATAAAAAAATACTTTTACTAATTCAATAAAATAATTAACTTTAATACTATAATATGATATTATTATTATATGATAAAAGCGTATAAATATAGGCTCTTAACAAATAAGAAGAAAAAAGCTAAGTATCTATCTAGTTTTAATAAAAAATTTCATCCCCCTAAAAAAATATCATGAGTAAATCACCCCTTTTTAAATATTTGCACAAAGATAAATTAAGTTTTACACTTATCCAAAAAACGACAATTTTAATACTAGTTATTTTTGCTATATTTTTTAATCGTATTTATTTACCTATTAGTATTGGTATTTTGATTTTTACTTTTATCTATTCATTAATTACTTACCCCAAAAAAACTATTTTTCTTTCTTCACGATACTTAATTTGTGGAAACACTATTTTTTATTATAAAAATATCGATAAAATAGTTCTTAATACTAATTCAGGTATATTATCAATTTATTCTGAAGATAAAGAAGTTTTTAAATTAGATAAAAATTTAATTCCTACAAATGCTAGAAAACAACATAAAATTGATGCAAATAAAAATAATAAATTTAAAAAACTATCTGATAAAATTATAGATAAGATTAAGAATGCTTCACCTAATGTTGAATTACATGGAGTTATATAAAAAGATCTAATAAATTTATGATAGAATTAAATAAAAAATTATACAAAAAAAATATTCATCTTTTATATAGCCCCACTCTTGCTTGTAACCTTAGTTGTCAATATTGTTATTTGGGGGAGCAAACAAGTAATGCTTTAATAAAAAAAGATTCTGAAAGAGCCGTTTCTACACTTAAATATGCTTTAGAAAAATTCCAAGAAGAAAATATTCTGCCTTTTAATGTTTCTTTGCATGGAGGTGAGGTAACAATTTTATCGAATCAAATATTAGATGAACTTTTTGAACTTATAAAAAATCATTATGTAAAAAATTTTGATGAAATAAACGCATTAGGACATAAAAAATCATCGCCGCATATAAAAACTAATCTTTTTAAATTTGCGAATCAATATGAATTAATGGAAAAACATAAGGTTTCTATTAGTGCTAGTATAGATTTACCTCTTTTTATGCATGGTAAATATCGAACCACAAAAGGAGGAAAAGATTGGTTACCTCTTACAATAGAAAATATAAAGCTTTTAGCTAAATATCCTTATGGAAAAAAAATATCTGCAACTATATCAAAAGAACATTTAGAAAACATAGACCTTTTTATTAATGATATTTGGTATATACATAATGAATTAGGATTTGATATGAATAATTTTAATCTTATGTTTGCTTTTGAATCAGAATTAAACAATATAGATAAAAAAAATAATGTATTAACTCCAGTTTCAAAAGAAGAACAATTAAATTTATATGAAACTTTAAAAAAAGTTTTTACAGAAACAGAATTAGAAGAAGGGTTTAGAAGAAATTGGTTTGATGAATTTAAACCATCTTATTGCACTAATGCATTTAATTGTGGCGAAAAATTCTATTTATTACAAAGTGATGGTTCGGTTTATTCTTGTGTACGAGGTCAAGGAATAGAAGAGTTTTATTATGGAAATATTTTTGAAAATTCTATGGAAGAAATACTTAATAATGGAGCGAGAAAAATAAGTGAAATTCATCAAAAATATGGTATGGATTCTTCATGTAAAAGCTGTGGTAATTTATCAATATGTAATACAGGATGTGCAGTAGTAAAGTTTCAAAGAGAAAAGCCAAAATCATATACTTGTGAATTGCAAAAAAGTATTTACAAAGATAATCCTTATTCATACCCTGAAGATTCTGAAGAAGAACAAATAAATTATGCAAATTATTATGAAAAAGAAATGCACCCATATTTAGCATTTAATAAAAAAGAAATTATTTTAACTCCTTCAATAATATTGCCAAATGATTTCAATGAAAATAAAAATTTCTTTTTAAATTTAATTAAAGAAGATCCTATTTTGGAATCATTATATAGTGATAAATCATTTATAATTGAGCTTAATAACGATTTGATTAACTTAGAATCGCAAATTTTAAAAAAAACTTCTACTTATTTTACTTTATCATCAGAAGATAAAATTTTAGTTCATTTTCCATCATCTTTAATGAAATTAAATTGTGATGAGCTAGTAAAAAATACTCTTTATTTGCAAATGTTAAATAATGATTTTGTTATTTATGGAGATGAAAAAAGAACTAAACAGGCTCATTTATTTACATATCAAATATATAACTCATTTTTAAAAGAAAGTAATGTTTTTGGAAAAAATAATTTTATGTTTGATTTATCTGGTGTTATAAATTTACATAAAGATCTTTATAAAAAAAATGTTTTAAATAATTTATTTTTTACTACACTGTTTTTAAGAGATTATCATTATCAAAAACAAAAAAACAATGCTTTTTATCATATTCAGGCAATAAATTTGCCTTTTCCTAATATTGAATTTTTTTATTTAAATTAGAGGTGAAATTAATATGAATCCTAAAGAATTAGAAAAAATAGCTTTTACGGTTGAAAGATTTTTTAATGTTACACAAACTCAAGATAATGCAACTAGAACCAGTAATGAAGAATGGATTGTAAAATGGTTTTTACAAGAAAAAAACTCTAAAGCTTATTTAATTTATCATAGGCAAAAAGTTTATTGTTATAAAGACAAGGAAATAGTTAAAAGTTTTGCTTTAAATGAATCAAACGAAGAAAAAACTATTTGGTGTGATGGAAAAAAAATATCAATAATTGATTCAACTTCTTTTTATGCAAATGGAAGTATTGTTTTATTAGGAACAACAGGTTTATTAGTAGCAAATAATAATCAACCTAGAAATAATAGTATATTTAGTTTAAGTAACAATAATAACAACAATAATAATAATAACAATAATAACAATAATAATAACGGTTAAATTTATAACATCCTTATTACTAAAAATATAAAAGATTAAAAAATTAAATTGATTTAATCAATACCTTTGATAAATTTTACATGTTGAATGTATTGTAATTTATTAAAATAAGATATAATTAAAATAAGGTTAAGGATTTTAGTGTCTTGAGAGAACGTATGGAAGATAAATATGCACCGTTAGGTGGACAAGCTGTTATGGAAGGGGTATTAATGAGAAGCCCTGATTTTATTGCAGTTGCTGTTAGAAAACCTAGTAATAATGAAATAATATTAGAAACTAAACAACTTGAAAAAACAGCTTCTTCTGGTTTGAAAAAATTGCCTTTTTTTAGAGGTATTTATGCTTTAGTTGATTCTATGAAAGTTGGTTTTTGGGCATTAAATCTTTCTGCTGACATAGTAACAAAAGACATGGAAGAAACTGAAAAAAATCAAGGAAATTCTGATACTTCTGATTTACCAAAAAACTCCGATCCTTCTGTAGTTGTAGAATCTGTTATATCTCGTTATAAAAGTGATAATTTAGAAGAAAAAAAAGAAACTTTAGCTGAAAAGCTTATGGGTGGAGGTTCTTTAGTTCTTTCTTTAGTAATTACTATTAGTTTATTTATGATCCTTCCTGCCTCAATTTTTAATTTTCTAAAAGATAAAATTGATAATGTAATTGCTTTAAATTTTATTGAAGGAGGAATAAGACTTTCTATTTTTATTCTATATATTTTAGCAATATCTATGATGAAAGATGTAAGAAGACTTTTTCAATATCACGGTGCAGAACATAAAACTATTCATGTTTATGAAGCAAGAGAAGAATTAACTGTAGAAAATGCTAGAAAATACACCACTTTACATCCAAGGTGTGGAACAAACTTTTTATTTTTAACTGCTCTTACAAGTATAGTATTATTTTCTTTTTTAGGTAAAACAGATAGCATTGCTATAAGAGTTGTTTCTAAATTAGCTCTTCTACCATTTGTAGCAGCTTTTTCTTATGAATTAATTAGAATTGCTGGGCAAATAAAATTAAAACCTAAAAATATTATTGTAAGAATGGCTTATATTTTAAGTTTACCTGGTTTATTAATGCAAAAAATTACAACAAAAGAACCAGATGATGCACAACTTGAAGTTGCCCTAGTTTCATTAAAAGCAACATTAAATGATAAATCATTTGATCCAAAAGTTTTTGAAACTTCAGTTATTTAGTATTTAATAAAACCCTGAAGCAGAATTCAGGGTTTAAGATAAATTTTAACCAAGATATACAGGTTTAATTATTTCTTCTAATAAAATATTATCATTCAAATAAATTTTATAGGCATTTGCTTTTTATCTTGATGAAATTGTTTTAAATAAACTTTCATTTATAAAATGTAATCCAACACCATCATCACAAGCATATCCATCTTTCATTTCTTTATTAGCAATTTTACTTTTATAGCTTGGTTGTCTTTTTTCTTCTCCATCAAAATGAGGGCAATTACTTCCTTGCAGAAAACCTAAACAATTTAATTTATTCAATCCATTTGAAATAGAATCACTTAAACCTTCTTCAAACCAACAAATAGAACCAGCACTTAAACCACTTAAAATAACTCCATTATCATATGCTTTTTTTATAATATTATCTAAATTCCATTCTTTCCAAAGAACTAATAAATTTCTTGTATTTCCACCTCCAACATAAAGAATATCTTGATTTATAATGAACTCTTCTATTTTATTAGTATGACATTTAAACAATGATAAATGACTAGTATTACAATTTTTGTTTTTAAAAGCATTATAAAATCTAGTAATATATCCTTCTGAATCACCACTTGCAGTTGGAATAAAACATATATTTGGTTTAGTTTTATCTGATTGTTCCAATATATAATTATCTAATAAAGGATTTTCTGGTTCCATTGAAAATCCACCACCACCCATTGCTATGATTTGTCTTTTCATTTTTTATTAAAAAATCCTTTATACCAAAGTTGTATTTTTAATATGTTCATAAAATTTTCTTTGGTAATAAAACCTAATTGAACTAATATTTCTCCTATTTGTTTATTTTTATTTGATAACTTATCTTTTTCTTTTATTGCATAACTTAATTCTGCTCTAGTTATATTTGCAAATTTTACCAACATATCACCAATTAAAATATCTAAATTCTCTTCGGGTTCAAGTATTTTTAAACTTATTATATTTTTTTCACAAAATAAATGTAGAAGATCAAAAACATATGATATTTTTTTTATGGAATAGTTTTCGTCTATTATTTTCCTTAAGTTTTTATAATCTTTTATATTACTTAAAAAATCTAATAAATCATTTGGTTTTTCACTATATTTTAAAACTTCTAAAAGTGTTTTCATTTCAGGTTGATGAGAAACTACTAAATTTAAAGAATTTACCGCATGTAAAACTTCATCGGGCAAAATATTTTTACTTGAAGATTCTATAAAAGTATCAAATACATTTGCATTTGCATTTATTTCAATAACTTGTCTTAATGATTTAGCACCATCAAAAATATTAAGAAAATCTAATAAAGCTTTTGTATCTTTAAAATTTTTAGAATTTAATGCAAGGTTTTTTACTTTTTCAGAATTAATTGTTGGTATAACATAAAATAAGCTTTCAATAACATTAGATTTTTCATCTTTCAATTTATTTGCTTCTTCAACAAGAAAATCTAAATTATCAATCCAAGATAAATCAACATTTCCAAAATTACTATTATTTTCTTCTTCATCAAGTATTTTAGATAAATTATTAACAACATCTTGTGCTTTTCGTATAGCTTCTTTTATATCAACTTTATTTAAAATAGTTTTAATTGCTCCAAAATCTCTCGCAAATTGAAGTTCTTTTATTTCTATAAAATGCTTATATTCAGGTATATTTCTTAATTCTTCAATAAAAGCATCAATATTATCATGCCTAGCTTCTTTTTCTTTTTCTAAAGCTTTTAAAATAAGTTTATCAAATGATTTTGGAATTGTTGGATTATAAGTACTTGGTGGTAACGGAATTTCTTTTAAAACTTTCATAATTGCTTTATTAATATTATCAGATTCAAGAGGAAGTCTTCCCGTTAACATTTCATATAAAGTAGCGGCAAATGAATATAAATCAGATCTTGGATCAACATTATCAGGTGAGTTTAATTGTTCTGGAGACATATATAAAATCGTTCCCATTATAGAATCATTGTTTTCATCTATTACTTCATAATCACTAGAAAATTTTGATATTCCAAAATCAGTTAGTTTTGCTAATCCTTTTCCTAACAACATAATATTTTCAGTTTTTACATCTCTATGTATAACTCCATTTCTATGTATGTATGCTAAAGCATCACCTATTTGAATAGCTATACTTAGAACTATTTCCATAGAAAAAGGGTGTAGTTCCAAAATCTTTGAAACTGGTTGCCCATCAATTAATTCCATTACAATATAATGTGTATTTTCATCTTCTTGACCAAAACCATAAAGGTTAACTATATTTGTGTGATGTAATTTTGATATAGCTCTAGCTTCTCTTTTAAAATAATGGATAGAAAGGTCTCTATTTATTTGATCTAAAGAAGAATCAAGTACTAATGTTTTTAAGGCTACATTTTTTTCTTTTGTTAAATCAAATGCAAGGTAAACAGAACCCATTCCACCTTCACCAAGTTTTTTTATTATTTTATATTTATTATCAAAAATAATTTCGTCTGTTTCTTTTTTCATAGATTTTAATATAAGCCAATTAAAATAAATTATATTAACTGTTTTTTATTCTTTTTCTTAATTACAAAAAGTAATTTTATCATATATATATGTAAAATGTTATAATTGTAATGAAGTATTATTGATCATAAATTATATCACAAATATTACAATATTTATATATCAAAATTGAAGAAAATTTTTATTATCTTAAATATATTTAATGAAAGTTATATTAAAATATGTTTGTAAAAAAAGAGATTGCATTTACCAGGA
>ERZ1292633.5439-Hain-H41-02um-R1-5439-length-11515-cov-5_pt1 | contig 11515 bp, 7 predicted proteins | sample MGYA00564406_ERZ1292633 | MGnify/ENA primary metagenome ERZ1292633 (study PRJEB36523, sample SAMEA6512639) | groundwater metagenome | collected 2019-01-08 | study: AquaDiva: Metagenomics assemblies of 32 groundwater samples
CCACCAACATGGCTTCGGCCAGTGGCCGCATTAAATTGTCTTTACGCTTCAATAATGCCAAAACCGCCCGCCGCGCCGATTTAGGCCCAAGGCCTTGAACCTTGGCTAATAATTCAATCAGCCGACCTAATTCGGGGCCAAATGTCGCGCGGGATTTATTTAACATAATCTCAATCTAAAACGGCATTTTGAAACCGGGCGGCAGATTTAGGCCGCCCATCAGACCTTTTTCCATGCCTTTTCGTGCTTCCTCTAATTTCTTTTGCGCATCATCAAAAGCGGCTTTGATTAAATCTTCGAGGATTTCCACTTCATCTTGAACCATCAATGAAGGGTCTATTTTCATTGACACTAAATTATTTTCGCCGCGTAATATCAGCGAAACCAAGCCGCCGCCGGATTTACCTTCCGCTTCCAATTTTTCCATTTCCTTCTGTGCATTTGCAACTTTCGCCTGCATTTGCTGCATGGTTTTCATAAGTCCACCCATTTCACGCATATCAAAATTTTCCTTTCATTTCAGTTTCAAGCGCCATTTTGGTTGGCAGCTTGATTACGGGTTTCAATCTCAATTTGTGGCGCATCTGCATTATCATCGTTTGAGGCATTTATTGCAGTTATTTTGACGCCCGGAAATAGGCCAAAAAGCGTCTTTATTTGCGGCAGCTCTTTAATTTGCTCAATTTCAAGGGCTTTGTTTTTACCCTGAGTTTCGTGCACAGTCGCGCCGCCGCCTTGCTCCAAATACACCTTCCATTCTTGCGATGTAAGTTTCGCTAAAGCCGCGACCAAGCGTGGTTGCAAATTCTTGGGGGCGGTCTCGGTTGGTTCAAGCCTAACAATATTGCCATCTATGCCAATAGGTTTGGCGTAGCGTTCAAGATCCGCGACCAATGCTTTTTCGCCGATTTCGTGCTCCAGTGCATGTAACATTTCGTGAAAATTGCTGAAACTGGGCGGGGTTTGTTGGTTAGTTATTTGGTTTTTTTTTTGACTGCTCGGCGCGCTTATTTCTTGGGCCGAAACATTGGGCTTTTGCACGATTGTTTCAATTTGCGCGCCGCCAATTATGCGAACTAAATCCTCGGGGCTAGGGACTTGCCCGACCCCACAAAGCCGCAAAATGCACATATCAATGGCCGGCAGAGGTTCGGGCGCGCGGCGAGTTTCCTCAAGGCCAGTCAGCAGCATTTGCCAAATGCGACTAACACCAAGATTGGTGGTTTGCCCCGCTAAATCCGCCAACCGTTCATAGCCATCGCCGCTTTCAATGTCTTTATAGGCTTCGCCAAGGTTCAAAACTTTGCCAATTTCATGGGCAATTTCCATAAGGCCTTGGACAATATAAGTTGGATCTGCGCCATATTGATATTGGTCATGCACTTCTAGAATCGCGGATTTTGTATCGCCCGACAAAATATGCCCAAACAAATCAAAAATGCGATTTCTATCCGAAAGGCCCAGCATATCCCTAATTTTTTCGGCGCTAATTGCGTCAGTTATGTCGTCCGATTGTTGCACCAATGCTTGATCCAATAATGACAAAGCATCACGGACAGACCCTTCGGCGGCACGCGCGATTTGCGCTAACCCTTGGGTTTCGACTTTGACATTTTCGGCCAAACAAATTTTTTCAAGATGCTCCGCTAATTGCTTGCGTTCAATCCGCTTGAGATCAAACCTCTGGCAGCGCGACAAAATCGTCACTGGCACTTTGCGGTTTTCGGTGGTCGCAAAAATGAACTTTGTATGCGGCGGTGGTTCTTCCAAGGTTTTCAACAGCGCATTGAACGCATTAATCGAAAGCATGTGAACTTCGTCAATGATATAGACTTTATAGCGCGCCGATATTGGGCCATAGCGTGAATTATCAAGCAAATCGCGCATTTTCTCAACGCCAGTATTTGATGCGGCGTCAAGCTCCATAACATCGGGGTGGCGACCATTGATTATCGCATCGCAATGTATGCCATAAGTCGATAATTCCATTGTCGGCGCGTCTGCTCCCGGGCTTGAGAAATTAAGTGCGCGGGCAATAAGCCGTGCTGTGGTGGTTTTGCCAACTCCGCGAACCCCAGTTAGCATGAAGGCATGGGCAATGCGGTTTTGCGCAAAAGCATTGGTCAGCGTCGTTACCATTGCATCTTGGCCAATTAAGTCTTCAAAGCGCATTGGGCGGTATTTGCGCGCCAAAACTAAATATGCGTTTTTGGTGTTTTGGCTTATATTGGTTTCAGCTTTCGGTTCGCCGAACATGTCGAAACTCGCTTCGTCATGGCCATTTTCCATGTCGGTGGCTTCGTCAATGTCATCAGTTGCGCCCATTGTTTCGCCTGTATTGTTGGGTAGGGTGGAGACCGACAAGCGACCCACAATAAACTCGTTACGGCTGCTTTCTTCCGAATCTGACCGGATTGGCAAGGATTATGTCCACCGCCGATCTCCAATTGCCATATTGCAACAAAGCACCAAGGTTTCAAGGCTTGCAAGTGATAAAACTGCTTTGCATCGAGATTTATCGCGATATGAGTAGTAGAGCCTTAGACGCTCAATTGGAATCGCTTTACCTTGTTAATTTGCTCGATATTCGGCGGCAATTATTTAGCTAATATCCCGATATTAACCGCATAATTGTCACCAAATCTCGAACAAATTTCCTGCGGTAAACCGCATTCCATTTGAACGTCTAAGGCTCTAATGACAAAATCTCCAAATTCGGAAAATATTGCAAAAGGCCCCACACCTGTGATGGCGCAATATTTGGGCGCAAAAGAACAACATCCCGATGCGCTTTTGTTTTTTCGAATGGGCGATTTTTACGAAGTTTTTTTCGAAGATGCCAAAACTGCTTCCGCCGCTTTGGATATTGCGCTTACAAAACGCGGCAACCACAACGGCGAAGATATACCAATGGCGGGCGTTCCTGCGCATTCCATTGAAAATTATCTCGCAAAATTAGTGCGCCAAGGTTTCAAAGTGGCGATTTGTGACCAAATCGAAACCCCTGAAGACGCCAAAAAACGCGGCTATAAAGCCGTTGTTAAGCGCGAAGTAACTAGGATAATTACTGCAGGCACTTTAACAGAAGAATCGCTTTTGGCCGCCGACACATCAAACCGCATAAGTGCATTGGTTTTTGCAATTGGTGGCTTGGAAGCGGCACTTGCTTGGGCCGATGTTTCGACTGGCGAATTTGCAGTTATGAGCGGCCATCCGCAACGCTTAATTGATGAGGCATCGGGGCTTAATATTGGTGAAGCATTGTTGATTGATAAGGACTTTGAGCGCCCACACGGCAAAATCTTGGCTTCAATCGCGGGTTCATTAACACTGCGGCCAGCCATAAAAGCAGACACCAAATCAAGCCAAATTCAGCTTTGCCAAGGCTATAATGTTGCGACATTGGAAGGTTTTGGCGATTTTGATAAATTGGAAATTTCGGCACTTGGTTTACTTTATGAATATGTAAAAACAACTCAGGCTGGCTTGCTTCCCAAACTAAAACCGCCAGCAAGAATTTGTGCCGATAATTTTGTCGCCATCGACGCGGCAACTCGTAATAGCCTTGAAATCGACAAGAGCCAAAAAGGGCAAAAAGCGGCAAGTTTGCTCCACGCAATTGATTTTACCAAAACCCCCCAAGGCGGGCGTTTATTATGTGATGATCTTGCAAGGCCGCTTTTGGACTTGTCGGCAATTGAACGACGCTATGATGCAGTTCATTTTTTTGTCGATGATGAAATTAGTTGCGCCAAAATCCGTGAAAATCTTGCCTGCGTCAATGATATGGCGCGCCCTTTGTCACGGCTTGAACTAAATCGCGGTGGCCCCAGGGATTTGGGCGCAATTGGCAAATCGCTTGATGCTGCCAATAAAATTGCGGCGGCTTTACCGCAAATATTGCCGCATTTGCTGGCGAAGGCCCACAGCGATTGCAATTTCAATAACAAGCCGAATTTAAACGAACTTGCGCAATATTTGCGGGCTTTATTGGCCGATGAATTGCCGTATTTAGCGCGCGATGGCGGCTTTGTGCGTCGCGGATTTGACGTAAGTTTAGACGAGTTTGTTTGCCTTCGTGATGAATCAAGGCGGCTCATTGCCGAATTAAGCGCACATGTTTCGCAAATTGCTGGAATGCAATTGAAAATAAAATTCAATAATATTCTTGGCTATTTTATAGAAACCACACCGAAACAAGCGCCGATTTTGCTTGAGGCTCCGCTAAATCAAACCTTTATTCATCGGCAAACATTGGCAGGAATGGTGCGATTTACTACCAATGAATTGATAGAGTTAAATTCAAAAACGGCGCGGGCAGGCGAAATGGCGCTCGCCCGAGAATTGACATTGTTTGATGAAGCAAGGGCAAGAATATCCGCTTGTGCCCACGAAATCCGCGCCGCCAACGACGCATTGGCAAGGCTTGATGTCACTATTTCAGCGGCACATTTTGCAATTGAAAACGCCTGTTGCCGCCCAAAAATTGACACCTCCACAAAGTTCAAGGCAATTGGTGCGCGCCATGCGGTTGTTGCACAGGCACTTTCAAAATCTGGCGCAATTTTCACCTCTAATGACTGCGAACTTGATGGTGAAGGGATAAGTGCGCCGCGTTTGATGCTAGTCACTGGGCCAAATATGGCGGGAAAGTCCACATATTTGCGGCAAAACGCGTTGCTGGTAATTATGGCACAAGCTGGCCAATTTGTCCCCGCAACAAGTTTTGAGCTTGGCCTTGTGGACCGTGTGTTTTCAAGAGTTGGCGCTGCCGATGATTTATATGCCGGCCAATCAACTTTCATGGTTGAAATGGTTGAAACTGCGGCGATTTTGAACCGTGCAACTGGCCGTTCATTTGTGATTTTGGACGAAATTGGGCGCGGCACCGCAACTTATGACGGCCTTGCAATTGCTTGGGCGGTTACCGAATATTTGCACGATGTGAACAAATCGCGCGCGCTTTTTGCCACCCATTATCACGAGCTTACATCACTTGCATCGCGGCTTGAAGCGGTTGGAAATTCAAGTTTGCAAGCACGTGAATGGAATGGCGAATTGGTTTTCCTTCACAAAGTCGTAGCTGGAGCGGCGGACAAATCATATGGCGTCCAAGTTGCCAAGCTCGCGGGTATTCCAAAAATTGCAATTGAAAGGGCGAAAATGGTTCTTTCGCGCTTGGAAAATGACAAAACCAATAAGGCGGGCCTTAGCGATGATTTGCCGCTGTTCAATGCTGCCCAAACCGCGCCAATCATACAAAAAAGCCCTGCAGAATTGATGCTTGAAGACATAAATCCAAATGAGCTTTCGCCACGCGAGGCTTTAGACATTTTGTTCGATTTGAAAGCCGCAATTAAGTAGCGGGATGATGATATTACCGCATTGATTTTGTGGCAATTTAATTGCCAAACATTAGCAGTTTATTTGCGATTTTGTGTCAATATCATTTTATGACCAAACTTAAGATACCAAGACCTTCGGCAATTGCGCATTATGAAAACTATTCTGATGACATAAAGATAGGCCTCATAAGGCGCACTTTAAGCAAAATCCCTGAGACCGAGAAAGCCGTTATTGCGGGTCGATTGACTGCGATGGCAGCAGCAATTGCTCTGACGCCGCTTTGGTTTGCAATCAGCGTGATTGGCGCTTTGATGGTGGTGCTTCGTGTTCAAAAATTTGTTTTTAAGGCAATTGCACGCGAACTGGACGGCGATGTAATCAATCTTGAGTTTATGCATAATTCGCTGACTTCAGCGGGATTCTTGCGGTCTTGTATTTTTGGTGCGCTTTATGTTGGCCTAAGCCTTAGCGAAATACCATTTGCCGCAAGTGCAGCGTGTTTTTTTGCTGCGGGCCATGCTTATCTATTCGCGACACAAAATATTGTATTGCCGAAATCCTTAGCTATCGGATTAGCCCCGATTTTTGTAGCCGTTATTATTGTTGTAACACTTCAAATCTCTCAAACTGGCAACATAGCGCTTATACTTGCACCTGGGTTCTTCGTTTTTTCAACCGCTCTGATTGTCAACCGAATGTCACTTGGCGCGCTAAAATTGCTCGATTTGCATGCGCAATTTGAAAATACTGCGCTATTATCGCAATCAAATTTACGAGAACTTCAAAAAGAAGCTGCTTTGCGTATCGACTTAGAACTAGCGGCAGGCGTAGGTTCCTATGAGTGGCATTTGCAAGATGACCGCCATGTCTGGTCACCTGGGGCGTATAAAATCTATGGCCGAGCACTCGAAGATGGCATGCCGACAGTTGCAGAATTTGTCGAGAGAATTGCCGAAGAAGATCGCAAGACATTTTTAGATAAAATGAGTAGAGCCAAAGAGACTGGTGTTTCAATCGCCCAAGAGTTTTCATTTTTGGGCTATGACGGCATGCTTCGTCACGTTAAATCACGAGGCGAAGCACTGGTTGACGAAAAAGGTAATACACTCGGCTTTCGCGGCATGGTTATAGATCAAACTGTGCAGAAAGTTGCTGCACAAATAATAAGTGACAATTTTGAAGCGCTGAAGAAAGAAGTAACCCTGCGCGAGGAACTGGAAATGACGGCGGGTGTTGGTTCATATGAATGGTATTTTGAAGACGATCGTCACGTTTGGTCCAAAGGGACATTTCAAATATATGGGCGAAACATTGAAGATGGGGTTAGCTCGACAGACGAATTTGTATCTAGACTGACTCCAGAAGGCCACGAAACTATCCAACGTCAATTATCTTTGGCAAGAAACGAAGGAATATGCGATGGGTCAGAATATCAATTCCATGGATATGATAATGTCGCGCGCCACTTAAAATGTTATGGCAATCCATTGCTTGATAACGAAGGTAATCTCATTGGCATGCGCGGATTGGTGATTGATCAAACTGCACAAAAGGCAGCATCCGAACGTATAGCCGAGTCTCAGATGTTGCTTAATTTGGCTTTGATTCAAGGCAAGTCTGGCGTTTTTGTCAATGACCTTACCAATTCCAAATTACAGGCTTTTGGCGCGATGGATATGGTTGGCATAATACCAGGCGAAGATTTCGTTTTGAGCGAAAAAACCTTGTTTGAAAGATTGCCTTCTAAAGATAAGGCAATTGTGTTTGGCGCAATGCAAGAGGCCGAGGCACGCGGAGAAACAGTGATTGTTGAGCACCAAATGCGCTCAAACGATGATGGCCTTCTTGATATAAGATTGGCACTAACTTCAGAGGGAAAGCCTTCACAGGGCCAAGGCCGAGTAATCACCATTTCGACGGACATAACTGAGGAAGTTAAGCGCCGAAACGAGCTTAAAGCGGCACTTGCCGAGGCCAAACGATTAAGCCGAGTCAAAAGCGAATTTCTTGCCAATATGAGCCATGAAATCCGCACACCTTTGAACGGTATTATTGCCGTCACAGGAATTTTAACAAATACTGCGCTCGACGATAAACAAAAAGAAATGTTGAAATTGGTCGAAACATCGGGCGAAACTTTGTGCCAGATTCTCAACGACATTCTTGACATTGCGCGGGTTGAATCTGGCAAAATGGAAATCGCAAATTCGATATTTAATTTGCAAGAATCTTTGGAAAATGCCTGCATGCTTTTTGCAAGCAAAGCCAGTGAGAAAAATGTTGTTCTGAACTCAACATTTGCGCCTTTAGCCAATGGCAATTTTATAGGGGATTCGGTGCGGATACGGCAAATTGTCTCAAACCTGTTGTCCAATGCTGTGAAATTCACAAAAAAAGGCACCGTTGATTTTGCGCTGAATATTGAAACTTCTTTAGAAGGCAAGCAAGTTTGCCGCATCGATGTAGGTGATACTGGAAGCGGTCTGCGCCCCGAGGACATCGCAAGGTTGTTTGATAGGTTCGAACAAATTGACGGCTCGATAACTCGTCAACATGGCGGATCGGGTCTTGGGCTTTCCATCAGCCGTGATTTAGCGCGTCTAATGGGCGGCGATATCGAGGTTAAGTCGGAATTTGGCAAAGGCTCAATTTTCACTTTAACCCTTCCACTTGTTTCCGCAGATAATAAAACTATTGAGCCGAAAGCCTCGACTAATAATGCGATTATGCACGATGACGCTGGTCATGTCATTTCAATTCTCGGGGTTGATGACAATATTACCAACCGCAAAGTTATGGATATGATTCTTGCTCAAACTGGTGTTAATCTGACTTTGTGCGAAAACGGCCAAGAAGCAGTCGATGTTTGCAATCAGGAAAAATTCGACATCATTCTCATGGATTTGCAAATGCCAGTATTGGACGGATTGAGCGCCATAAGGCTAATCCGCGAAATGGAAATTCGCAATGCCGTGACAGCAACTCCGATTGTTGCGGTTTCAGCAAATGCGATGTCCCACCATATTGATGAGGCTATTGAGGCCGGTGCTGATGATTTCCTCGCCAAGCCTTTCACGCCAACTGCTTTATTGTCCATGATTGAAAAAGCAATTGACGCGAAAAGCCGAACTTCGAGGAAATCGCCAAAAAAGACGGCGAAAAAAGGTTAATCAATATCCATCGGGCGTTCACCATCCAATGAGCTCGCGCGTTCCACCAAATTCTTGAACTCGTCGATTTGCCCATTGGCGTCCGAACTACCAATTTGGCTCGCTAGATACCTGATGTCGCCATATCGCAAATCACCAACCCATGGGTCATTGCGTAGTTTTTGCGCAAAACCCGCGACAGCAAGCGCTAATTTGGTTGCGCTTGGGCTATTGCCGCCATTCACGACATCGGCTTGGGTGATTGGGCGTTCGATCAGCCGCGATTGGCTTTGCCCGGGTAATTTATAGCGAAGCCGCAAAAACCCGATTTCGCCACTTGGCGTTGGCCGCGCTTCATTTTGGTAACGAAGCGGATCCACACTTGAATTGCCGCCAACTGGAATAATTTCGTAAAGCGCAGTCACTTGATGGCCCGAGCCAATTTCGCCGGCATCAATATTGTCATTATTAAAATCTTCGCGGTTGAGGGCGCGAGTTTCATAGCCGATTAAACGATATTCAGATACTCGCCTTGGATTAAATTCGATTTGCGCTTTCACATCATTGGCGATGGGAAACATTGCGCCCCTGAATTGAGTTTGCAAAATGCGCCGCGCTTCAGGCAGGCCATCAATATAGGCCGCAGTTCCATTTCCGTTTTGCGCCAAAGTCTGCATCATATTATCATTGTAATTTCCGCGTCCAAAACCAAATACTGACAAATAAATGCCACGGTCTTTGCCTTGCCTAACGAAATCTCGCAATTGGTTGGGGTCGGTTATGCCGACGTTAAAATCACCGTCGGTCATTAGAATAACGCGATTTACACTGCCTTGATGCATGTTTCTTTCGGCCATTCGATAAGCAAGGCGAATACCTTCGGCACCCGCAGTAGAACCGCCAGCGTGTAAAACTTCCAATGCGCACACAATGTCTCTCGTCGCATTTCCACGGGTCGGTTCAAGCGCAACGCCTGATGCGCCTGCATAAACCACCATTGAAATCCTGTCATTGCCATTTAGTTGCGGCAGCATCATGCGCACTGTGCGCTTTGCCAATGGCAAGCGATCTTCGGGCTGCATAGAACCTGAAACATCCATCAATAATACTATATTTAGTGGTGCGCGAATGGTTCGTATCGTGTCATAACCTTGTAAACCTACATGGATTATTTGCTTGCCAGTTGCCCAAGGCGAGGGCGCGACCACAACATTAGTTGAAAATGGGGCGCTGCGTTCACGTGGCATTGGGTAATTATATTGGAAATAATTCAAAAACTCTTCGACCCGAACTGCTTCGCTTGGCGGCAATCTGCCTTCGTTTAAGAACCTGCGAGAATTGGCATAGCTTGCAGTATCATTTTCCATCGCGAAAGTGGAAACTGGTTGTTCGCTCACTTGCTTGAAGCCGTTTGTCTGCGCATGGGGATAGCGCTCAGTATTCTCCGGAATTGGTCGCGGGTAAGGCATTGGATGCGGCATTGGCGGCATTATGCGCGAGCCAGTAACCGCAACCGACTCTTGGGCAGCTCCCGATGGGGGTGGTGGTGGTGGAGGAGGTGGAGGCGCAGGATAATATGACGGGCTTGGTTGGCTCAGCTCTTTCGGCGCAGCACGCTGTAGGTTTGGCGCTGGCGTGCCAATTGTAGCGCGCGCATTGCCATAGCCCGAACGACCATAGCCCGAACTGTCATATTCGGGCCGTTCATATTGCGGGCAATTGAAATCTTGCGCATCGATTTCGGTTGTGTCGTAATTATTCTGCGCGACTTGTTGATAGGTTACAGGCGCAGAACATGCCGCTAAATTGGCAAACAGAAACCCTGCAAGCGAAATTTGAACAATCGGCTTTGCAAAACTTTTTGAACGGAAAAAATTGTTTGAAATTGCCATAATGAATGCCTCCGCAAATTTGTTACGGCAAATGACAACCTAACCAAGGCAATCAAAAGGCGGGTTTGTGGCTAAAAAATGATTAGTTTACGGCAAATATGGTGGTTTCAGCCGATTACCGAAACCTCAAATGATTCAATAACCAAATTCGCCAATAATTTTCGCGCCATTTCACGACCCTTTGAAACGGCAACTTCTTGGCTAGTCGTGTCAATATCAATTTCAATCGATTTACCAATTCGCACTTCGCCAACTTCGGCAAAACCCAAGCTGTGCAGGGCTTGGCCAACAGCGCGGCCTTGCGGATCTAAAACGCCGGGTTTCAGTTTTACATCAACACGTATTTTCATAAGGCTCTAACTTTCAACCAAGGCAATATTTGGATCTTTGAAAATGCCCAATCTTTTGGCGACTTCGGCATAGGCTTCGGAAAGCCCGCCTAAATCTTCACGGAATCGGTCCTTATCCAATTTATTATTGTCGCGCGCGTCCCAAAGTCTGCATGAATCTGGGCTGATTTCATCGGCCAAAACGGTGCGCACCAATTCGCCTTCAAATAATCGTCCAAATTCCAATTTGAAATCAATAAGGCGAATTCCGACTGCTGCGAACATTCCAGTTAAATAGTCATTGATGCGCAATGCCAAAGCCATAATATCGTCAAGTTCTTGGGTTGCTGCCCAATTAAATGCGGTAATATGTTCTTCGGCAACAATTGGATCACCAAGCGCGTCATTTTTATAATAAAACTCAACGATGGAACGCGGCAATATTTCGCCTTCGGGAATCCCAAGTCTTTTCGAAATGCTACCCGCAGCAACATTGCGAACTACGACTTCAAGCGGGATAATTTCGACTTCACGAATAAGCTGTTCGCGCATGTTCAAGCGGCGGATAAAATGCGTGGGCACACCAATTGCGTTCAATTGCGTCATGATAAATTCGGAAATCCGATTATTAAGAACGCCTTTGCCTTCAATAATTGCGTGTTTTTGGGCATTGAACGCAGTCGCATCATCTTTGAAATATTGGATAAGCGTGCCAGGCTCTGGGCCTTCATAAAGAATTTTGGCCTTGCCTTCATAAATTTTCTTACGTCGTGACATTTTATGCCTCAAAACAAGCTAT
>ERZ1292633.5440-Hain-H41-02um-R1-5440-length-11511-cov-6_pt1 | contig 11511 bp, 11 predicted proteins | sample MGYA00564406_ERZ1292633 | MGnify/ENA primary metagenome ERZ1292633 (study PRJEB36523, sample SAMEA6512639) | groundwater metagenome | collected 2019-01-08 | study: AquaDiva: Metagenomics assemblies of 32 groundwater samples
GTCGCTGACCCTATTCGAGCTGACTTGGCGACGAGCTATGAGATTCGCGAGATAGGCAGCTTGCCGGGTGTGGTTCCGGCAACATCATCAAATATTTTGGTCAGAGAAGGGGTCTTTGCGCCAAAAATTGGCTACACAGTGGTTAGTGGTGGGGCTTTACCGTCACTTACCTTTTCGATTTCGGGTCAGGGGAGGATAATCGACCCCAAACCAAGTGATGGCCTTATTCATTTGCAGGCAATAACGAAAACGGGAACGGCAGTCACGCGCTCGGTCACTATCTCGACAATTACCGGGCAAGTTGATGTCACAAATCCATGAGTTGAGTGAGAAGTAAAAAGTGAGAATTCAGAATTCAGAATTAAGAATTGGCAATTCCAGAATGGTGCAACATTCTGGCGGTTTTACTTTGATTGAAGTTTTGGTTTCTTCGACGATCCTTGCTTTTGCCGCGGCGGCCGTGATGTCGATTAGCCGTTTTTCTGTGCAGGCCTATAGCTCTACCTTTGAACGGACCCAAGCGTATTTTTTGGTTCAGGAAGGTTTAGAAATCGTGCGCTCGATTCGTGATAATCAAAGCCTAGACCATCGGTCAAATAATTGGGCCATTCTTTTGCCAAATCCGAGTGCGAGTAGTGAGGTTTGGCGAGCGGTTTGGGACGCGCAAGCCGGTCGTTGGCAGCTGGCGACGGGGAGTGAAGATATTCAGCTCGATCCAGCAGTAGATTTACATTTTATAAGAATAATCCGATTTGAATCGGTACCGAACTTGCCTGGTCTTGTCGGATCTGATGGCACAATACTACCCACTGGCATTGCTGAAAATATTCGTCGTGTAACCGTCGAAGTCGAGTGGGCTCAAGCGGGAACGCCAGCGAGTGTGCGTGGCTCAACTTTGCTCTCGAACTGGCAGCCGGAGGACTAGTGCGAATTGTCAATTCAGAATTCAGAATTGGCAATTCCAGAATGTTGCAACATTCTGGTGGTTTTACTTTGATTGAGCTGATTTTAGCTTCGGGTTTGTTTGCGATGGTGCTCGTGATGGGTTTTAGTGTTTTATCTGATGCCGGGCGCCTGAATGATCGTACCCAGGCGCAACGCCGTGTTGGCCAAACCGCCCAAACAGCCCTGGAGACGATTGGGCGCGAGATACGGCTGGCTAACGGTCTTCTTGATATTACAAGTGAGGGCAAGCTTACACAACTTGCGTCACCGTTTATTTTTCGGAACGGATCGACTGATGGGCAGGGTCGGACAGTGGCGTCGTCTATTCAAATTAATCAGACGGATTTTCCGAGCGTGTTTGCACCCCAGCCCAAAGCTCAACTTGTGACTTTGGTAACAACCGGAAATGACCGCTATTTAGAATTACGCGTTTGCCAAACTACCGATTGTACAAGTTATAGTCAACAGGCTCGAATTACGCCGGTCGGCGTCGTAGTTGAAGATTTTCAAATTAGCGGTGTTTCACATACTCTCCAAGATTCGACGCGCCTACCAGTGGTCACCCTTCGACTAACAATAGCTGATCTTTTAATCAGTGGAGGAGACGCCACCTCCGCGGTTCGCCAGACTTTAGAAACGACGGTTACCACGCGCAATCTCCGAGAGAAATTGCCATGAGGAGGCGCATTTTATCTTTACGAACCCAGGGAGGAAGCGCGTTACTGGCAACCATCCTGCTGGTCTCGGCCATAGGTTTAATTGGGGCGGGCATGGCGCGTTTTAGTTTAATTCAGTTGAAAATTGCGACTTCACTCGAAGATTCGTCTTTGGCTTACTCGGCAGCGGAGGCGGGGCTGGAAGAAGGTCTTTTGCGCGTGCGTTTTGCCAGAAATAGCGAAGTGCCTGTTGCAAATATGCAGGCGACTAATCGTGTGGGCGAGCAGGTGAATCTGGCAACTGGGGCTTTGCAAACCGGTGGTATCGTCCGTCCAGTACCCTTGGGAGCCGGGCCTTATGCCGCCAATGAACAGTATTATGAGCTAAGAATTTGGTATAAAGAGCTGCAAATCGGTTCAGCGACGGCGTCAGATCTCGCCAGCCCTGACTACCCGTATCGTCTTTACAAAGATCAAACTTTAGAACTCGATGTCTCAAATCTCCGTGGTCAAAATTTGACTTTTGCCTATCAGGCCGCGAGCGGAGTGGTCGCCAGGATTGAGACGCGGGTTGTAGAGGAAAATTGCGGTGGCACCGGTCTATTTTGTGAGGCGAACAAACAACTAACCGATCTTTCAATTAACCAGACAGGTATAACTATTTCAATTCCGTCCGGAAGTGATGGTGCAGCCTACCGCTTGCGAATTAAACCCTACTTATTTGTGACGGGTACACAGCAACCTGCACCGTCAAATAGCTATCTTGCCTACCATCTGCGTCCACAGACCACGAGCAGTGTTTTGGATGCGGGCATCACCAATATTGAATCGACCGGTTACTTTGGTTCAGCTAAACGAACATTAGTCGCCAAGGTTGATCGACGAACCGGCACGATCCTCGGCGTTTTTGATTACGCTCTCTTTGCCACGGACATTGTGACGGCGCCGTGAATCGGCGAGACTACGAGTATGAGAAAATTTTATGTGTGGACTGATGGAGGAGCGCGTGGTAATCCTGGCCCGGCGGGCTATGGAGTGGTTATTAAAGATGAAGCCGGCAAAAACTTGGCGGAGATCGCCGAATATCTGGGCGAAACGACCAATAATCAGGCCGAGTATTGGGGGTTGGTGACGGCTTTGGAGCGAGTGCGTGAGTTGTCAGGTGGTCAACCAGTGGAAGTTGATGTCAAGATGGACTCCGAACTGATCGTCAAACAGATGCTGGGCCTCTATCGAATAAAAAACGAGGGTCTAAAACCTCTCTATTGGCGCATTCGTGATTTGATTATTACCCTGGGCGGCCGCGTGACATTTACGCATATCCCGCGCCGCGAAAATAAAGAAGCCGATGCGCTCTCCAACGTAGCGATGGATAGGGGAACACGGAATAAGTAAGAACAGGACTTACGTACTTTCTCCTTAACCCCAGGGGTTAAAACGTCTGGAAACCCCTGGGGTTTTCCCAAAAGTGCGTAAGTCCTAAAGAGATTAAAAGTTAAGAAGAAGTGATAGAACTCGCAAAATTTATTTGCGACAGCGACTTCTCCTGATAGAATGTCAGTATGTCAATTGATAAGCCGCTCCAAAAATCTGATGTAGCTAAGCAAGAAGAAGAGCTCCTTGTTTTTTGGCGCGAGCGAGATATTTTTTGGAAATCCATGGCGGCTCGGAAAGATGGCCCGCGCTACACTTTTTATGATGGCCCACCGTTTGCCACCGGCACGCCACACTATGGCCATATCTTAACCAGTGCGATTAAAGATGCCGTCCCTCGCTATCAGACGATGCGGGGTAAGTATGTCGAGCGGCGGTGGGGCTGGGATTGTCATGGCTTACCGATTGAAAACATTGTCGAAAATGAGCTGGGTATCTCCGGTAAAAAAGACATTGAAGTAATGGGTATTGATACGTTTAACGATCAGGCCCGAAGCAAAGTTTTAGCCTACGTCCAGGAGTGGAAAAAAACCGTCGAGCGAATGGCGCGGTGGGTTGACTTTGACGGTTCGTACAAGACGATGGACAATACCTACATCGAATCCGTCTGGTGGGCGCTGGCCGAGCTTCATAAGAAGGGTTTATTGTACGAGGGCACGCGTGTCCTTCCGTACTGTCCACGTTGTGAAACGCCAATCGCTCAATCTGAAATCGCCATGGACAATAACTACAAAGACATCACCGATATCTCGGTCTTTGTTACGTTTCCCCTTAATCATGGCAAAGGTCCGAGTTTGCTCGCCTGGACAACGACACCGTGGACACTGCCAGGTAATACGGCCGTGGTGATTAATCCCGAGTTGACTTATGTTGAGGTTGAGTATTTTACCCCTGACCAAGTTCGGCATTTGATTCTGGCTAAGAGCCGCTTAGCGATATTGGGGCCAGAACAAGGCGGTTTAACAGGCCAAGATCATTGGGGAGTGTTACGCGACGTGCCGGCCTCTGAACTCTTAGGCCAAAGTTATGAACCGTTGTTTACCTATTATAAAAATGCTGACCTGCCGCATAAAGAAAATATTTGGAAAATTCAGGCGGCAACCTATGTTTCTGGTCAAGAGGGGAGTGGCATCGTTCATTTGGCACCGGCCTTTGGGGCGGAGGATATGGAGTTGGCGCTCGATAAAAATCTGCCGGCAATTTGGCACGTTAACGCCACTGGTCAATTTACCAAAGAGGTGACTGATCTGGCTGGCCAACCAGTTAAGCCAAAAGTCGATCACCAACAAGGAGATGTGGCGATTATCAAATTGCTTGCCGCAACTGGCCGTCTCTTCAAGAAAGAAAAGATTGTCCACGCCTATCCCCACTGTTTCCGCTGCGAAACGCCGCTTTACTACTATGCCATCCCGGCTTGGTTTGTGAAGATTCAGGCTGTCAAAGACCGGCTTCTGGCGTTAAATCAAGACATTAATTGGATTCCAGCCCATCTCAAAGAGGGTCGTTTTGGTAAGAGCTTGGCCGGCGCGCCAGATTGGAATATCTCCCGTACTCGCTATTGGGCCTCCCCCTTGCCGATTTGGAAATGTGCCAGTTGCGAGAAAGTGCGCGTTATTGGCTCGATAGCGGAATTAGGTAACCAATTTAAAGATCGAAATACGTTTTATTTTGCTCGGCATGGCGACTCAACCAAAAATACGCCCGATATTAACGATACGAGTCTTGAGGGCCATCCTTTAACTGAAGCTGGCAGACGCCAAGCCGAAGAACTCGGCAAATCGTTGCTTGATAAGGGTATTACTAAGATTTTTGCTTCACCTATTCGTCGGGCGCAGGAAACAGCAGCAATTCTTAGCCAAGCCTTGGGTGTTTCGGTTACAACAGATGACCGTCTTTTTGAACTACGCACCGGGCCATATGAGGGGAAATCGCGCGAAACCTATCGTGATTTTTTCAAAGACGAACAAGAGATGTGGCTGCATCGGCCGCCGGGTGGTGAAAATCGAGAAGACGTCTATCGCCGGATGCGCGAATTCCTGATTGATCTCAATACACACAATCAAGGCGAAGTAATTTTAATTGTCTCACATGGTGATCCACTTTGGCTTGCTCGGGCCTGGCTTGACGGTCGAAATCTTCCGGTTGGTTTAACTGACACGCCATATCCCGAGCGGGGACGGGCCTTTCTCGGCCAGGTGCCAGAGATTGATCTCCATCGGCCAAGGATCGATTCGGTAATACTGCCATGCGACTGTTCGGGGACAATGCGGCGGATTCCGGAGGTTTTTGATTGCTGGTTTGAATCTGGCTCGATGCCGTATGCGGCCGCTCATTATCCCTTCGAAAATAAGGATTGGGTGGAACAAAATTCACCGGGGGATTTTGTGGCCGAATACATCGCTCAAACTCGGACTTGGTTTTATTACACACAGGCCCTTTCGGGAATGCTTTTTGACACCATTCCTTTTAAGAATGTGGTCACCACTGGCAATATTTTGGCCGAAGATGGCCAGAAGATGAGCAAATCAAAAAAGAACTACCCCGACCCGTGGCTGTTGCTTAACCGGTATGGGGCGGATGCTTTGCGTTTTTATCTGCTTTCTTCATCGGTAATGCGCTCGGAAGACATCAATTTTTCCGAAAAGGGCGTTGATGAGGCCTTCAAAAAAGTGGTTTTGCGTTTGCAAAATGTCTTAGCTTTTTACGAACTATATCCCGATGTTAGCGAAGCAATCGAAAACAAGCCGAGTAGCCATATTCTGGATCGGTGGGTTAGAGCGCGTTTGGCCGAGGTTACGAGCCAAGTGACAGAAGCAATGGAGGCCTATCAAATCGATCAAGCTTTACGGATCTTAGAGGCTTATATCGACGACTTATCGGTCTGGTATGTTTGTCGGTCTCGCGAGCGGCTGCGCGATGAACATAACAATCCGGTTGCTGCCCAAACGCTTCGCCTGGTCTTGCGAGAACTGGCCAAACTTCTCGCACCGTTTACACCCTTTTTGGCGGAGAAAGTTTTTGCAGTTGTGAAAGGTAATGCCGATCCAGAAAGTGTCCATTTAGCCGATTGGCCAACAGTAGAAACTACTTATTTTAATCAGCCGCTTCTTGAAGAGATGGCCACAGTTAGAAAGCTCGTTGAAATGGGTCATGCCCAGCGAAGTGTAGTCGGTATTAAGGTTCGTCAACCATTAGCCAAAGCAAACATTACCGGTTTGATTATTACGAATAATGAACTTATCAAGATACTGCGAGAAGAACTTAATGTGTATCAATTTGATTGGCAGAGTGGGGGAGAACTTGGCATTACTCTTGACGCAGAGATTACGCCAGAACTAAAGCAAGAGGGGATTGAGCGGGAGTTGGTGCGACTTGTTCAGTCTTTAAGAAAAAAGAAGGGTTTAGATGTGGCCGCTGTAGTGACCGCTAGTTGGGAGACAAGTGAAGCGGATTTTGAGCAGTTTTTTAGAGAGTCAAAGTATCTTCGACGGATGGAGACAACGAAGTTCCAAAAAGAGCCTGGCCTGACAGAAGGTAAAGTCGAAATTGACGGACGGATTCTCTATCTCGTACTTAAGGATTAGGCGGGTATGAAGTTTCGTCTCCGTCTACCTATTTTTTGGCGCTGGCCACTCGATTGGTGGCTGTATTTGGTGCCTGTTTTACTGGTGGGTATCGGGATCGCGACAATCACGTCCCTGACTTATGGCACCAGCCGAGTTAGTCTGGCCATTAACCAGGGAATCTATGCTGGTTTGGGGTTCGTCGTTATGATGGCCGTTTCTCGATTTGACTATCGTAACTGGCGCGGGTTGGTTGGGTATTTTTATCTGTTAGTCGTCATTCTGCTCATCGCTGTTGAACGGTTTGGCGTGGTAATTTTTGGGGCGCGACGCTGGCTGGATATAGGTGGGTTTTTTAATCTACAGCCGTCAGAATTAGCCAAACTAGCGATGGTGCTCCTGTTGGCCCGTTTTTTTGCTGATCGAGAAGAACTGATTCGGCGCGATTATCTCTGGCTGGCCGTCCTCTTAGCTGTTCCAATCGGTTTGGTACTCGTGCAACCCGATCTTGGAACGGCTCTTGTTTTAATGATTGTTGCTTTTGGTATGTTTTGGGCTGGTGGCGTGGCCCGAAAAATTTTGCTCGGCGCAGTGGCGGTCGGGGTGGCATCTCTACCGATCATCTGGCAATTTTTGGCTGACTACCAACGCACGCGAGTGGCGACATTTCTAAACCCGGCCGCCGACCCTTATGGTGCGGGTTACAATGTGCTGCAGGCCTTGATCGCGGTTGGTTCTGGTGGGCTCTTTGGCCAGGGTTTGGGGCAGGGGAGTCAGTCGCAGCAAGAATTTTTACCGGTGGCGCATACGGATTTTATCTTTGCCGGGGTCGCGGAGGCGACAGGTTTAGTTGGTTCATTAGTCTTGATTGCATTACTGACATTTTTGATTCTCCGAGTTATTCGGGTGGCCCAAGTTTCGCGCGATCAGTTTGGCTATCTAGTGGCTGTCGGCATCGCGTTTTTATTCTTAACGCAAGTCGTAATTAATATCGCCATGAATCTAGCTTGGGCCCCGGTGACGGGTATCCCGCTGCCCTTTGTCTCGCATGGCGGCACAGCCCTAATTACGAATTTCATCGCGATCGGCATTTTGCAAAGTATCATGCTACGGCATAAAAAGATTACGTTTTGAATCGACGGTTTTTAGGAGGATTTTTTTGCTACAAACAAGAATTTCAAGAAGTTTTTACATAATTTCTTCTTTTGTCAGGTTTAATCAGAAGCGTCCCTAAATTACAAATTAATAAGAAAAATAGGACTTTCTTATTTTCCCTCCATTGTCATCGCGAGGTCGCCGTGGCGACCGTGGCGATCTGGTTATCTCGATTAGAGATTGCTTCGCTGCGGCTCGCAATGACGAAAAGTGAGAAAGTCCTAAAAAAGTCAAAATGAAAGCGCAGAGACCCTTTGTGTTTATTTTTTCAAATTGCTTTTCACACCAGCTTTCGCTACCTTGACAAGTTTGCCCGCCTGTGCAAATATATAATGTCTTTTTAGACCACGCCTCAAGTGGGGCGTGAACCACAATTTAGGAGGTATCATGGACATGGTACGCGCCGAATTCGAACGAAAGATTGAGGAGTTCCATGGCGAGCCCGAACTGGCGGGCATGGCAGTTGTTAGCATCGTCTTCACGGATGGCGAGCGGCATCTGACCCAGACCTGGACGGTACAGTCCGACGGCGAGTACGTCGAGTACATCGACGTCCACTGCGAGTCCAAGTCGGCACCAATCAGGGTGCCCTACCGCGTCATCGCCGACGTCCGGGAATACCAGAAGATCGCCTGACAGAGCCACGACGGCCTCGGAGTTCACTCCGGGGCCTAATTTTTTGCAATATGCCGACTTTCATATTTTTGACTTTACCAAGCCGAATGGAGGAGAAAATGAGAAAGTCCCAACTAAACTACGAAATCTCTACCAAACCAATTTTATCGTTTTGACATTTGATTTTTATAGCGGTTCGTATATATATATGAATTAAGTACTTTCACTTTCGGGGAACTCTAGGAATTTATTGGGTCACTACATTCTGGGGTTTAGGAGATAGTGTGAAAGTCCTAAATATCGTGAAGGGGGTTGTTCCTTAAATGATGACGAATTTGCATATCGCCTTGGCCTGCGCTATCGGCGCCGGTCTGGGCTTTCACATCAGCTGGAAGGTGGCTCCAGCCTTCTGGTGGATCGGTGTTTTGATCGGCGGTGCGGGAGCGTTTCTGATCGCGGCCGCGCCCCAGTTGCTCGGCGCCATTCGCCACGGCTGGCAACGCATCATCGACGATCTTCCGCTCGGGCGAGTTAGCCTGCGTTACAGCGTCTACGGCATGGTTCGCGCCATTATTTTGACTATGTACCTAATGGCGTTTGTCAACATGGCTATGTGGTTATTTTCCCCAGAGGTAATTTCCAAGGGCGCCGATTCAGTTACTATTCTGTGGGCAGCCGTTTGGTTTTGGCTTTCGGTGCTGGCAAGCTGCTCGGTGGTATCCTGGCCTGTCTCTGCTTTGTTTTTTTATCAGCCCAGTCATAGCCCTTCAAGATGGAAACTGGCCTACCTAGAAGGTCGGGCCACCATTGCTGATTGGTGCCGAAGGATCGAAAAAAATGAAGCGGAGTTAGCAGTCGATTTCCGGGTGAGCAGCGGACTTTTCGTTGTGTCCTTGTTGTTGCCACTCGTCTTGGCGGTGGCCGGCATCAGTCTATTTTACATGTTCCTGAAAAATGTCCTGCGCGTCGGCCGCTTCGCGATCCGTTTCGCCATAAACGCCTTCCGTTTCCTCCATACGGCACAGCCGCTTCTGTGCTTCGTGGACGCCGGGCTGGCGGTGGTGATCGCCCATCTTTTCCTTCCCTCGAGTCTCTTGGGAGACGTGATGGCGATGGGTTTGGGCGGCGGGTTCGCCGTGCTTCATTTCGAGATCGTTTCCGTCCGCTGGCTCAAACTGGCCTGATAGTCGGCGGATATGCAGGGCATTAACTGGCCAGCAACTTGACTCCTTGGGCGAAAATCTGTTATGATAACGCTAGTCAGATTCGCTCAAGGAGTCTTTTTTATTGCTCGCAGCAATAGACTCCAAACGAAGCCAGAGCGAAGTGGGGTAGATCACAAAGGAATTATTTATGTCGGTAGCTGTTATTCAAACCGGTGGCAAACAACATCTCGTCCATGTTGGCGACGAAGTTATTATTGAGCAGCTCACGGCCGAGCCAGAGACGGTCGTCGATTTTTCCGATATTCTTCACGGCAAAACAGTTAAAGCGACAGTCGTCAAACACGATCGGGCTGATAAGATTCGAATCGTTAAGTTTAAGTCAAAAGTCCGCTATCTGCGCCGCGCCGGCCATCGTCAGCAACAAACCCATATTCGGATTGAGAGTATTGCCTAAAATCATGAATATTTTTCGTGTCATAGTAAGCTATTTTGCGACCGCCTATCAGGAGCTAACCAAAGTTGTTTGGCCGACTCGAAGGGAAGTGATTCGACACACCCTAGTAATTGCTTTGGGTGTTATTTTGACGGTTATTTTTTTAGGATTGCTTGATTATAGCTTGACGGCCCTTCTCAAACTAGCTATTGTCACACAGTAATAAGCGATCAGAAAATAGCGATCAGCGATCAGAAAACATTATGTCAAAAACGAAAGTTCAATCTGCTAAAGAAGTGAATCCAGAGGCAGCGACTGTTGCGGCAGCTACTTCTGTTGCGGCGCCAAAAGCAACCCCAAAAGGGATGTTCCGCACCAACAAGCAAGCCGGGGAGCGCGGTTGGTATGTAATTCATACCTATACGGGTTATGAAGATCAGGTAGCCGAGAACCTGCGTCAGAGGATTGAATCCATGGTTATGAATGAGCAGATTTTTAATGTACTGGTTCCGACCGAAAAGCAAATTGAAATTAAAAATGGCAAACGTCGCGTCGTTGAGCGCAAGATTTTCCCTGGTTATGTTTTGGTGGATATGCTAGTTTCAGATGATTCTTGGTACGTTGTCCGTAATACGCCTAACGTGACTGGTTTTATTGGACTGGGTGTGCGTCCGACACCAATGAGTCAGCAAGAAGTTGATCGTATTAAGAAACGCATGGGTGTTGAAGAGCCAAAATACAAGATCGAGCTTGTGCCTTCTGATCTGGTTAAGATCACCGATGGCCCGCTCAAAGGTTTTGAAGGCAGTGTTTCGGAAATCAATGCTGACCAGGGTAAGATTAAAGTTTTGGTTAATATGTTTGGTCGCGAAACACCGGTCAATCTTGACTTCTTACAAGTCAAAAAGCTTTAAATCCGAATTTCGAAATCCGAAACAAATGTAAAATTCAAAACTAGGACTTACGCAGGCTCGGGATCAAACCAGGTTTGTGGTCGCCGAGTTCAAACCTGGTTTGGAGGAGAGAGTACATAAGTCCTGAAAACATAGTTCGGATTTGGTGCCTCGGATTTCGGATTTCCGAACAAAGTGAGGTTATTGTGGCTAAAAAAGTTAAAACAATTTTGAAACTGCAGGTACCGGCGGGCAAGGCCAATCCGGCTCCTCCGGTTGGGCCAGCCCTTGGACAACACGGGCTGCCGATTATGGAATTCGTCAATGCTTTTAATGCCCAAACTGGTTCGATGGGTGATACGATTATTCCCGTCGAGATCACGGTTTACGAAGATCGAACCTTTACGTTTATCACTAAGACGCCGCCGGCTTCGGATTTTTTAAAGAAAGCGGCAAAGATTGCCAAGGGTAGTGGTGTCCCGAATAAAGACAAGGTTGGTTCGGTGACCAAAGCCCAAGTCCGCGAAATTGCCGAAAAGAAAATGCCCGATTTGAATGCGCGCGATATCGCCGCGGCGATGAAGATTATCGAAGGCAGTGCCCGCAGTATGGGTATCAAGGTTACCGAGTAATCCAGAATTTGTTTTTATA
>ERZ1292633.1677-Hain-H41-02um-R1-1677-length-23669-cov-7_pt1 | contig 11508 bp, 6 predicted proteins | sample MGYA00564406_ERZ1292633 | MGnify/ENA primary metagenome ERZ1292633 (study PRJEB36523, sample SAMEA6512639) | groundwater metagenome | collected 2019-01-08 | study: AquaDiva: Metagenomics assemblies of 32 groundwater samples
CGCCTGAAGCGTCTGAAGCTCCGCCGACGAAAGATGCGTCAACGTTCCAAGTAACCAGCTGGGGCATACGCAAGGCAGGGTGACCAGCCGAGAGCGGTGATATCGTTGTGCGTATTGCGCGATCGATGTTTCGCCGCGGCTCTGCGCCCTGCGCCGCACTACCACCAACCTTTGATTTTTCCCCAACACGGACGTCATCGACCACGCGAGCCACGCCCCGGACCGCCGTCGTCGGTGAGCGGCTTTAAAACAAAATTCGCAGCAAAGCTTGAGGCCGCCAAAAGTAATCGCCATCAAACAGAATTTATAGGGCGGCGCCGCACATTTATTCGAAAGAGAGCGCGGGAGAGAAAAACTGGTGGGGTGCCTTCAGCGGCGTCACAACCCATGTTCCATTCTTTTCGTGATTGATTTTTTCTGTGTTCAATTCGCAACCCCCAACCCCCCACAGTGTGTAACCCACAGGGCCCATCAACATGGGAACCGTCAGCCGACCCGGAGGGATGCGCCCCAAGTGGCACAAGAAGCGCCTGAAGCGTCTGAAGCTCCGCCGACGAAAGATGCGTCAACGCTCCAAGTAACCAGCCGAGCAAGCAACCGCACAGAGACGGCGACATAGTCGTGAATATTGTGGTCGATGCCGCGCTGTGCTCCTTATGCACCACCTCTAAACTCTTATTTTGCCGTGCGACACGGACGTCATCGGGCCACGCGATCCACTCGCCCCCATACCGCTGTCGCCGTCATGCGCCATAAAGAATACAAAAACACGAACAACGGGCTGCCAAGTAACATTGGCGGTGCCGCGCATCAGCCGAAAAGCATGAGAGGGGAAAGGGAGGAAGTGTTTCGAGGTCAAGTTGTTCCTTCACTTTTTTTTTGCGGTTGTAAAATCACCCCCTGCCACAGTGTGTAACCCACAGGCCCATCAACATGGGAACCGTCAGCCGACCCGGAGGGATGCGCCCCAAGTGGCACAAGAAGCGCCTGAAGCGTCTGAAGCTCCGCCGACGAAAGATGCGTCAACGCTCCAAGTAACCAGCCGAGCACAACACAGTGGGCACGCTCCACGAAACGCGTCGCCGTAGCACGCCGTAAAGGGCACCGTCCGTCGCCGCTGTGTCCGCTTCCCCCGCTCCGTTTTCTTTCTGCACACCGTCGGCCGTCACCATGCGCCCACCGTCCGTCCCCGCCGCCACTATCCGCACCTTGCGCCATAGCTGCGCGTGGTGGATGGGACCACCCGCGGATCCGTCTGACCAGTGCAAAAAAACAAGTGACCTGCCTCGCAATGTTTCTTTCCTCCTCGGCCACATGCGCACTTGATGCCCTGCCCCACCACCGCACACAGACAGTTTTTTTCCCCACCACGCCCACTCTCGCTGCTGGAGTGAAAAAACATACCATCCATGTCGCATCCGCGGTTGCTCGGCCCGGGCAGCTTGCCGCGGTTTGGCAGTGGCTGGATGCATCAGTTTGGGGCTGTGTATTGCCTGCAGCAGGAACTCCTGAACGCACGCGCGGCGAGCTGGTTTCGTGCCTTTGAGTTGTGGCATGCCGCGCGCGACGAGGGCATCGCGCTAAACGTCAGTCACTATCGCAACATGACGCGCCAGTGCGTGCTTGCGCAACGCTGGGACGCTGCGCTGCGCGTTGTGGCGCAAATGCGGCGAGACGCCATTCGCGCGGACGCGGCCGTTGTGGGCAGCGTGCTGTCCTGCTGCGCAGACGCCGCCAAATGGCAGGAAGCGGCTCGCGTCCTGCAGCACTTTAGCGTCACGGAGAAGCTGCGGCTCGACGCGCACTGCTACCACGCGGCCGCGCTCGCGTCGCTACGCGGTCACCGTTGGCAGACGGCACTCACGCTGTCCGCGCCATTGCTAAGCCGACAACTGACGGTGGGCCCCGGAACCACCGCTCTTGTCAATGCGTCGTCCGCTCGTTCGGCGGGGGGGGCCTCCTCACCGGCGCGACGCGATTTCACCCGAAAACTGTCGGTCCGCCTGCCGGATTCGTCCAGTGGGCCGCTGCTGCTGGAGGAGGGGCACGCCGACACGCTACTGGAAGCTTGCCGATTGGGTGGCCAGCGTGAGTTCGCGATGGCGGTGCTGCGCGCCGCGCCCCCGCGGCTCCAACGGGCGGTGCTACCCACCCCGAGCCATGGCGGCTACCGCGACGACGCGACGCGTGGCACACGGGAGCGCTTCACACGCGAGCCGCCCGCGTGGGCGCGGTGGCTGCGGCCGTAGGAGACAGTAGGGTGGAGGGGAACCCGCGCGTCGGATTTGTTCCGTGCCTCTTTGAGTTACTTGGACCCTGTATCGTCACCGATCATATGTGTTGCCTGTCACCCCACTCCTCTCGTCTGATAACCGTAGTAGGCACGAGGCAGCTCTGCCGCCCGTCCTTCCCTCCCCTTCCCCTTTTCGGGTGCTGTGCCGGGCATGACACAAGGGCACGTCGCAGCGGTGGCGTACACGACGGCGGCCGCCCTGATGATGCTCCTGCTGCCGCTGCTGCTGCTCGTCACGCCTCCCGTCGACGCCGTATTCAGCGACGCGTGTCGCCCCGGTGGACTGTACTGCGAGGCCGGGGGCGCCTTGTCCAGCCAAGCGGGCCGGTTCGCCTCGAGGTGGTTATCCGTCAAGGGGCCGTGCTCCGTGTGGCGCTCGGCGGCATCGTGGCGCTCAGCGGCGACATCCGCGTTCGATCCGCAGTCACTCAAAGCCGACATCAAGACGAGCCTCGAAGTGGACATCGTGCGCGGCCTAGTCGGGCAAGAGCACGTGACCCACGAGATTGTCAACGCGGTGCTGTTCAAGGTGCAGAACCCCGACACTCCGTGCATTTTGCATTTTGCAGGTGACCACGGGGTGGGGAAAACGAAAGCCGCCAAAGCGGTGTCGCGTGCCCTTTCGCTGCATCGCACGACGCGATACAAGTTTACGATGCCGGATGCTGGCGACGCGTTGCTCCTCATCTCCGGGACGGCGTACGAAGGCATGCCGGCCGATCAGCTGCGACAGTATTTGGTAAAGAGCATCGTGGATCACATCAAGGTGCACCCATTCGGGGTGGTTTTGATTGATGAGGCCGATAAGTTGCCCCTCGACGCCGTGCGCGTGCTGACGCCGCTCATCAAGAGCGTCGAATACCCGGAGCACCCAGGTGTCAGCCTCAGCCGAGCCGTCGTTATTTTGACGTCGGATTTTGGCGAGCAGGGCCGCACGCGCGGGAAGTCGTCGGAGCAAGTGCGAGCCGAGGTCGTCGCCGCGATGGCGACTGCGTGGCCGGGTGTCAGCCTCCTCGACGTCCGCACGTTCCCATTTCTCCCGTTCAGCAAGCAGTCGGCGCTGCAATTAGCAGAGGTTCTCGTCCGGGGCACCACGTGCCGCGACCGGCGCGTGCAGCGCGTGCAGTTCCTCGAGACGCTTCCCGCGAGCATCGTGCAGGCACTCGACGCGTCGCGCGATATCGAAATGCGCAACGGCCGCGCGATCGTCCAATTCGTGGAGTCGATCGTCGACAATCGACTCGCAACGTACTTCGCTTCGGCCGGCTCGGACGTCACCGTCGAGGTCACCATCAAGGTGGACCCGGTCACGGGCAAGTTCCGCCTCAACGTGAAGCCGACCACCATGACGAAGGATGCGGTGGGTGCTCTCGCGAATGTCGAACTGTGACGCTTCTCCCATCAAGTCGGCCGGCTCGGACGTCACCGTCGAGGTCCCATCAAGTCGGCTCGGACGTCGAGGTCCCATAGCAAACCTCCACTGCTATTTTCGTTGGTGTCACTCACACATTGCCCCACCCGCCACTTTCGCAAGCGGCAGCCCGCGTCCACCACCACAGCACACGAGGAATGCATCGCGTCTCGTGTCTTCTCCCCTCTCTCTGTCGCTCAGCACCAGTCTTCTCTCCTCTTTGCTTCACCGATTAACGAGCGTGCCCGTCGCCATGATGCGCCAAACGATGAACCGCCTGCGGGGCCAGCTCAAGGCCGTGGCCGCCGGCGAAATAGCGAAAATCCGTGAAGCGGGTACGTTTAAAAATGAGCGGGTCATCACCAGCCCGCAGCAAGCGTACATCAACACGTCCGCGCATCCGAGCGGCCCGGTCCTTAACTTCTGCGCGAACAACTACCTGGGGCTTTCGAACAACCCGCAGATCGTGAAGGCCGCGCACGCGGCGCTTGACTCCCACGGCTTCGGCCTCAGCTCCGTGCGATTCATTTGCGGAACGCAAGACCTGCACAAGCAGCTGGAGAAGAGCGTCTCCACGTTTCTGGGCACGGAAGACACCATTGTGTATCCCTCCTGCTTCGACGCCAACGCTGGCGTGTTCGAGGCGCTGCTCAACGAACAGGACGCCGTGATTTCCGACGAACTCAACCACGCCTCCATAATCGACGGCATCCGACTTTGCAAGGCGCAGCGCTTCCGCTACACGCACTTGGACATGGCGGTGCTCGAGGAGCGGCTCAAGGAGACGCAAGGCTGCCGCATCCGGCTGATCGTCACCGACGGTGTGTTCTCGATGGATGGCGACGTGGCGCCGCTGGACAAAATCGTCGCGCTCGCGGAAAAGTACGATGCCAACATCTTCGTCGACGAGTGCCACGCCTCCGGCTTCATGGGCCCCGGCGGTCGAGGCGTCCCAGCGCTGTTCGGCGTCTCCGATAAAATCGATATCGTCAACGGAACCCTGGGAAAGGCCCTCGGCGGCGCGAGCGGCGGCTTTTCGTCCGGCTCCGCGGAGATCGTCACATTGCAGCGGCAGCGGGGGCGGCCGTATCTGTTTTCGAACGCCATCGCACCTTCGGTCGCCGCTGGGTCCCTCCAGGCGCTGAGAATGCTTGACGGCGCAGAGGGCGCGGCGGCCCGGGCGCAGCTCTCGAAAAATACGACCCAGTTTCGCTCTCAAATGAAGGCTGCCGGCTTCACGATCCTGGGCAACGACCAGTGCCCCATCGCCCCGGTGTTGCTGAAGGACGCACGCCTCGCCGCTCAGTTTTCGGAGAAGATGCTTGACAAGGGCATCTACGTCATCGGGTTCAGCTTCCCGGTCGTGCCCAAGGAGCAAGCGCGCATCCGAGTCCAGCTTTCCGCGGCGCACACCACCGAGGACGTGCAGAAGGCCGTCGACTCGTTCATTGTTACCAAGAAGGAGCTCGGCGTGTAGTGCTTTTTTTTGTTCGTTTGTGACCCACCGTCTTCTTTCATTTTATCTCCGTTCTTCACAAACAACGACGACACGATGACATTAATCCACAACAATATCCCCATGTTTCTCCCCTCTTTGGCGGTCACTCGCGCATGCGTGGTTCTGGACGTCCCTCCCGCCCCTCGAACTTCATATCGGCCCTCAAGTGTGTTTCAGATAGCAGCGTTCCTACACCTATCGCGACTACAACATCGCGCGACCTACCAGGGCTTCGCTAAAGCTTTTCCCCAAAAAAATCATGTACGCCGCCCCATCGCACAACAGCATGGCCGGCCATCTTAACGTATCTGCGAATGGACAGCCCACAGGAGGGTATGCGATGGGCCCTTACGGGGGGGCGGCGTCGTCGGCGCAACGGCCCCATTCGGCAATCGGCGGCGGCGCGGCTTCCGGGACGGCCCCCTCCTCCGCCGCCGTGGTCGTTGAGAGGAAGGCGGACAACGATGCGCTGCTGCAGGAGTACCTACGTATCATCAATGCGAAGGACGCTGAGATCTACAACCTTCTGTCGCAAGTGCAGCGCCTCGACTTGGAGATGCGGAAGAAGGAGGATAAGTACCGCTCGAAATTGAAGGAGCTGAAGTCCGCGGTCGAAGCGTTTCAGAACGCTGCTGACGGCGCCGATCGCCGTCACCAGCAGGAAGCGCACGACGTCGCGAAGCTGCGAATTGAAAGAGATCAGATGGTCACCGACGCGGCCACGCTAAAGGCGGCCATGCTGCGGCAGGAGGAGCACATGCAGGCGGCCATGAAGACCGCGTCGAAGGCGGCCAAGCACGAGGCCGCGTCGCGCGAAAAGCTCGATGCGGAGGCGCACCGGCAGCGCCGCGTCTTCGACGAACGAGAGCAATCGTTGCAGGACCGCATCGCCATTCTGGAAACGCAGTCGAACACCATCCAGCGCCGGGCCTCGGATGCCGAAGCGGAGCTGCAGCGGGCTCGCGCGGACGCTGTGAAGCAGGCCGAGGCACGGGGCGAGCTGGAGGAGGCCGTCCGTGATCTCCGGCGGCGACTGCGAGACGTGACCGCAAAGGAGGCCGCCCACGTCGATCACGCGCACGTTGACGCGCGCAACGTCGCCACCATTTCGTCACTCGAGCAAGAACTCAATCGCGTGCGTACTGAAGCGCTCGAAGAGGCATCCAAAGCGGCCCGGCGCGACGTTCTCGCACAAGAACTCAAGGGCCAAGTTCAACGACTAGAAAGCGAGCTGAGCATAGCGACGCGACAGGCGCAGGACGCGGAAGCTGCCCGAGCGCAAGACAAGCTCGTTCGAGTGCAACAGCTGGAAGAGTGGCGGGGAGATGCCGAGAAGGAGTTTGCGCGCATGGAGGAGCAGGCGAACAAACTGCTCAAAGAGCGGGGCACGCTGCAGACCGAATTGGCGACCGCTCAGCGCCGGTTGCAGGAGCTCGACAGCCGGAATGCCACGATGGAAAGCAGTCACCGGCAACGAGAGGAGTCCCTCGAAACGGAAAACCACAATATCAAGCTGCGCCTCGTGGAGATGCAGCATGAAGTGGAGGGCGCGAAACGGCAAGTTGCGCAGTCGGAAGCGGTCGCGCGGCATCTCAAAGACCGCATCGAAGGCCAGCGCGAGGAAGCTCTGACGGAGTGTTCTCGAATTAAAGAGGAACTCGAGGCCGCGCGACTCAACAACAACCGCAACCAAGCGGCCCTTGGTCAACTAGAATCGCAGCTGATCGACGCGCGCCGGGAGCTCTCCACCGCCCAAACGGAGGCCGCCAACGCGAATCGGCGGGACGGCGAGCTGCGTCGGCGCGTCGCCGAACTCGAAGACACGCAGAGGATCGCGCGAGACCAGGAGGCGTCGCGCCGCTTGGAGGCCGATGTGGTCGCGAAGGACATGCAGGCCCAGCACTCGATGGCACTGCGCGAAGTGCAGCGCGACTTGACGGTGGCGAGGGCCGAAGTCGTCGCCATGCGCGAGCAAGTTGCGAGTCTCACGGATCGCAGTCGCGCGCTGGAGTCGGAGCTGAATTCGACCCAGTCGCACGCGGCGGCGAAGGCCGAGCGTGAACGAGCGTTGACGCAATCTCAGCGAGAGATGGACGAGCGCATCGTGAAGTTGGAGATGCAAGTGGCCGAGCGAGACGCGGCAATTTCGGCGCTACGACGCAACACCGAGAATCAAGCAGCGTCTCTCAACTCCGCGCAAGCGGCGAACGAGGACATGAACCGCCGGCACCAGGTGCTGAACGGCGCGCACGAAAACTTGAGAATGGAGCTGCAGCAGCTCAGGATGGTGATCCAGCAGCGGGAGGACGAAAAGTCCGACCTCGTACGCCAGCTGCAGAAGGCGGAAGGACAAGCCAGCGTCCAGTCGCAAGAGCTGGCGAATCAGACGCACGCCATGAAGGATCGCGTCCAGACTCTGCTGTCCGAAATTCACGCGGCAGAACAGCGTCTCATCGCCGAACGCGCGGAACGCGGTAAGGCGGAGGCGAAGCACCACGATGATCTTCTCAACACGAACCGCACGGTGGTCGGTCCGCTTCAGGAGAAGGTCGATGCCCTCGTGACGTTGAATCAGCGGCTTCAGCGAGACAACCAGGAGCGGGAGGCGCGCATCGCGGAGCTCAACATGCAGTTGTCGGACGCGCAGGCGCTCGGTCGTCGCCTCGAACTCATGACCGACGAGGCGAAGCGCAATGCCGACGAGGTCAACCGGCTTCGAGTCGTTGAGCGCGAGCTGATTAACGAGAAAGAGTACAGCCGCAGGGCCAAGGCCGACGCGGAGGCGGCAACGTCTCGCGCGACGATCTCGGAAGGGAAGGTGGATCTGGTGTCCCGGGAGTTAACCGACTTGCGAAACCGGGAGGCCCAAGCGACGGCGCAGCTGGGCTCAAAGCGCGCAGAGGTTTCCTCGTTGCAGGAAATAAATGCCAATTTAGAATCGCTGAGATCCATCGGCGAACGTCAGCTGCATGACGCGCAGCAGCGGGAACGCGCGCTAGCCGAGAAGCTCGACGAGGCAAGGTCGGCGTACAACGTGCTTCAATCTTGCGTGCAGCAGCAGCAGGAACAGTTGGAAGCCCTACGGCGACTGCGAGCGACGAATGTCGGTGGGGGTGGGGGAGGAGGCATTCCGACATCTCCCGCCGTATCGCAGCTGGTATCCGTTGCCGCCGAGCAAAGCGCGACTGCTTCAAACGCATCGGGCAACCCACCCCCAGCCGCGCGCCGATTCCTCGGGTCTCCGCCGCGCAGTCGCGACTAGAAGGCGGTGATGTGACGAGCGACTACTTTTGTACGTGGTGCGGTGAGTTGGAGGTGCCCACAAGTGTGTCGTGGGTCACACTCTCGTCCGTTGACGGTCCGTTGAATTCAACGCGCATACGGCGAGAGGTTGTTGTTGACGCGTTGAATGATCCTCACTCTCACCGCACAGGTGCCACACAAAGCATGTCAGACCATTCCGGAAACGGTACCGCAGCAGCTGGGGCGGCCGCGCCGCCAACCGCCGCAGCTGCGAGTGGCGGTGGTGCGGCGTTCAACTTTGGAGGTGCGATCGCGAGGGCAGTGTCGGTCACTCGCCGCGCGATTCCGAATCCGATGGCGGGGGTGCGCCTGGACCTCGTTACCAGCCGCATCCCTCGAGTGAAGCTGTCTGGCAGTTTTGGCCATTTGTTTTCCAAGCCCAAGCGGCATGGAGATGCGAACTCGCTATCCGCGCAGCTCGCGGCGGCCGCCGGCGACCGACCCGCTCTCGACGATGACGACGACGAGCAGCCGCTCGACTTGGAGATCGTCGATTCCGTTTTCTTCAACCCGACGTACGAGGCGGGCCTCGCCGAGTTAACCAAATTTCCGCAGACCATGGATGACGAAACACTTCTCGCCGAGCTGCGCAAGACGGAGACGACGCGGTCGCTGCAAGAGCGTGCGGTCAATGCGGCGCTCAAGCAGAGCTTGCTCGACCGGTCGGATGTGTTCCTTCGCGGCATCGAGCAGGTCCGAGAGGTCGACGAGGACCTCAGCGGGACCGCGAGACAGTGCCAGGAGGCGCGAAGTCGCCTCACGGTGGCCAAAAAAGCATTCGTCGAGCAGTCGCTCCACGTGCTCGCGTACAAGCGGCGCCGCGCGCACCTCAAGCGCTTACTGAGCACATTGGAGGTGCTCAACACCGTGCGCAACCACGACCTCCGAATGACTGCGATGATTGGCAGCGGCCGCCTCGCGGAATCCGCCAAGATGGCCGAGAAGATGCACTTAGAAATGTTCGGAAAGCGGGACTTAGTTCAGCAGCTGGCGGGGGCGCGCCATTTGGTGCTGCGCGCAAAGGGGATCGTTGAGAACCCGCGACAGCTGCTCGACGCGGCGAACGGCACGATCGATCGTGTGGTGCTGCGAGGCATGTGGAACGAGACGGCCTTTGAGTCCGCGCTCACTGGCTACGTGTCGCTGAATGCTCTGCAAGACCTTGAGTCGTACATTGCTCACGTGGGCTTATTGCGCGTGCGCAACGCGTTTCTTGTGCCCCTCGGCAACCTCGTCGTCGTCGTGTCCGACAATCAGCAGGTGCCGACGGTGCCCACTGCGATAGGCCCAGCGCCAACCGCCGCTTTTCAGCCACCCGCCGCTACCTACGCGGTGCCCGCAAGCGACACCGCGGACCAAGGTGACAGCCGCATCGCCGGCGCCTTCACGCTCATACCCCCCAAGCAGCATCGCGTCATCTGTCTGCAAGCCTTTCAACAGGTCGCCGAGGTGCTGGCCATGTTCCTCGTGATGCGCGACCCCCCCGCCGTCGTCGATAACGACGTGCGAACGGCCTATCAGATCGTCAAAAGGGTTGCCGAGGCGATCATCGGCCCGCGGGTGCTCCAGCTAGCCGGCTTGCTGATGCACGCGAGCCCCAAGCCGCCGGACTTCAACGAGGGGCTGCACTCGTTCTTCGTCGCGTCCATGCTCATCGACTCGGTCAAGGTCTTAGGCGTGGCCAAGGAAACGCTAATCGCCGCGCGGGACGACATCGTCACACTTGCCGAGTCGTGGATCCACGGCACGTACGTCCAGCGGCGCGCCATGATGCTGTTCGAATCGATGCAGGACATGGAGTCGTGGCTGCCCAACCCAGGCATCCCCGTCAACGACCTCCGCTCGATTAGCGAGCTGCAACCCGCGCACTGGAAGGACCAACTCAAGTGGACTCAGCAGAAGGTGCTCGCCATGGCCGACGTGCTCAGAAACGGTGGCACGCCGGCCGCCTTCGTCGTTCCGCCGCAAAGCAGCAGCAGCAGCGCCTCGGTGCCAGCCAGCGGCCTCGCCGGCCAACGGCCCAACGCGGCGGCCCCATCGTTGCAGGGCTACGGCATGCTCTCGCCGCAAGATAGCCTCCAAACCAACCCATTTTTTGATCCTCGGATCGCCGAGGTGCACGACGAGAGCGCGGACATCGCCGTGGCGTCGCTTGGCGGGTCCTGGAGCAGTCCACCCGACGTATTTCTGATCCCAACCCCAGTTGCCGAGCCGCCGCTGCCCCACGGCCATCGCGTGTACCATGGCACGACCTTGCTGTCGTCGTCCGCGGTCGTGGCCAACACGGTCTTCGAGATGCTGTGCCGCGTGCTGCCGCGGGTGCCCACCCTCGCGCCGTCGGTCCTCTCCTGGGCCGAGGAGCTCGCATCGACGTATTTGTACCTCGCCGCTCACAGTTTCGTCCGCACGTCGAGCGAGGTGGCGATCGAAGCTGCCAAGGAGCTGTCCGATGAGGCCAAGGCATGCCTTCGCTCGATGCGGCTCGCCACCGTCAGCAGCGTTCCCCACCTTCAGGCCGTGCCGCTCCCGCGCTTCTGGGATGTCGGGTCGATCTTTTCCAAGACCGAGTCGCAATACGGCTTTCGGTGCCGCCTGTTCGCGTTGGATGCCGCGCTGCCGCTCATCCGTGCCGTTGAGGCGGCGGTGAGCGCGTGCGCCCTCATCATCCCGCAGAGCACGAGGGAAAGCCACGACAGCTGGACGCGGCTGGCGCACCGGACGGCGATGGAGTTGCTGCATCTGGCGTGCCACCGCCTCACGTCGGCGACCTTTCCCCTTGACGATGTCACCTCGAGTGCGAAGGAAACGAGGCTCGACCCAAGGGCGGGCGGGGAGCGAAGCGCTTTCACGCTCAGAGTAGTGGGGCCCGCGGTGCAGCAGTTTTGCGACTTGCGGCGGCGACTCGCAGATAGGGAAGACGAAGTCGGGGCTGCGCCACCGGCTGCCGACACCACGACAGGGGCGGCCGCCGTTTGTTCTGCCGACCGAACGAAGGCCTTCAAA
>ERZ1292633.1837-Hain-H41-02um-R1-1837-length-22436-cov-5_pt2 | contig 11502 bp, 8 predicted proteins | sample MGYA00564406_ERZ1292633 | MGnify/ENA primary metagenome ERZ1292633 (study PRJEB36523, sample SAMEA6512639) | groundwater metagenome | collected 2019-01-08 | study: AquaDiva: Metagenomics assemblies of 32 groundwater samples
GGCATCGTTTCGGCTGGAGCTAATGGTCTCTTAGTAACGCAGAATTTTCGCGATTGACGAACTGTCGCGCAGCCGCGACATATAGTAATATAAACATGACTTACGCACTTTCTCTGTAACCCCAGGGGTTTCCAGGCGTTTTAACCCCTGGGGTTACAGAGAAAGTGCGTAAGTCCTACGTAATGAAAAAAGGTGGAGGTCTCGCATGAGCCAGGTAGCTCTACGATGGTTAGTGATTGGGTTGATGCTCGTCATCGTGACGCCGGCCGAAGCTGCTAATCTTGGGATTGGGGCCTATTTTTCGACGCGAATGAACAATAGTGAAATGACTTCGGCGGGTAGCCTTCTTGAAGAGATGCAGGCGGGCTGGACGCGCCAGGAGTTTAACTATGAAAATATTGGCGGACCGTCTGGGACAAACTATAGTACGGACGATGATGCTCTGACGATCGCGCGAGCAAGAGGTGTAAAAGTCGTTGGTTTGCTTAATTATTCTGGTTCAACACCATCAGCCACCAACTGGGAAAACTATGTGGCCAACGTGGTGAATCACTTTGCGGCCAAAGTTGATGCCTGGGAGGTTTTGAATGAGCCAAACGACGCGGCCAACTCCTCTCATCAACTCAATCCGCCAACCTATAACGACTACCTCTTCCGCTCGAATGGCCAAATTCGAACCTACGATCCGACGGCGACCATTGTTTCGGCGGGGGTGGCCGGTGTTGATTTGAACTGGTTGGAAGAGTTTGTTAATGTCGGCGGTTGTAACTATTTTGATGCGCTGGGAATCCATCCTTACCGCAGTGATAAGCCTGAACTGGTGAAGTTTGGTGAAGGCGATTTTGCCAATTATATTGGGACGGCGGCCGGCCTGCTTCGCAAGAAATGTACCAACAAAAAGATTTGGCTGACCGAATTTGGTTTGCGGAGCGACACGGCTGGTTCCGAACCCCAGGCCAACTATTTGGCTCGTGAATTTCTTCTCGCCCAAACCTTACCCGAAATACAAGGTGTGCTCTCTTATCTGTTTCGTGATGATAGTACCGGCGATTGGGGAGTCGTGAACAGTGGTTTTGCGAAAAAATCGTCTTTTGGTCGGGTTCAACAGGTCTTTGAACAAACGAGCGGCAAGAGTTTTTTGGGATTTGAGACACTGGCTGATCAACGGGGTTTTGAGGGCTTTGAATCGACAGCTGGTTGGGGACAACAATTTAACAATAATGCCTCGGCGACCATAGGGGCGGTGGCGGGCCGCGAAGGTAATGCCCTGCAAATTAACTATCAATTTAATGCCAGCAACAGCGCGGTTATTTTAACCAAAGATGCGGCTCTTGCGGGTACGCCGAGTGGGATTGGTTTGCTCGTTAATGGCGATAATAGCCGGGCGATTTGGCGCTTGCGCTTTACCGATGCCCAGGGCGAGACTTTTCAGGCCTTGCTCGGGACAGGGCTGTCAGGCTGGAACTACAAGCAGTTTGATTTTTCGCACACGGGGGCTATGACTTTCTGGGGTGGCGATGGGGTGATTCAGTATCCAGTCCGTTTTAATTCGGTAGTAATTGATCGCGACGGTGGCGATGCGAGCGGTACCGTACAGGTTGATAAACTGGTAGCTGTCTACGGCCCCGCCGACTATGTGGGCCTTAAGTTTGATGGCGTGGTCGCGGCCTGGAAATCACTGGGTAGCGGGACAACAACAGTCTGCGGTTCGAGTGTGACGCTCACCGAACAACCAACCTATATTACGAGCGGTTCATGTTTTCCAGCACCGAATATTGCCGATCAGTATCACGCCGGGTGGGTCAGTCAGAACAGTAACCCAACTCTTCTTCAAGGGCAGAGCGCCCAGCTCGAGGTGCAACTACGGAATACTGGGAGTGCCACCTGGAACAAAGGCAGTATCTTTTTAGGGACTGATCGCGAGCAAAACCGGACACCGGCTTTTACGCGTGGTTCGGGCTGGGTTTCGACTAACCGAGTGGGTATGGTCGAGTCGTCGGTGGATCCGGGTAGTACGGCGACATTTCGCTTAACGAATACTGTTCCGGGCGGACTGGCTACCGGCACGTACCGCGAATACTTCCGTCCCGTGGCGGAAGGTATTACTTGGATGGACGATATGGGTATTTACTGGGATGTGACGGTTCAGTCACTCGCCGATACTTACCACGCGGCTTGGGTGTCACAATCGAGTTATCCGGCGGCCTTGCCTGGCCAAACTGTTCAAATGCAAGTAGTCCTGCGCAACACTGGTTCCAGCACCTGGCAGAAAAATACTGTTCTTTTGGGTACGGATCGTTCTCAAGATCGGATTCCCGCCTTTATTCGTCAGGCTGGTTTTGTGACATCAAATCGGGTTGAGTTTTTTGAATCGTCGGTAGCGCCAAACCAAACCGGTACGTTTAGTTTTAGTTATACCATCCCAAATGATCGAGCGCCTGGCGTTTATCATGAATACTTCCGTCCCGTGGCGGAGGGTATTACCTGGATGGATGACATGGGTATTTTCTGGGATGTGACGGTTCAGTCGCTCGCCGATACCTACCACGCGGCTTGGGTTTCGCAAACGAGTTATCAAGCGGCCTTGCCTGGCCAAACTGTCCAGATGCAAGTTGTTTTGCGTAACACCGGTTCGAGCACTTGGCAAAAGAGCAGTGTTTTTCTTGGCACTGATCGTTCGCCAGATCGGATTCCGGCCTTTATTCGTCAGGCTGGTTTTGTGGCCCCGAATCGGGTGGAATTCCTAGAGGCATCCGTGGCGCCTAACCAAACTGGTACTTTTAACTTTAGTTACACTATTCCATCCGACCGAGCGCCAGGCGTCTACCGTGAATACTTCCGCCCGGTAGTAGAAGGGATTACTTGGCTGGAGGATATGGGCATTTACTGGGATGTGACTGTTCAATAGACCTCTTGCACAATCCCATCTGATCTATAGTCCAAAAATAGGCCTTAGATTATAGAGTCGGTTGTGAAAGAAGTCTATTGACGATTACTATTTTCAGGACTTAAACCTTTTAGGGCTTACGCACTTCTCGGGAACCACCTCCGAGGAGGTATCTCCGCCAAATCGGCGGACAGGCTGTTCACCTCGGAGGAGGTAGAGGGGAAGGGCGTAAATCCTATCTTTAATTTAGGCCTTAAAACCGTTACAATTCTTCTGTTATGAAAAAACGTGTTGCTATCGCGATGAGTGGTGGCGTCGATAGTTCGGTGGCGGCCGCTCTTTTGCTGCGCCAGGGTTATGATGTTTTTGGAATTTTCGCCAAGACCTGGACGCCCCAGCCTGGTGACGGGACAACCTGTACAACGGTGGCCGATCGGCGTGATGCCTTGCGGGTGGCTGCCCAGCTTGGGATACCGCTGTTTACCGTCGATCTCGAGCAAGACTATCGTGACCAGGTAGTGGAACCACTTTTTGCTGGTTATGCGGCGGGCGAGACTCCTAACCCGGATGTGCTCTGTAACCGCGTTGTTAAATTTGGTGGTTTATGGCGCTTTGCTCAAAGTCAGGGCGCGGAGTTTTTGGCGACGGGACACTACGCCCGAATCGAAGATTCGGGAAATCCCAAATCCCAAATCCCAAATCCCAAACTTTTGCGAGGGATAGATTCCAATAAAGACCAGAGCTATTTTTTGTGGGATATCCCCCGGGAAGTTTTGCCGCAGGTGCTCTTTCCGATCGGTAACTATCAAAAAGATAAGGTTCGCCAGTTGGCACATGAGTTTGCTTTGCCGGTGGCGGACAAGAAAGATAGCCAGGGGATCTGTTTTTTGGGGCAAACGAATTTAGTGACATTTTTAGAACAGAGAATAAAGGCGCGGCCGGGAATGATTCGCGATTGGCTAACTGGCTGCGTTCTTGGCCGACACCAAGGTATCCATAACTACACCATTGGCCAGCGTCATGGTTTGGGGAGTTTGGCTATAACACCAGAAAGTCAACCTCTTTACGTTGTGGCGCTGGAGAAAAAATCGGCGACTGTCTGGGTTGGCCCAGCGGCCACTCTCGACCATAGCCAATTAGTTGTTTACCAATTGAATTGGTTGATCGATCTGGTACCGGTTGATTTGACTAGTTTTGTTGATATTCGGGCGCAGATTCGCTATCGGCAGCCGGCTGTCAGAGTTGTCTTTACGGGGCCATCAACGCTCTGTTTTGACAAACCGGTGCGAGCTGCCGCTCCGGGCCAATCGATCGTTTTTTACCAAGGCGATCGTCTTTTGGGCGGGGGTGTGATAGAATCGGTTGATCTTGGCAAACAATCCAGCCTGGACACACCCGTCTCGGCTATTATTGAATTCGAAAAGTGAGTAACATTTAACTATGCGCTTTACCCATTTTCCACCTATTTTAATTTTTATTTTCGGGGCCTTGCTGGTGACAGGAGGATACCAGTGGGGTGTGTGGTCAGCTAGCAATCAGCCAGCCTTAGAGGCTGGCGGTTCTACGAAAATCTCGCAAACCACTCAACCTAACGGGCTTTCGTTTGGATTATTTTGGCAAGCTTGGGGGATTATCCATAATCAGTTTGTTGGTAATCCCGACGATGCCAAGCTAGAAGAAGGCGCCATCGAAGGGATGGTCAAGTCGCTTGACGATCCCTATACGGTTTATCTGGATCCCGAGGCAGCTAAAGACTTGCAAGATGGCTTAGAAGGCGTGTTTTCGGGTATTGGCGCCGAGGTGGCTGTCAAAAACCGCCAGCTTTTAATTGTCTCCCCACTGCCAGATTCGCCAGCTGAAAAAGCCGGTCTAAAGCCGCAAGATGAAGTGCAAAAGATTGATGGTGAATCGGTCGCTGAATTGACTTTTGTTGAGGCAGTCCGTAAGATTCGCGGGGCGGACGGCAGTGTGGTGACTTTGACGATTAATCGCGAGGGGTTCGATCAGCCACGCGAAATCGCTGTTATTCGAGGTCAAATTGTCGTTAAGTCAGTTGAATTCTCGGTGCGTTCGGATGAATTTGCTTATTTAAAGATCACTGGTTTTCATAAAGATACCACCTCGCTGGTCCAAGCCGCCCTCGACACGTTTATCGCCCAAAATGTGAAAGGAATTATCCTTGATTTGCGTGGTGATCCCGGTGGCTTGCTCGACCAGGGAATTAATATTGCCAGTCTCTTTTTACCAACCGACGCAGTGATTGTGAAGCAGAAAAATCATCAGGGCGAGGTAACGGTCTTTACAACCAGCCTCTCGGCCAAAGTACCAAGTCTGCCGCTGGTAGTGTTAGTTAATAAGGGCTCGGCGTCGGCGGCCGAAATTGTGGCCGGAGCGCTGCAGGATTTTGGGCGGGCCAAGCTGGTTGGTGAGACAACTTTCGGCAAGGGTTCAGTGCAACAGCTGGAGGATTTGCGTAATGGCGGTCAGCTTAAAGTGACGGTTGCCCATTGGCTTACACCCAAGGATCGTTTGATCAATGGAACGGGGATTGACCCTGATATTATCGTGGTGCGAACCGATGAGGACGAGGCGGCTGGTCGGGATCCCCAGCTTGATCGGGCAGTCGAAGAGTTGAAAAATCAGAAATAATCCTTACTGTCGAACAAACTGTTCAAATACCGACTAATCTGTTATTCTAGGTGCAATATTCTTATTTTTACATACTGTTTTGGAGGTTACATGAAAGTTGTTCTTGCCCGAACGATTGATCGCTTAGGAATTGTCGGTGAAACCAAAGATGTCAAATCTGGCTATGCTCGCAATTTTCTCTTTGCTCGAAAGTTAGCCGTTTTGCCAACTGATGCTCGAGCTAAGGGCTATCGGGCAGCGCGTCAGGCCGCTAAAGATGAGTTACTGAAGGGCCGGGCTTTGGTGACAGAGCTGGTCGAAAAATGGCGTGGCCAAACAGTGACGATCACGGCTCGGGCCAGTGACGATGGTACCCTCTATGGTTCGGTTGGAGCTAAAGAAATTACGAAGGCCCTTGGCCGCGATGATGTCGCGATCCAAATGCCTGCCCTTAAAAGTGTTGGATCGCATTCGATAGAGCTAAATCTCCCCTATGGATTATCGGTACCACTCACAGTTATTATCCAGTCAGAGGATCATAAAGCTTGACCGACCCGCAAAAATTCGAGATTTTAGAAATACGAACTGACAATAAATAAAGGAGGGTTATGGCGGATGAGCCAGGTCAAGGGACGCCTATTTCGGTTGCGGCCGGTGGGGCGGGACTCAATCCAACCTGGACGGCCTCGGTCACGACTGGAGCCGAAGATTCGGTGTCAACGACACCGGTTTTTAAGGATGGAATTGCCGAGCCAGCTATGGCCTCTGCCCAGCCCGGACCGCCACCACTTAAAGAAACCGTTAGTAAAGTTCAGCCTGGACCACCAGCGTCACCAGGGCCAGCAGCACCTGAAGTTGGTGTGATGTTGCCCATTAATCGGCCTAATTCCACATCCAGCAATTCGACGCCTCCGCAACCGGTGCCCGTGGCGGGTGAGACGACGTCTTCTATTTTGTCATCAATAGAGCCGCCAATCGCTCCTCCTCCGCCAGAACTGGCTGTCATGCCGCCTCCGCGCCAACCGCGATCAATTCCTTGGCGCGGAATCGCAATTGTGGGTGGACTCCTAATTGTGATTGGTGGGGCTGTTTTCTTCTTGTGGTGGCAAGGAATAGTTTTCGGTGCTCCGCGCGATACAACGAAAGCTTTGACAAAAATGGTAACGGCCTTAGCCAAGACACCGGCCTATCATACGGAAGGCCAGGCAACTCTGAAAATTGGCCCACCAGATGCAAATACAGTAACTACCCAGGCGGAATTACCGGATTTACTGCGTGGGCTTAAAGCTTCAGCCGACGAATTATTCCCATCACCTACCCCCCCAACTGATTCAGAAGAAACCCTGGACAGCCTCCCCGTTATTCCCGATGAGGCCGTTACCCTAGGTTTTAGTTTTATTGGTGATCGTGTCAATGAAACGACAAGTCAACTGACAATTAGTTTTGATCTGTCGGGATTGTTAGCACTCTTGCCGCCAACCATTCCTCCTTCGATTGATTTGGATATTCGCCGGATGGGCGATACGGTGTATCTTCGCTTACCCGTTTTGTCTTTAGTGCTTGGTAGCCAGAGTAATAAGTGGTTGGCCTTTGACGAGCGTGATCTCCAAAGTCTGACTCAAGAATCGCTTAACTTGACCAAGATTGACCCAGCCAGCTTGGCGCGGGCTATTCGTTCGAGCGAGCGCGTTGGCTATGAGCGAGTTGGACCCGTCCGCACCGCCCATTACCATCTGACAATTGATCCGCTGGCGCTAATTGAAGTTTTTCAGCTCAAGCAATCTCTTGATTCGATGGCGAATACTTTGGTCAACCTTTCGATCACGGCCGATATCTGGCTGGGCACGCGTGACTATTTGCCTTACCAATATGCAATTTCGAGCCACTATCTCGATCAAACCGCGGGTGTTGATGGGATACTGACAGTGAAAACTATCCTTTCGCAGTTTGGTAAGAAGGCCGCGATTACGGCTCCGCGCGAGGATGAAGTTATTCGTGACGGCCTGACCGGGCTGTTGTCTGGTAACTTCTCTAACTTTGAGGAGAAGGCGCGCGATACCCAACGTAAATCCGATCTCTCTCTAATTAAATCAGCGCTTGAGCTGTATAAGGGCGACCATGGCTCGTATCCTTCAACGAATGGAGAGGTAACGCGTTCAAACGATTTGCTAGGGCCGCTTAAAGTCTTGATGAGCCAGGGTTATCTTTCGACTCTCCCCGTTGACCCAGAGGATCCGACGAGTTGGTATGGCTATCAGAGTAGTGATGGGACAAGTTACGAACTTTGGTCAATTATTGAAGACGAGACAGATACGACCGCCGAGGATCGGGGCAGTTACCGAATCTATCGTTTGCAAAGCGACCGGGCGGGAACAGTGACGCCAGCTCCTTCACCCGCACCGGGTAGTTTGCCTACACCTTCCGTCAGTCCTGCCTCAGGATCCGCCCGATTGCCAGCGACGAGCTAATTTCACTTGATTGCCGCAATGGTATGGATAAGGTAGACTTTATTTAAGAAAGAGAGGTAACTATGACGGCTGTTTGGATTATCGTCATTCTGATTGTTCTGGTTGGTGGTTGGCTAGTCGGCGCCTATAACGGTTTGATTAAACTCAAACAGCGGGTGGGCGACGCCTGGTCTGATATTGATGTTCAACTCAAGCGCCGCTCGGATTTAATCCCAAATCTCTTGGAAACCGTGAAGGGCTACGCCAAGCATGAAAAAAGTGTTTTTGAAAATGTGACCAAGTTGCGCGCTGAAGCGCTCCAGACAACAAACCCCAAAGAGCGAGCTGCGAAAGAAAATATGCTCTCCGAAGCTCTTAAAAGTGTCTTTGCGGTGGCCGAGAACTATCCAGATCTTAAGGCGTCACAGAATTTCACAGAACTTCAACGAGAACTCACTGACACCGAGGATAAAATTTCCCAAGCCCGACGTTTTTATAACAGTATGGTTCGTGATTTCAACACCGCTATTGAGGTCTTTCCAACAAATCTGTTTGCTAAGAATTTGAATTTTAGTGCTCGAGATTATTTTGAAGCCACAGAGGCTGAACGTGAAGTTGTGAAAGTTTCCTTTGACGAAAAGTAATTCTTTATACGTTTAGTTTTTACTTTTTCGTTCTTAGTTTTAACTTTGAGCGGAGCGAAAGATGTATAAAGAAATTGATGCTAATCGTCAGCGAACATTTTGGTTACTATTTATTTTCCTGATTTTTGTGATCGGGTTTGGCTGGATTTTGAGCTACACTCTCGATGCGCCAGAATTTTTACCCCTCGCCATCATTATCGCCATTGTTCAATCTTGGTTAGCCTACTACCATTCGGATTTCATCGCTTTACGAGCTTCAGGCGCGGTCCTTGTTCCAAATGAAGGCGATTGGAAACGAGTTCATCGAGCGGTCGAAAATGCCGCCATTGGGGCTGGTTTGCCAAAACCCCGTGTCTACTTTATCGATGATACGGCACCCAATGCTTTTGCCACGGGCCGTGATCCAGCCCATGCCGCTATTGCCGTCACTCGTGGCTTAGTTACCAAACTCGATAAGCGCCAACTCGAAGGGGTGCTGGCCCACGAGATGAGCCATATTGGCAATTACGATATTCGCGTGATGTCACTGGTGGTTGTCTTGGTTGGGGTGATTGTGTTGATGTCTGATTGGTTTTTACGAATGTCGTTCTATGGTGGCCGGGGACGGAGTCGCGATTCGTCGGCCGGTGGTTTAATAGCAATCATAGCCATTGTTTTGGCGATTCTTTCGCCTCTGATTGCGACCCTTATTCAGTTAGCTGTTTCCCGCAAACGGGAATTTTTGGCCGATGCGACGGGAGCCCTGATTACTCGTGATCCGGCAGGGTTGGTCGCTGCCCTCGAGATAATTAGTACGGATCGTGAACCACTCGAAGTAGCAAACAAAGCGACCGCGCATTTGTTTATCGCCAATCCGTTTAAGGTAGGTGATGGCAACCTAGGCGGACGATCTTGGTTTGCGGGGCTTTTTGATACGCACCCGCCAATTAAGGAACGAGTGGCACGTTTGCAGACAATGACGCAGTAGGGGTGTTTTTGACAATGAACCATCAAACAGCTGCCCGTCGCATCATCAAACTCCGGTTGGAAATCGACCGAATTCGCTATGCTTACCATGTACTGGATAAACCGATTGTTTCTGATGCTGTCAAAGATAGTCTCCAACATGAATTGGTGCAGCTTGAAGAGCAATTTCCTGATCTCATTACGCCAGATTCGCCGACGCAGCGCGTGGCTGGGGCACCTGCGAAACGTTTTGCCAAAGTAACTCACCTGGAACGAATGCTTTCTTTAAATGATGTTTTTTCGCCGGATGAGCTTCTTGATTGGGAGGAGCGGCTGACAAAATTGGTATCGGCTGATCGTCTCAAAACTTCGGGTTACTATACCGAACTGAAGCTCGATGGTTTAGCTGTTTCGCTGGAGTATGAGAATGGGGTCTTTGTGCGCGGCTCAACTCGCGGTGATGGCTATGTGGGCGAAGATGTGACAACGAATTTGCGAACCATCGAAGCCATTCCGCTTTCATTAAGCGATCAGCGATCAGCGATTAGCGATCAGGAGCTTCGCCGAATGACCGAGGATGCTATCAAAGACCGGTTGGAAGTTAGGGGCGAAGTTTATTTGCCAACAGCGGTTTTTGAGGCCACGAATCAGCGGCGTGCTAAGCAAGGTGAGCCACTCTATATCAATCCACGCAACGCTGCTGCTGGTGCCCTGCGGCAACTCGATCCTCGTTTAACAGCCGGTCGCCAACTGGCATTCTACGCCTATGATATAGCCACTAAGCATGGCCAAAAAACCCATGCGATGACGCATGCTTTGGCTCAAGCGTTGGGGTTTCCGGTTAATCCTCACAGCCAGCTTTGCCAGACAATTGCTGAAGTTATTGCTTATAAAGAGCAGTGGGAAGGCAAACTGCGCGAGAGTCTTGGCTATTGGATTGATGGTCTGGTGGTGGTGGTTAATGATTTGGCGACCTTCGAAGAGCTGGGTGTGGTTGGTAAGGCACCGCGAGGGATGATTGCTTATAAATTCGCCCCAGAGGAAGTAACAACCATTATCAAAGATATCATCGTGCAAGTTGGTCGAACGGGGGCCCTTACGCCGGTGGCCCAACTTGAACCTGTTTTTGTGGGTGGGACGACAGTCTCGCGGGCGACACTTCATAACGCCGACGAGATTACGCGCAAAGACATTCGCATTGGCGATACCGTTGTGGTGCGTAAAGCTGGCGATGTTATACCGGAAGTAAAAGAGTCTCTGCCTAAGTTACGAACCGGCAAGGAGAAGAAGTTTGCGATGCCGGCAAAATGTCCAGCGTGTGGCTTTCCGGTGGTTCGTGAAGAGGTTGGTGTTCGAATAAAGCGATCAGGAAACAGCGACCCGTCTCGCCGAGATCGAGCCGAGGTGGATCAGCGATCAGGTAAATCTACGTCGGTTACCCCTACAACCTACAACCAACAACCTACAACCTCGTCTGGTGCCATTCATCGTTGTACAAACCCAGACTGTTTTGCTCAACAGTTCCGTCAACTGGGGTATTTTGTTTCGAAGTCTAACTTTGACATCAGTGGTTTGGGGCCAAAAATTCTTGAACAATTAGTGGAAGAAAGTCTAGTTAAGGATCCAGCTGATCTTTTTACCCTGACTGAAGGCGATCTTGTGCCGCTTGAGCGATTTGCCGAAACGAAAGCAAAAAATATTGTCGAAGCGATTGCGGTTCGCAAAGTAATTGATCTCCATCGTTTTATCAATGCTCTGGGTATTCGTAATGTCGGCGAGGAAACAGCGCGCGATATCGCCAGCGATATCGCGAAATCCGAAATCCGAAATCCGAAATCCGAAGTCATGAGTGGTAAACGATTTGTAGAAATAGTAACAGCTAAGACAGGTGAGAACTGGCAACAGATTCCTGATATTGGACCAGTTGTGGCGCAAAGTTTGTTTGACTATT
>ERZ1292633.5446-Hain-H41-02um-R1-5446-length-11501-cov-6_pt1 | contig 11501 bp, 9 predicted proteins | sample MGYA00564406_ERZ1292633 | MGnify/ENA primary metagenome ERZ1292633 (study PRJEB36523, sample SAMEA6512639) | groundwater metagenome | collected 2019-01-08 | study: AquaDiva: Metagenomics assemblies of 32 groundwater samples
GCGGGTCCCGTTTCCCGGCCTTGGACTTTGGTTCGAACCGATTGGGGATTCGGTGTTCAGAACCTGCGCGCCGCGAACCGTCGCCAGTACCGCCTCTCCCTTCTCGGGGCTCGCCAAGGCTGGAACGCGGCATTGGCGCATGCCGCGGTGGAGGCGTCGGGGCTGGATGTTCCCGATTCGGCGTGGCGCCGGGGCCTGGCCAGCGTCTTCTGGCCGGGACGTTTCCAGGTGCTGCGTCTGGGCGCCAAGACTTTGATCGTCGACGGCGCTCATAATCCCGAGGCCGCGCAGGCCTTGGCGGCCACGTGGAGGTCTTCCCCCTATTCACGACGGAGGACGCGCTGGATTCTAGGGATCATGAAGGACAAAGACGTCCCCAAGATTCTGGCCCCGTTGGCGCCGTTTATCGCCGAGGCCGTGATCGTGCGTCCCCCAAGTCCCCGCGCTCTCGAGCCGCTGGATTTGGCTCGAGTCGTGCGCCGTTTCTCTCCCCAAGCCCGCGTCACCATCGAGCGCGATCCCGCCACGGCCATCGCCGCCTGGCGGCGCGAGGCGCGTTCCGAGGATGTCGCGGTGTGCGCCGGTTCTCTGTACCTGGCCGGGGCGGTCTTGGCGGCCGCCGGAGGGCGATCATGAGGGGTCTAAGCGTCGGCGTCGATGTGGGCGGCACGTTCGTTAAAATCGGCCTGGTCGCTCCGGATGGCGCGGTGCTGCGTTCAGTGCAGATTCCAACGGAACCGAAAAACGGTCCCGACAGTTTTATCCGGCGATTAAAAGCGATCGTGGCGGATTGGCGATTCGAGACCATCGGCTTCGGCTTGGCGGGCGGCGTCGATGCGAAAAAGGGGACCCTGGTGTTCGTTCCTAATTTGCGGGGTTGGGACGGGTATTCGTTCAAGAAGGCGTTCAAAATCAGGACCAGCGTTGAGAACGACGCCAATGCCGCCGTTTGGGGGGGCTATGCGATTTCCTTGAAGAAAAAGCCGCGCACGGTGGTCGGCGTCACGCTCGGCACCGGGGTGGGCGGAGGCTTGATCATCGATGGACGGCTGCACCGCGGGGCGACGGGGTCGGCGGGAGAGATCGGCCATCAAACGCTCGAATTGGACGGACCGCGGTGCCATTGCGGCCGGCGCGGCTGCTTGGAGGCCTACGCGGGCACTGCCGGAATTCAACGCAGCGCTCGCAGGCTGATGCGCCCGCCGCCTTCGCCGTTGACTCCCAAGTCCTTGGCCCAGGCGGCGTCCGATGGCGACCGGGGAGCGCGCCGGGTTTGGGATGAAATCGGCGCGCGTATAGGTCAGGGTTTGGCCAACATCGTCTTGGTCTTGAATCCCGATGCGATCCTGATTCTTGGAGGAGTCGCGCGCGCGGGCGAGCTCGTTTTAAAGCCCCTGAGGCGCGTGTTCGCCGCTCAGGCGTTTCAGGAGCCTTTCCAGGAGCTGACGATCTCGGCGCCGGCCGATCGCGATTGGGGCGTGGTGGGCGCGGCGCTTCTCTCGCGCGAACGGGTTCAATAACAGGGGCTTCCCGCCGAGTACGGGAAGCCCCATGATACGCGCCGATCCGACCGAGTTCGCGATAGTATAGGCTCCGACCCTCGCTTTTTCCACCCAACTTTCGGTTAACCCGGAATCTTCCGGTTCACCATGGGGGCCGTCTTTTGTCAGGCAAACGGGAAATGCTACGATGACGCTCTTCATGGCGAAAAAAACGTGGTTGGTCACGGGCGGAGCCGGATTTATCGGCTCCCATATCGTCGAGGAGCTCGTGCGCCGCGGCGAGCGGGTGCGCGTCATCGATAATCTTTCGACGGGCAAGATCGAGAAGCTGGACTCGGTTCGCGGCGACATCGATTTTATCCAGGGCGACATCACGCGTCCGCAAGACTGCGCCGAGGCTTGCGCGGGCGTCGATTTCGTCCTGCATCAGGCCGCGATCCGCTCCGTGCCGAAATCCATGGATCGGCCGCTGCCCTCCAATGAAGCCAACGTGACGGGCACCCTCAATATGCTGATCGCCGCGCGCGACGCGAAGGTCAAGCGCTTCGTCTACGCCTCGTCTAGCTCCGCGTACGGCGCCTGCAAGGTGTTTCCTCAGCGCGAGGACATGCGTCCTCAGCCGATGTCTCCGTATGCGGTGTCCAAGCTCGCCGCGGAGCATTATGCGATCGTCTTCGCCAAGTCTTTCGGCCTGGAAACAGTGTCCTTGCGCTATTTCAACGTCTTCGGTCCGCGCCAAGACCCGGAATCCCTGTATTCGGCCGTGATCCCGAAGTTCATGGAACAGGCGTACCTGGGCGTTGCCTTGGACGTGCATTGGGACGGCCGGCAGTCGCGCGATTTCACTCATGTCTCGAACGTGGTCAAAGCGAACCTGCTCGCCGCCCGGGGTCCCAAGGCGGCCTGCGGGGAAGTCTTCAACGTGGCCAACTCGCAGACCTACAGCCTTCTCGACATGATCGCGGTCATCGAGCGCATCGTCGGCCGACGATTGGAGCGACGGCATCATCCCGTGCGGCCGGGCGATATCCGTCGGACCTGGGCCGACAACCGCAAGATCCGCCGCGTGCTCGGCTACAAACCCGTCCTCGGGTTCGAAGAGGGTTTGCGGGAAACATGGAATTACTTCGTCAAGGATTACTTCCCGGCTCGAAACGGAAAAGAGCGATGAAAATACTCGTGACCGGAGGCCTGGGCTTTATCGGTTCCAATTTTATCCGGCACTTGCGCCGGGCTCGGCCGACGTGGCGCATCATCAACATCGACAAGAGGACCTATGCCGGCAATCCGGCCAATTTGGCGGGCCTCGACGTCGAGACGATCAAGAAAGACATTTGCGACGCGAAAGCCGTCGATTGGGCGATGACCGGTTGCGATCTGGCGGTTCACTTCGCCGCCGAAACCCACGTGGATCGATCCATTCTTGACGCGGGCGCTTTTCTTCAGACGAACGTGATCGGCACGCAAGTCCTTCTCGACGCGGCGCTGCGCCGCAAGGTCAGACGCTTTCTTCATGTCTCCACCGATGAGGTGTACGGCTCGGTCGCGAAAGGCTATTCGAAGGAAGGAGATCACCTGGAGCCCAACAGCCCCTACGCCGCCTCGAAGGCGGCCTCGGATCTCCTGGTGCGATCCTACTTCGTCACCCACAACGCTCCGGTGCTCATCACCCGTGCTTCGAACAATTACGGGCCGTATCAATATCCCGAGAAGGCGTTGCCGCTGATGATCACGAATTTCATGGACGGCGTGTCCTTTCCTCAATACGGCGACGGAAAACAGGTGCGCGATTGGCTGCACGTCGTCGACCACGCCCGGGCCATTCTCCTCATCCTGGAAAAGGGCGGTTTGGGCGAGGTCTATAATATCGGCGGGTCCTATACCTGCCGCAATCGCGAGCTCATCGAGAGGGTTCTCAAGCTCATGGGCAAGGGCAAGGAGTTGATCGTTCGGGTCAAGGATCGCAAGGGGCACGACCGGCGCTATGCGCTCGACTGCTCCAAGCTCAAGCGCCTCGGCTTCAAGCACGCCTACGACTTCGAGAAAGGTCTGCGCGAGACCATCTCTTGGTATCGGGACAACCCGCGGTGGTGGCGTCCCTTGAAAACCGCGGGCGGCTATCGCTCCTACTACCAGACGCAGTACAAAGGACGATGAAAAGGCGAAAAATGACGCAGTCATACGGAAACGGGCATCGCCCCGTCGCGCCCGTGGCCTGGCACCCCGGGGGGGGCTGGATCGAGGCCGTCGTCGGTTCCATGTTTTCCGGCAAGACCCAGGAGCTGATTCGGCGCTTGAGGCTGGCGCAAATCGCGCGCCAGCGCGTGCAGGTCTTCAATTCGGCCCTCGACGTTCGCTACGCCAAGGATCACATCGTCTCTCACGATCTCAATAAAACCCCCTCCATCGCCGTCGCCAAAGCGCGCGACATCCTGGCCCGGGTCTCGGCCGAGACCCAGGTCATCGGGATCGACGAGGTGCAGTTTTTCGACGAGGACATCATCGAGGTGTGCGAAACGCTGGCTGACGAGGGACGCCGCGTGATCATCGCCGGACTCGATCAGGACTTTCGCGGAGTTCCGTTTTCCGTGACGTGCCGTCTCATGGGAGTGTCCGAGTTCGTGACCAAAAATCTGGCGATCTGCACTTTATGCGGCAATCCCGCCAATCGTTCCCAGCGCCTGAGCGGGGGCAAGAAAGTCGTCGAGGTGGGGGCGGCCGACAAATACGAAGCGCGCTGCCGGCGCTGCTTCAAGAGAGGATAATGCGATGAGTCAGCGTCTCTATAAAACAGGGAATCCCGTCGTCGTCATCGACAGCACTCTGGGAAAAATCGCCTTGGAGCTGTTCTCCCGGGAAGCGCCGGACACGGTCGCGAATTTCCTGAAGCTTGTGGAAAAAGGATTTTACGACGGGGTGATCTTTCATCGCGTGATTCCTAAGTTCATGGTGCAGACGGGAGATCCGACCGGCACCGGGCGCGGTGGTCCCGGTTGGACCATACTCGACGAGTTTCACCCCAAGCTGCGCCACGATAAAATCGGCATTGTGTCCATGGCCAACGCCGGCCCCGACACCGGGGGCTCGCAATTCTTCATCACTTTGGCCGCCACGCCCCACCTCGACGACCGTCACGCCGTTTTCGGACGGGTCATCGAGGGCATCGATGTCGTCGTCAAGATCGGCGACTCCTCCCGCGACCGCGGCGACCGCCCCGTGACGCCCATCGCGATGACGACGGTTCGTCTCGTCCAGGCGCTGGCCAAGGCCTAGCCGGTTTCGGCCTCCTACATAAAGAGGCGTTTGACGACGGCGTCGGCGGTCGACGAGATGGCTTCGGAGATGGCCGCTCGATGGGTGTAGATCTCCACGCCCAAGCCGCCGATCACCGCGCCGGCGACGGCCGCCGCTCCCAGCGGCCCTCCGACGATCGCCACCGCGATGAGGGCGAGGGCCGCTCCTCCCGCAGTGCCGGCGAGGAAATACCCCAGCTCGCTGGCGGCCTCGGAGGCTGCGTCCTTCTTCTTATCCCCATCCTCAAGGTTGGGGGGCGGAGAAGAATTCTTAAGAGAGATGTTGACAGTGTCGCTTTTGCTTGCGAGCGCCTCCTCCAACTTGCGCTGCTGGCACTTGCCGTCCAGGGCGGAGGCTCGAGAGGAAGAGACGCTTTTTCCGTCGGCCGTTTGAGCCAACGTGCCCCGCGACGACTCCTTAAGCTGTTCAAGGGCATTCGCAGTCGGGACGGGGGCGACGACGGGAACGTCGCGTTGGGCGCAAAACGCCTCCAGGAACCCCGTTAAGTTCGCTTTGGGACCCGATACGGATCCATCCAGGCTTTTCCCGTTTAACGCGGCCAGCAGATGAGCGCTGGGGCGGGATTTGGGGTTCTCGACGACGGAGGCGATCAGGTCGGCGGCTTGGGCGCGCAGCGCGGGGAGCTCGCGCTCAAGCAAGGCTTTCTGGTCTTTGAAGGCGTCCGCCTTTTTTTTCACGAGATACTCGATCATGCGCCATTCCAGGGGATTGGCGGGAGTTTGTATTTTCGCCTTGATCTCTTCGAACAGGACATTGGCCGGTCCTGACCGATCGGACGTCTTTGAGGACAAGTTATCTCCCGTGGGGAGTGCTGATTTTTTGGGCGTGACCAGAGTCGAGCCTTGAGTCTTCTTGGGCGGTCGTTTCGAAGGCGGATCAAATTTTGGCAGACCATCCTTAATTATAGGGACCGATAAATCTTTCGTGACGATTCTTTTTTTGCTGATTTTATCGTAGGTGACGCTGAATTTCGACAGGGTCGGATCGCCTTCGTTGTCGAAATCAAAGTAGAGGGCGGCTTGCCCGCCTTTTTTCAAAGTCGCGCCCTCGCATTCCGAGGCCTCGCAGTAGAAGGATTTCGTTTGTCCGGGAACGGGGACTTTGATGTATTTGATCCCTTTGTAGGTTGCGTACTCGGGCGTTTGAGGGGACTCGGCCCGGACAGAAAGGGCGCAGAGGGGAAAGCAGAGAAGGCAAGCAGCCGAAACAATTTTCATGGAGGAGCCTCCGGGGCACGACGCGCGTCTCAATCGCCCGCTGGAGGAAGTTTAAGGCGGGTCCGGCGCGTTGTCAAGAGCCCGGGCGCAGACGCCCGAGCCCGGCCTCAAGCACCCCGAAAGCCTCGGCCAGTTGAGCGTCGGTGATGACCAGCGGCATCAGCAGGCGCACGCAGTTGCCATGGGTTCCGGCGGTCATCACGATGACGCCGTTCTCATAGCAATGAGCGGCGAGGGCTTTGGCTCCTTCGGGAAAGGGTGTTTTGGAGGCGCGGTCTGCGACGAGCTCGAGGGCCAGCATCGGCCCCAGTCCGCGGACGTCGCCGATGACCGGGAAGCGATCCTGGAGGCCGAGAAGGGTTTTGCGCACGATCTCGCCGAGCTCGCGCGAGCGCTTGAGAAGCTTTCCATCCTTGAACATTTTGATGACGGCGAGCGCGGAGGCGGCCGCGACGGGATTGCCGCCGAAAGTTCCTCCGATGGCCCCGACGATGGGCGCGTCCATGATCTCGGCGCGTCCCGTGACCCCCGAAATCGGCAAGCCGGCTCCGAGCCCTTTGGCCGTCAACAGGAGGTCGGGGACGAAGCCGAGCTGTTCGCTGGCGAACAGCGTGCCGGCGCGGCCGAAGCCGCTTTGAATTTCGTCGGCGATCAAAACGATCGAGTGCTTGGCGCAGAAGTCGCTGAGATTGGCCAGGAAATCCCTGGGCGCGGGCAAAAAGCCCCCCTCGCCTAGAACGGGCTCGATGATGACGGAGGCGATCGTGCTCGGCCCCACGCGGGCCGTCAATTCAAGAAACCCGGCGAAGGCTCTCTGCGCGTCCATGCCGCGGTAGGGGTCGGGAAATGGGGCGCGGTGCACCTCGGAGCTCAAGGGGGCGAAGCCGGTTTTGTAGGGTTTTTCCTTGGCGGTCAGGGACATGGCCATGTACGTTCGTCCGTGAAAGGCGTGCTCGAAGGCGATCGTCGTCGACCGTCCCGTATAAGCCCGCGAGATCTTGATTGCGTTTTCCACGGCCTCGGCGCCGCTGTTGGCGAGAAAGGATTTTTTGGCGAAGGAGCCCGGCGTCAGGGCGTTCAAAGCCTCGCACACGGCGACGTAGCCCTCGTAGGGGGTGACGTTGAAGCTTCCGTGCAGAAGAGCGCTGGCCTGGGCTTTGACGGCTTTGACGACGGAGCGCGGGGTATGCCCCACATTGACCACGCCAATTCCCGCCGCCAGGTCGATGAAGCGGTTTCCGTCGACGTCGGTCAGCAGGGCGCCGTGGGCATGAGAGACGAAAACGGGCGTCGCGTGGAACGGGCCGCGGGCGACGGCGTCGCGGCGCCGCGCCATCAAAGACAGGCTTCGGGGGCCCGGGACCTGGGTCCTGAGCCTGATGCTCTTTCTTCTAGTACCAGGCAAGCGGCGCTTCATCGAGGTTCACGTTGATTTGCTTGGTTTCCAGGTAGGCTTGAATGCCGTACAAACCGAGTTCGCGGCCGGTGCCGCTTTGCTTATAGCCGCCCCAGGGCATCTCATTGAAGGTGGGATGGTAGGTGTTGATCCACGTAATGCCGGCCCGCAGCTGGCGTATGACGCGCAGGGCCTTGGTGATATGGGCGGTCCAGACCCCCGCGGCCAGGCCGTAGTCCGTGTCATTGGCCACGCGCACGGCCTCGGCTTCGTCTTTGAAGGCGATGACGCACAGCACCGGGCCGAAGATTTCCTCGCGCGCGACGCGCATGTCGGGCGTGACCCCGTCTAGAATGGTTGGCTCCACGAAGAACCCTTTCGAGAACTCGGGACCCGGCGGCCGTTTTCCTCCGCAAGCGAGTCGTGCGCCTTCTTTCAGTCCGAGCTTGATGTAGGACTCGACTTTATCCCGATGAGCGGCCGAAATCAGCGGACCCATCTTGACGCCCGACGACAGGCCGTGGCCCAGCTTGATGCGCGGGATTTTTTTGAGCATCGCGTCGACGAACGGGGCGTGGATGGACTTTTCCACGAGCAGGCGCGAGCCCGCCGAGCACACCTCGCCTTGGTTGGCGAAGGCGGCAAACAGCGCTCCGTCGACAGCGGCCTCGAGATCGGCGTCGGCAAATACGATATTTGGATTTTTTCCGCCGAGTTCCAGGGTGACTTTCTTGAGGTTGCCCGTGGCCGCGACGGCTATTTTCCGTCCCGTGGCCGTGCCGCCGGTGAAGGCGATTTTATCGACGAGAGGGTTTTCCGCGAGTTCCTCGCCGACTCCAGCGCCCGGTCCGGTGACGATGTTGACCACCCCCTTGGGCGTTCCGGCGGCGCTGATCAGGCGCGCCAGTTCCAGGGCGGTGAGCGGGGTCAATTCCGAGGGTTTGAGGACGACGGTGCAGCCCGCGGCCAGCGCCGGCGCCAGCTTCCAGGCGGCCATGAGGAGAGGATAATTCCAGGGAATGATTTGAGCGCACACCCCGACGGGTTCGCGCACCACGAAGCTCATCGAATTGGCGGGAACCGACATGGTTTCCCCGTGGATCTTGGTGGCCAGGCCCCCATAGAATTCAAAGCAATTGGCGGCGTCGGCGACGTCGAATTCCGCCTCGGCCAGGGGTTTGCCCATGTTGCGCACCTCGAGCTGGGCGAGGGCCTGGGCATTGGCCCGTATGAGGTCGCCGATCTTGAGGAGAAGCTTGCCGCGGTCTTGGGCGCTGGTCGCGCGCCAAGGGCCCTGGTCGAAGGCCGCGCGCGCGGCGGCGATGGCCGATTGGGCGTCGGCGCGGGAGGCCTCCGGCACGCGGGCCAACACCGTGCCGTCGGCGGGATCGCAAATCTCGCGGGTGGAGCCGTCCTTCGACTTGACGAAGGCTCCGTTGATGAACATGTCGAGCGTCGCGACTTTCGCCTTCACCGTGGTTTTCATGACGAACTCCCGCCGCCCGGTCGGGCCGGGCGGTCTCAATGCAGAATGTCGCCGGCGCCGCTACGGAATCAGGCGCGCCGACTTGATGTAGTCGAGGTTCGGGAAAGAGGCTTTCAGATACGAGTTGCCTTGCATCTGAAGGGCGCCTTGGTCCGGCGCTTCCCCGTAGCCGCGATGGATTTGGCCCAGAACCGCTTCTCCGTCGACGATCCGGCCAAAAGGGGTGAAACCCTGGGGATCGAGGAACCCGTTGTTTCCGAAGTTAAAAAAGATCTGGGTTGTGCGGCTGTTCGGAGCGCCCGTTTTGGCGAAGGTCAGGAAGCCGGGCTTGTTGGATTGTCCGGCCGCGGGGTCGTCGGAGATCGTCGCCGGGCGCCACTTCGCGTTGACCGCCGGGTCGCCGTGGATTCCGATTTGCGCCATGAATCCGTCGACGACGCGAAAGAAGGCGGTGTCGTCGTAGTAGCCGATTTTGACCAGATTGTAGAATCGGTCGGCGCCGTTGGGAGACCAGGCGCGGCGCACCTCCACGGTCATGTCGCCTTTGGTGGTCGCGAGCTTGACCTTGTAGACGTCGGGCGCCTTGGCGTTGGCGGCTTCAGGGGATAGAAGAGCGGGATTGGCGGCGGCCGTGGGCATGGTCTGCGCGGGAGCCGCGGCCGGAGCTTGAGCAGTGTCGGTTTTCTTATCGCAGGCGGAAACGGCGAAGGCGGCGGCGCACGCAAGAACGAGGGGGAGGGATTTGTTGTTCATAGGGGCGAGTTTAACAGATTCACGGCGTCTAGCTCCAGTCTGACCGAGTCATACGGCGGCAAGGAGGCGGGTGTTTCGTCAATGAGGCGCGGAGACGGAATTGAGCTCGGCTAGAAGTCTCAATGAGTCGGCCGCGCGCACGTAGCGTTGGAAATTGGGGCCGACGCTCTCGCCATCGGAGCCCAGTCCTTTGAGGGCCTCGAGCAGGAGCTGGATGCGCTGCTCGCGCGGGATGTCGGCCTGGCGGGCAACCGCGTTGAGCGCGCGCCAGGGAGCGTCCTCCCATAGGGGGCCCCGTGCGGCGGCCCGGAGTTGGGTGGTGGTTTTCTTGCGCCTGTCCTCGTCGAGGTCCGGAAGCGACAGCAGCCATGACAACTGATCGGCTTTCGGACAATCCAGTTCGAGAATATGATCGGCGACGCGCTCGATCGTCTTGCGATGGCGGCTGAGTTTGAGCACGGCGTCGTAGTAGGCCGGAGAATGCGGTGCGGTCGCGCGGTTTCCGCTGAACCAGTCGCGCGCGTCGAAAATAGCTTTATAGGCCGCCAGGCGGATGTTTTCGGGGTGTTTCGCGGCCAATACCCCTATTGTCTGGGCGACCCCGGAGAATATTTCCTCATTCCAGCGGTCGCTCCTCAGCAGCCTCGATAGGTTTTCGATGAGGCCTTGCTGCTGTTTCTGCGGGATGTGGCCGGCGCGCGCGATGTGCAGGAAACGCGCGGCGAGATCATCGTCGTCATGGAGAACGAAGTTCAGATGTTCCAGGGTGATGGAGACGGCGCGTTCTTTTTGATAGGGGTCAAGGAGCTCGAATATCATGAGCGGCGCCAGACGGTCCGCCATGGGGTTCTCTTTCGATGGTTTTTCCGCTTGGGCCATGACGAGCTCGACTATGGCCCGGATGCGTTCCGAAGAGAGCTCGTCGCGAAGCGCCTCCAAGTTTCCGGCGGCCTGCCAATGGACCGCTCGCCGGCTGTCGTCGGTGGAATATTCATTTTTTTCAGCCCTGCGGCGCAGACGCAGCATGAATTCGGAAAAATCGGCAATTCTCGCCCGGTCTTCGGCTTGCAGCTTGGGCGCGATGGTGCGAGCCGTGCCGAGGCGCAGCCCGGCCTCCCTAAACGCCGCATCGGCGGAATCTCTGCTGCCTAATCTGGCGACGGTATCGATGAGACTGGCTAGATACAAGAAGAAAAAGGTGGCGGCCTTCGCCCAAAACGGCCAGGTCGGCGCGATGAGGAACGATCCAGCCCCAATGGACCCTATGGTCAATGCCGCGGCGGCCGCCCACAGCGGGAGCATCATAACACTCGTCCAGGAATTAATGCGGTCATCGCTGCGGAGAGCCACATGTGATTGGAGTGTGCCGTCGACCAGCTGTTTCGAAAACGCTGGGGGCAAGGTGTCACCGAGTCCTATCTGTCGCGCGGCCTCGAGCGTGGGCTCGCTTTGGCGGTCCAGACGACCTAGAGCTTGCGTGACGAGGGCCGCGGTCCTTTCAGAGGTCTCTTGATCGCCGCGAAAATAGGGGCTGAGCGTTGGCTCCGCGAAATAGGCGTTCTTGGCCTGGGTGTCGATGTAGGCTGTCGGGGGCAGGAATTTGATGAGGGGCTGGAATCCCTTGTCTCCCAGCAAGGCTCGCGCGAAGCGAAAACCCCAGAATTGAGCGATCTGGTCCGAATTGGAGAGAATTCTGGTGATCGCCTCATGGAGGAAGGCCATGTTCGCGGGGGCGTCTTGGGTGAGATAGCGGTATTTGATGGGAGCACTTTCGTCTGAATCCTCCTCGCTGATGCGGGGAGCCTTGGGCTCGGCGGTCGCGCCGGATATTT
>ERZ1292633.5449-Hain-H41-02um-R1-5449-length-11494-cov-9_pt1 | contig 11494 bp, 11 predicted proteins | sample MGYA00564406_ERZ1292633 | MGnify/ENA primary metagenome ERZ1292633 (study PRJEB36523, sample SAMEA6512639) | groundwater metagenome | collected 2019-01-08 | study: AquaDiva: Metagenomics assemblies of 32 groundwater samples
AATCGTTTTTATCGTCTGCGACCGTGGCGACCGTTATTTATCTACCGGAGTTTTTTCCGCGTGAACACGGCAGAACGCATGCGCCGGCAAACAGCACTGCAGATTCATCTGCAGACGCAATTGGAGAAAAGTGCATGACACCAGTGCTGGTGTTCGACATCGAGACCGTGCCCGATATCGAGGGGCTGCGCAAGCTTAATGATCTGGGAGCGGAGTTGGCCGCGGCCGACGTAGCCGAGATGGCGTTTCAGTCGCGCCGCCAGGCCACTGGCAGCGATTTTTTACCGCTGCACCTGCACAGGGTGGTGGCAATTTCGTGCGCACTGCGCGACAAAAACGATTTCCGCGTCTGGTCGCTGGGAGCTGCGGAAGATACCGAAGCGGAACTGATCCGGCGCTTTTTTGAAGGCATCGACAAATACACCCCGCAACTGGTTTCATGGAATGGCGGCGGCTTCGATCTGCCGGTGCTGCATTACCGCAGCCTGGTGCACGGCATCCAGGCGCGACGTTACTGGGAAATGGGCGAGGATGACCGGGAATTCAAGTGGAATAATTATCTCAGCCGCTACCATACGCGCCATCTGGATTTGATGGACTTGCTGGCGCTGTATCAGCCGCGCGCCAATGCGCCGCTGAATGATCTGGCCCGGCTGATGGGTTTGCCCGGCAAGTTGGGCATGGATGGTTCACAGGTGTGGGGCGCGTACCAGAACGGCGAGATCGCCGCCATCCGCAACTATTGCGAAACCGATGTGGTGAACACCTACCTGGTGTATTTGCGCTTCCAGTTGATGCGCGGCGTATTGAGCAATGAACAATATCAACACGAATGCGAGCTGGTACGCGCCACCCTGGGCAAATCTGCTGAACCCCACTGGCAGGAATTTCTCGGTCAGTGGCAGTAAACGGGCGAGTTCGCCCGCCCCTCTCGATTGCCGCTATCCCCGCCTGGCACAAGATGATCGCTCCCGTCACCATCGAATCTCTGGATCAGGAAGGCCGCGGCGTTGCTCACGCCGAAGGCAAGGTCATCTTCATTGAAGGCGCGCTGCCGGGCGAAGTAGTCACCTATAGCCCGTACCGCAAGAAGTCAAATTTCGAACTGGCGCAGGTGGGGAAGATACTCAAGCCGGGATCGGCACGCGTGACTCCGCAGTGCAGATACTTCGGCGTGTGCGGCGGCTGCGGCCTGCAACACATGGATGCGCGCGCGCAGGTCGCGGCGAAACAGCGCATCCTGGAAGGCGACCTCAAGCACATCGGCAAGGTCGAGCCAGAACTGATCCTGCCCGCCGTGTACGGGGCAGCCTGGGGTTATCGCTACCGGGCGCGCATGTCGGTGCGCTACGTCGCCAAAAAAGGCGGCGTGCTGGTGGGCTTTCACGAAAAACGCAGCAGTTTTGTCGCCGACATGCAGTCGTGTGAAATCATGCCGCCGCGCATATCCGCGCTGATCATGCCGCTGCGGGAACTGATCGGCAGCCTGTCGATCCGCGAGCGGCTGCCGCAAGTGGAAGTGTCGCTGGGAGAGGAGGTGGATGTGCTGGTATTGCGCATCATGGATCCCCTCAGCGCGCAGGATGAAGCCTTGCTCAGAGATTTTGCCGCGCAACACTCCGTCCAGTTTTTCCTGCAGACCAAAGGGCCGGAGACGGCTTATCCGTTTTATCCGCTGGATGCGCCGGAACTGAATTATGTCCTGCCGGAATTTGATATCGTCATGCCGTTTCACCCCACCGAGTTCACCCAGGTCAACCCCGCGATGAACCGTATCCTGATGCGGCGCGCACTGAGCCTGCTTGACCCGCAGCCGGGGGAGCGCATCGCCGATTTTTTCTGCGGACTGGGCAATTTCACCTTGCCGATAGCGCGGCGCGGGGCGCAAGCGGTAGGTTACGAAGGCGGTGAAACCATGGTGCGGCGTGCGGGAGAGAATGCCGAGCGCAACCGGCTGTCAGCCAATACCCGATTCATTGAGACCAATCTGTTTGAGGCCAGCGCAGCGTGGCTGCAAGGGCAGGGGGCATTCGACAAAATGCTGCTCGATCCGCCGCGTGACGGCGCGTTTGCCGTAGTTAATTCACTGGCTGAGGGACAGGCAGCGCCCGCGCGCATCGTTTATGTATCCTGTAACCCCGCCACCTTGGCGCGGGATGCCGCAGTGCTGGTGCATGCCAAGGGTTATCGCCTGAAAGCGGCGGGGGTGGTGAACATGTTTCCGCACACCACCCATGTCGAATCGATCGCGTTGTTTGAGAAAGCATGAGCGCAAATGAAACAGGGCGGCTGTCACCAGCCGCCCTGTTGTAGTAGTAACGTTCGAAGCGTCAGTCTTTCTCGCCCGAGAACGCCAGCAGCAGATGCAGCAAGCTCATGAACAGGTTGTAGATGCTGAGATAAATGCCCATCGTTGCCATGACATAGTTGGTTTCACCGCCGTTGACGATACGGCTGACGTCAAACAGGATGAAGCCGGAGAACAGCAGCACCGCAACTGCCGAGATAGCGAGCGAAGCGGCCGGCATGGCGAAGAACAGGTTGGCGACCGAAGCGAGTATCAGCAGCACCAGTCCCACGAACAGGAAATTACCCATGAAGCCGAAATCCTTGCGGGTTACGGTGGCAACTGTGGCCAGGGTGAGGAAGATGGCCCCGGTTCCGCCCGCAGCGATGCCGACCAGTTGCGCGCCATTATTGAAATGCAGCGCGTATTGCAGCATCGGCCCCAGCCACCAGCCGGCGACGAAAGTAAACAAGAACAGCAGAGCGATCCCTATCACGCTGTTACGCGTAGCGCTGACGCCAAACATCAGGCCTATCATTACCGCCAGCATCACCAGCGGTCCCATGATCGGGGACTGGGCGAGGAAAGAGAAATTGGTGCTCATGCCGATCATCGCACCGATTACTGTCGGGATCATGGTCAGGCCCAGCATTCCATAGGTATTGCGCAGAACCTTGTTGCGCTCGACCGCAAGCGCGCCGGCTGCAGTCTGGTTCGAATATCTTAGTTCAGGTTGCATCATGCCTCCTTGGTTGATGAACTATACAACGCATAAGACTACGCATATTAGCAAAAAGTTGCAATCTAAATAAAGGATACGGGCGGCTTGCTGGCAAAGCCAGCCTCAAAAAGGTATTATTCCAGGTTGATTTCTGGGGAAGCTAAGGAAGGTTTGATTAAATCTGTCTGTGGCGAGCCCTTCGATAAACTCAGGAGAGCCTTGTCGGAATCCGTTCATGGTGGGTCTATCGGAATCCGTTCGTGGTGAGCTTGTCGAACCATGAGCTAACTTAATCACCCATATTTCAAGCAGTTATCCTGCACCCTTCGACAGGCTCAGGGCGAACGAGAGGCTTGATCAGGTATTGCCGTAATACGTACAGTGCGTTATGCCGGAGCTAAAACTGCCGTAGAGGAGTTTGCAGTCGAAGAGTAGCAAGAAGGGAAGCGTGGCCGAGCGGTTTAAGGCAGCAGTCTTGGCGCATGCGTCAGCCTGCGCTAGCGAGGCTCATGCGCGTAGCGCGTTATGCCGGAGCTAAAACTGCCGTAGGTGGAGTTGAAGTTGAAGAGCAGCAAGAAGGGAAGCGTGGCCGAGTGGTTTAAGGCAGCAGTCTTGGCGCATGCGGAAGCCTGCGCTAGCGAGGCTCATGCACGCAGTGCGTTATGCCGGAGCTAAAACTGCCGTAGGTGGAGTTGAAGTTGAAGAGTAGCAAGAAGGGAAGCGTGGCCGAGTGGTTTAAGGCAGCAGTCTTGAAAACTGCCGTAGGGGCAACTCTACCGTGAGTTCGAATCTCACCGCTTCCGCCAGGTACTTGGACATAGCAGTCAGCTCAAAAAAGTACCGAGCGTGCTCTTACAGCGTCACGTTTTCAGAATGATGCGGCAATTGCAGATAACGCTGGGTCTGCATCTCGGACAAGCGGCTGGTGGTGCGGGAAAATTCGCCGGACAACACGCCATCGGCATAGATCTCATCCGGCGCTGCCGCCGCTGAAGCTACCAATCTGACACTGTTATCGTAAAGCACATCGATCAACCAGGTGAAGCGCCGCGCCGCGTCGGCATGACCGGCGGTCATGCGCGGGATATGCGACAAAAACACCGTAGGGAATCGGTGGGCGATCTCCAGATAATCTTCCTGCGCGTGCGCACCGCCGCACAACTCCTTGAACTCGAACCACACTGTGTTGCGCGCGATCTTTTTTACCGGAATCAGACGGCCCCGCACTTCGATATGCTGTTCATCGCGCCGCGTCCCGGCGGATATCCGTTCGAACCACCCATCCAGGCGCTGCTCGTTCGCGGCATCGCCATCAGCATCGTCAGCCACGAGAAATAGTGGCTCACGGGTCGTTGTTCGCAGGCGGTAATCATTGCCGTTATCCATGTGCAGCACCTTCAGCTCGCGCTTGAGCAGTTCGATGGCCGGCAAGAAATTCTGCCGCTGCAAGCCATGCGGATACAGACCATCGGGTGGATAGTTGGAGGTGGTGATCAGTACCACGCCACGTTCGAACATCGCTTCTACCAGCCGCCCCAGTATCATCGCATCAGCGATGTCATCGACGTGGAACTCGTCCAGGCACAGCAAGCGAGTGGACTGGGCGATCCTGCTGGACAGGGCGATCAGCGGATCATTTTCCCCAGCCGGCAGCTTCATCCCGTGATGAACCTCAGCCATGAAATTGTGGAAGTGGATGCGGCGTTTGCGGCGATACGGCAGGCAGGCGTAAAACGCATCCATCAAAAAAGTCTTGCCGCGTCCGACCCCACCCCAGAGATACAAACCCTTGGGTACCTCCGGGCTGAGCAGACTGCGGCCCAGAAAACGATTGCGCCTGGATTTGAACTCGACCAACTGATGCCACAACACATCCAGCTCATCAATCGCAGCGGCCTGCGCGGCATCATGCACGAAGCCCGGCAATGCGCAGATGCCTTGATACCAGGCCTTGGGACTCATGCTGCCGTCAGGGGGTGTGGGAAGGGTGGGTTGAGACATGGCTTATTTCGGCTGATTTGCAGTGCAATTCCTGCAGGCAATCTTCACGATAATGCCGCAATTATGCCGCGTTTCCAGACAAATCACCTGGCTGGAAATGAAATGCCGCAAGCCGCGAAGAATCTGGCACCTGCGCACCAGGCCTTACACTCCATGCACCAACGGCAGGCAAAGGGGTTTATTGGTGAACAACGTCATGTGAAATCACAGTCTGGGTTAAAAGGCTTTGCCCGCAGTGCCTTGGCTATATATAATCAGCCCAACAATACTCGTCATGCATCCCAACGATGCACGCCAGGCGGGATGCTTATGCGGAGACAAACAAGATGCAGATTACTGCCAGCCTGAATAAAAAAATCAGCCAAGCTGTTCGGACCTCCATGCGGATTGAAGGCTACAAACCTTCCCAGTCACTCTCGATCAAGGCGCAGGTTAAAGCCCTGATGGAACAGCACCGTGTCCAAGTATCAGTTCAACGCAAGTGACATCTACCTTCCTGGCACAGACATTCCCAGGAATCGTCCGGGGATAACCGAGCCAGAGCTGTTGCACGAAGTCGAAGAAACACTGTTGCAACAGGCATATCAAACATTCATCGCCGAATGCGAACCTGACACCCGCTTCGACGAAACCTACTTCAAATCACTCCACCGGCGAACCTTTGAAACGCTCTACGAGTGGGCGGGCGTGTACCGCAGCGTGGATATAAGCAAGGGCAGTTCGCTGTTCTGTCGCGCCGCCTATCTCGATCAGGAATCCCGGCGCATCTTCCGCCAATTGGAAGAAGAAGGTTTCCTGCATCAAGCCCAAGACGGACAACCGGAAAAATTTGCCGGACGGCTGGCTTACTACCAATCCGAATTGATCGCCCTGCATCCTTTCTACGAACTCAACGGACGTATCACCCGTTTGTTCTTTGACTTGATCGCCGTTGCTAACGGCTATGCCCCGATTGATTACAGCCAGGCCCTGCTGGGACAACCGATGAACGCCTACATCCAGGCCTCCATCGCCTGTGTGCAGCAAGCCGATTATCGCAAGCTCAACCAGATCATCCTGCAGGGGCTCAGCAAACTGGATGCCGCGCTATGAGCCTGGTGGAACTACTAGCCATATCTGACTAGGCGGCCCAAAAACGACAGCCAAGTCATTGGTTATGTCGAAGTGGCCCGAGACACCAGATTCGGAACCCTAAAGCTATTTAGGGCTTCTTTACGCTATTAACGCAATGCGTTATCATCCTGACATGATTGCATCCTTCAATTGCAAAGTCACTGAAGCCCTGTTTAAACGTGAACGTGCGCCACGCTTCGCCAATATCGAACGAGTCGCGCGTCGCAAGTTAGAGCAACTGGATTGGGCAGGTTGTGTCGAGGATTTACGAATTCCGCCGGGTAACCGGCTTGAAGCATTGAAAGACGACCGCAAAGGTCAATGGAGCATCCGCATTAACGACCAGTGGCGCGTGTGTTTCCGGTTTGAAAATGGCAACGCGCTGGATGTTGAGATTGTAGATTATCACTGAGGAGGTTTAACCATGAAACCAACCCCGATCCACCCCGGCGAAATTTTGCTGGAAGAATTTTTGAAACCGATGGGTATCACCCAATACGCGCTAGCCAAGGCTATTGCCGTATCGCCGCGGCGCATCAACCAAATCGTGCATGGTGATCGTGCTATTACGGCAGATACCGACTTGCGGCTATGCAAGTTTTTTGGATTGACTGAAGGCTACTGGCTACGCGGCCAGGCGCGTTACGACACCGAGATAGCCAAAGATAAACTTGGCGATGTGTTGTCCCGCATTCAGCACTATCAACCGCTGGCGGCGCAGGTGTGAGTCAGCGAGATATTAAGCGGCAAGCGTGCGATCAACTTGCGGTAGACTAAGCGCTGGCGGCATGCTTCTGTGTTTTTGCGGCGGCGTTTATAAAAACGGGCGTTAGAAAATTTAATGATGCTGACCCCGTTGGCATAGCGCAGAAGTAGGCTGCAATCGCCAGCTCTTGTCACAGCGGAAGGCACCCGCCAGACTATATCTTGACTGGGAATAAAAAATGCCATACTGTCCGCAAAAGTTCCCAGATAATAAATAACCATGAATGCCACTTTCATCGTAGTCAGCGATCAAGATACGGTGCTTTCCTATCTGGATGAAGCCCGCAAGCACCATACACAGGCGGCCATCGCTGATCATTTGGGCATTGGCGTTCGAACGGTCAGAAGGTGGGAAGCGAGACAAACGCGCCCTCCCGCCTATGTGGCTCACGCGTTGCAGCAACTGTTGCCATTCGGAGAGGACAGCCCCGAAGGTGCTTTCGATTTCATAGACTTGTTCGCTGGCATCGGCGGCATCCGCAAGGCATTTGAACAAGTCGGCGGGCGTTGCGTATTCACCAGCGAATGGGACACCTACGCACAAAAAACCTACGCCGAAAATTTCCGTGATGGACACCCCATTGCCGGAGACATCACTCAAGTGCAAGCTGCCGATATTCCCGACCACGACGTACTGCTGGCGGGTTTTCCCTGTCAGCCTTTCTCGATAGCCGGGGTATCCAAGAAAAACGCCTTGGGCAAGGCGCACGGTTTTGCTTGCGAAACGCAAGGTACTCTGTTCTTCGACGTGGCGCGCATCATCGAAACAAAACGCCCCCGCGCCTTTCTGCTGGAAAACGTCAAGAACCTCGTCTCGCATGACAAAGGTCGCACCTTCGATGTCATTCGCCGCACCCTGACCGAAGTGCTCGGCTACCACATCTACTATCGCATCATTGACGGCGCGCATTTCGTCCCGCAACACCGTGAGCGCATCCTCATCGTCGGCTTCCGCGAGCCGGTCGCATTCGATTTCGATGCCTTGTCCCTGCCGCCCAAGGGCGAGTACAAACTCAAAGACATCCTGCACCGCACCGATGGCAGCGAGCCTGTTTTACCGTGGGACGAAGAAAGATTCTTCGGCCACAAAAAACAGCGTGTGCAGGACAAATATACCCTGACCGATAACCTCTGGCTCTATTTGCAGAATTATGCCGCGAAGCACCGCGCCAAGGGCAACGGCTTCGGCTTTGGCTTGGTCAAACCCGGAGACGTGACGCGCACTTTATCGGCGCGCTACTATAAGGACGGATCGGAAATCCTCGTGTATCAGGGCACGCGCAAAAACCCGCGCCGACTGACGCCCAGAGAATGTGCGCGGTTGATGGGGTACCCCGACACGTTCAGGATTCCAGTATCGGATACGCGTGCCTACAAACAATTTGGAAATTCTGTTGTTGTTGATGTTATCGCCCATGTCGCAAAGTTGATGCAACCAATGCTGGAAGCTGATATCCTGGAACCTGAGTTACCCCTTCGTTATGCAACTTCTTAAAGGAGAAATCATGCACACCCAATCACGTATTCCAAAGCTTCACGACACAACTTTTGATGGTGCCTTGTTGTGGTTCTCGGAGATGCAATGTAGCAAACTTCTTTTTCATCCCGAGGACGATCCCGCTGACATTATCCGCATCTCGAATGGCGAACGAGTATTCTCGGATGTCGAGGTGAAAGAACTACGCTTCTTGCTAAACGAACTTGAGGAAAGCCTTGGGCACGAAAAGGTGATTGGAGCCGCATATCCGATTTTCATGAACGCTTGCGGAATTCAACTGGATGCCTGATGGTTGACGTTGTTGATTCAGCTACTCGTAGCCGGATGATGGCTGGAATTCAGGGCAAAAACACCAAGCCAGAACTTCTGGTTAGAAAATATCTGCATGGTCGAGGTCTTCGCTTCAGGCTTCATGCCAAAAAGTTGCCGGGGAAACCAGATTTGGTTTTTCCGAAACACAAGGCAGTTGTCTTTGTGCATGGATGTTTCTGGCATCGGCATTCTGGATGCAAATATGCAACTACGCCGAGCAGCCGAAAAAGTTTTTGGACAAACAAGCTTTCCGAGAATGTTGATCGAGACTCTTACCAAATTGCTACATTGGGCGGGCTTGGCTGGCGTGTTTTTGTAGTGTGGGAATGCGAATTGCGCAACAACATGACCCGACTGGAAGCGTTGTATTCAGAAATTACAGAAGCGCTTTGAATACAGAATTACCAAAATCAATCAAGGCTAACTTCTTCAAAAGTTTCGTAAAGCACAGGCAAGTGCTTTTTATGGATGCGAAATTGGCTACGTGCTTTTACTTGACTCTTCTTTGTGCTGGCATTATCAACCTTCGATCCCGGATCAAAAATTACGTCGCCGGTTGCAATTGCGGAAAGATAACGTGTGAAATCGGCATGCTCGCCGAGGAACGCGGGGCTGCGATAACGGTATTGAGGCGGAATTATTTTATTGCTCTCATACCTGACATATGCAGCCGCTGCATGTTTTTTATTCCAGTGGGTCAACAAGTGACTAAACTTCCATAACGCCGCTTGATTGCTATTTGCATCCAGCAAATAAATACACCCGCGTACGTCAGTAATCTTGCCGCTTTCAACGTCGTAGCCAGTAAGTCCTAGAGTCAATCCGGTACTCTCACAAAGTGTCGCGTGGCGATGTGTGCCGGTAAAGTAAAGCTGATCCTTGCCAGAAACTTTACGCCCATATTTTCTAACAAATGCTTCAACCCCGTTCGATCCATAAAAGCCGCCGTTGGGTTCGGGTGTCATCAATGTAATTCGGTCGCTACTGAACGCCTTGATTTCCCATCCATGAAAATCAGGCGCGGCTTTACTATTCGGGCGAATGCCGAGTAAGGCTTCAAGCGTATATCCGCCGCCATTACGGGCTTTGTAAGGCAATACCACGCCGTCGCTATTTAATCGAATAGAAGGATGGAACCCTGCCTTATGTATTTTGCGTAAAGCATCGAGCACAAGCTCACGGCTTGAAATCAAGTCTGGTGTTAGAGGCAATTCGACAAAAAGGGGCTCGTCGGTGGATGACTGTGCAATGGAAATTGCTTCCAATGCGAGCGGTGAATCAGACGGGGCAAGATGGGCTAGTGTTTTCCCGTCGCCAGTTGTAGCGAAGAACAGTACTCGCCCATCAATTCCTTTGCGATTGGCAGCAGGTATGGGTTGTAAATAATGCCGAGGTGCTATTTCGCATCCCTGCAAAAAGCCTGATAGCCTGACTTCTGGGTATTGCGGATAAAGAATGAGCTGCGCGCCATTTGCCTGCTCGACATTCTCTTCATTCACCCAGTAGAGCTCAATCTTGGCTTTGAAGTTTGGATACTTTCCCTCAGGATAGTCAGTCACTGTGCCATAAGGGAAAAACGAGAGCACCTCGAAATTGCCACCAAGGTATATCTGCTGCTTGCTGTTATCGTTCTCGGCAAGTTGCTTGAAGAAAACCCGTTTCGCATTCAAGCCACGATAACGTTGGATCAGTTCAGCTATGCGATTGAAGCTCATTTTGCTTATGCAGCCTGTGAGTTTATTGAGGCAGTATAAATTAACTGTGCCAAGCACGAATTGTTTTAAGATATGCGAACGAACGAATCAATTATGGCAGACTATTGAGATGAACCACGAACACTTGCAGTTGCTGGTTTCACACGTCATACCTTACGACAAGTACAAAGGCCGGTTGGTCGCCGACCTGCCCGTCAGCTTGACCTGAATCTGGCCAAACCCTAACCGCATGCCCTACATCCTCGCCCTCGATGCCGGCACCACCAGCGTGCGCGCCATCATCTTCGATCACGCCGGTCAGATCCGTGCCGTCGCGCAACAGGAAGTACGCCAGATTTTTCCTCAGCCCGGCTGGGTCGAACACGATCCGCAGGAGATCTGGCAGACGCAAATAGCGGTGGCTATGGAGGCGCTGGCGCGTGCGCAGATTTTGCCATGCGACATCGCCGCGGTCGGCATCGCCAATCAGCGTGAGACCAGTATCGTATGGGAGCGCGACACCGGCAACCCGGTGTACAACGCCATCGTCTGGCAGGACCGGCGCACTGCCGGGATGTGCGACCAGTTGCGTGAGGCGGGTCACGAGGGCGCGATCCAGCAACTCACCGGGCTGATCCTCGATCCATATTTTTCCGCGAGCAAGATTGCCTGGATACTCGATCACGTTCCCGGCGCGCGTGCGCAGGCGGAAGCAGGCAGGCTCATCTGCGGCACGGTGGAAACATGGCTCATCTGGAAGCTGACCGGCGGCAAGGTGCATGTCACCGATCCGAGCAACGCGTCGCGCACCATGCTGTTCAACCTGCACACCGGCGCGTGGGAGCCGGAGCTGCTGAAACTTTTCTCGATCCCGCAGAGCATGCTGCCGCAGGTGCGTTGTTCCAGCGAAGTGTACGGCGAAATCAGCGCTGTGCCTGCGCTCGCGTCTATGGTGCTGGCAGGTGCGGCCGGCGATCAGCAGGCGGCGCTGTTCGGGCAGATGTGCGTGCAGCCCGGCTTGGCGAAGAACACCTACGGCACTGGCTGTTTCCTGCTGCAGAATATCGGCAGTAAACCAGTCGCATCCAAGCAGCGCCTGCTCA
>ERZ1292633.5451-Hain-H41-02um-R1-5451-length-11489-cov-5_pt1 | contig 11489 bp, 12 predicted proteins | sample MGYA00564406_ERZ1292633 | MGnify/ENA primary metagenome ERZ1292633 (study PRJEB36523, sample SAMEA6512639) | groundwater metagenome | collected 2019-01-08 | study: AquaDiva: Metagenomics assemblies of 32 groundwater samples
GCCAGATATTCGCCGCCGCAGCCCTTCACCACCCCGCCCCTTAAAGTTAAAGCGTCTTTAATTTGATAATAAGGCAACCAACCTGTCTTATTGTTATCTTTATCTATCCCCCACCTGATTGTCGCGTTATTTCCCGCCGCGCCTTTATTGGCAAATATTATAATTTGTTTAATATCTTCGTCGGTCAAGCCGCTGATAATTTTTTCTTCTATTAGCCAATTCAATTCTATTTTTAACGCCTCTTTGTAATCAAATCTTTCTGCGTCTAAATTGATGGCAGGGACCAATTTTTCGCCATCTTCAAAATTTTTATATTCAACCGGTATTTGCAGGCGGATATCTAAAAATTTTTCTTTTTCTTCGTTGTTATTAAATTCCGACAAAACCACTCCTATGTCCGGATAAAAATGCGATCGGTAATAGAATTTCCCTTCGTTTTGAATCAATTCTTTTTGAGGCAATAATTTTAATTGGCTTAAGTCATAATTTATGCCCGGTTTGTTCAACAAAACTTCAACGGCAAAAAGATCCGTTGGACTCATACAGGCTTCAACGGCTCTGGCCATAAATAAACATACTATAAACAAGATGGTTAAAATTTTTATTTTCTGCTTCATATTTTTCAAAAAATGATTTAATTAATTAAATCATTTTTCTTGGAAATAAGCAAACCGGGTAGTAGAAGTTCGATGCTTCTTGGATTTAGTGCGATTAAAATAGTTATTGCGAGTAATAAGATAAACAATATTTCAAACTTAAAACCTCTTGTTTATTTAATCGAAGCGTAAGCACTATCGAACTTTCACTACCTGGCAAACAAATCAAAAAAGAGGGCTGTTTGTTTTAAACAACCCCCTTATGTTTGAAAATAAATCATGTCTTATTCCCAAGCTAAAGCCATTTTTAAAAAATGCCTAGAAACTTGTGTCTTTTCGGCTTAACAGGGGAAAGTATGTCCACCGCTGGCTGTTTGGCTTTGATCTTCAAGATCAGATGTGACAACCCCGCCGTTTCAACCGGCAAATTATAGTTCAGGATTCCGGCTGGCAGAATAATCCGCTTGACGACCACCAAGGGTTTACGCTTGGCGGTATTCTCTTGAGGAACTGGAACCCATGTATTGTCAGCGATGTCGTTTCCGAGCAAATCCGCGACAAGGGAATCAGTAGCGGCTGGCGGCGGAGGCAAGCAATAAGCAAGATGCATAAAAAGCTTGATATTAGATTGGGTATTCAGATAATCGATTATCACGGTTGCCACCTTTTGTTTATCCTCTGTTAGTCCAGGCAAATCGACGCCATTACAAATGGTGATTTCTGCTTCGTCCACTGCGTCTTTGGGTACGACGAAGGGTACGACCAAACGATAACCGTATTTCGTGCTATCATTGTCCGTGCCGCCGGCCAGATAAACGCGAACCGTATCGCCTGGAGAGGCCTCGTCGCGGTCAAGTTCCGCTCGTTTAATCACGAAATTGTCCTGCTTCGAACGGAAAGTTACTCCGATCCGAATAGACTTAACTTTGTTAATCGTGATTGCCTCAGAGGACAAAGAAGCTAGACAGTCAGTCAATGGACCCCGAATATAACCACTCACGATTTTCCTAAAAGGATTTCCTTTAAAATTCAGGCTGTTGACAATGAAAATCGGATCCATTCCGTCAACGACAATTTCCGTAGTAATTTTGACGTTGCCAGTGAAAACTTCGTTGCCTAAACCCCCTACCTCGTAATAGCCGTCGCTGATGGCAAAAGCAGAAACATACTGAACCAGACCTGCAGTCACACCGTTGATGTAAGCTATCCTACAATTGATGGTTCTGTGTTTTGCTTCGCCGAACAAGTCAATGGTAATCGGCAGCATTGGCGCTGTACGATCCATTTGCCCCGCAATACAGGAATAGCAATCAACAGTAATCATACCGCGTTCCGTGCCAACATCACCTCCACTATATTTATAGGAGGAGTAATAATTGGCCAGGGTGGTTAATATGCGAGCTGGAGCTACATCAATCGCCGAAGGCCCAGTTTTTAAAAAGGGGTGGCCGAAAGCCAGAAAGTTCTTCTGTTTATCTACCACTGTAACTGTGCCCGTAGTCATTATTTTAATATCGCCGTCAACCAGATAAGCGTTGATGGCGCTACCAGGCTCTATCTTAACCGGCCGGCCCTCATCACCATAAAAATATCCCTTACCTTCTCCGGTAGCTGACGGCGCCATCATAAATCCATTATCCCGAAACGTGTTGGAGAAAAAAGTATTCAAATCTTCGGGTAAGTTGTTGATGGCTGGCACCGACAAAACTAATGGCACCTGATTTAAAGCGTACTTGATTTCAGCGCTAAAACCAGAGCTTGCCGCTGGCCGATTGTTTAATACGGCACTGGAAGCATTGACCATCTCCTCTATCGGCGTGACGCCGAAGATAGGATCTTTATCGAAAATCCCGCCGTAAGCCAAAGCGCCGATCAAACGTCCATTTATGTACATCGGACTTCCGCTCATTCCGGCCACCACGCCAGTGTGAGCAATCGGATAATCTTTGGAACCGCCAAAAGCGCGACAAACAATGATCGGCATATCGCTCGCGCCGGCCCAAACGGTTGAAAAGCCGAGCACTTCAAAGCCAAACCTTTCCGGTTTTATGCCATGAAATACGGTTTTGCCGTAACCTTTCATACCTGGCCGAATTTCGGAAAGTGGCATAATGTTTCCATAGGACGAGTTATCGGATTTAATCGGTTTTGCGGTTCCACTGCTTACACATAATAAGCAGAAAATCGCCGTTAGCGCGCACAGCGCTGTTAAGACCCGTTTCATTGGAAAAACCTCCTTTCGGTTTGTAACCCTGTTTTTTGGTTGATGATTTAATTTTCAAAGAACTAAGTTATTAAATAAAAGAGCATTAAGCTCTGTGTTATCCGCGCTCGCTCGCCCGCCTAAATTTTTCAAAAAAACTTTGGCGGGTCTCGCTCGCTTAATAATAATTTTAGGCAAAAATAACGATCTTGGCAAGTGCATAAATATTTCAATAGAGGGCATTAAACCTCGGGGCAAGCCCCGAATCCCGCTGCGCGACGTTTTATGCCCTGTATTGCCAGCGCTCGTTCGGAAACGAGAACAAGTTTTCGCTTCACTCACTTCGCTTGGCAATAAAACAAAAAAACTCCTCTTATTTTTAAGAGGAGTTTTTAACGATTTTTCATTTCTTTCTCCGCGAAAGAACATGATCGATTAGTCCGTAATTGACCGCTTCATCGGGTGTTAAATAAAAATCAATGGCTAAATCACGACGCAGCTCTTCAACGCTCTTGCTGGTATTGTCGCTCAAAAGATTAAACAAGCGACTTTCCGAACCCTTCAGATAATCAAAAGCCTGTAGACAATCTTCGCTCCGCCATATCCCAGTAATCCACAGCGCCGGACGATGAACCATAATGATGGCCAATGGCATGGCGAATCTGTAGCCCACACTACCGCTAGAGAGTATAAAGGCTGCTCCAGAACAAGCTTCGCCCAGAACCACGGTTTTCACCGGCTTCTGACATCGCTTCATTCGATCGCAAATAGCGAAACTCCCAGTAGCTGACCCGCCAGGCGAATTGATTAAAATGTCTATTCGCTTTACGGTCGTATCTCGATCCAACACTTCGAGTTTAGCCAAAACCTGCTCGGCGATCGCATCCGTAATCTCGCCGAAGATCAAAATGGTGTTCGAAATAAACGGTAATTCGTTTTTTATCTTATAGCGATCAATACCGTGGGTTACGAAAACCGTTAAAGCAACAATAAGAATAATCCCAACCAGCGCCGCAAAGATTCTGCAACCAATAGGCCGACCCACAACAGATCCCTCCTTTCTTTTTAAAGAACTGAATTATCTAATTGGTTTATTATCAAGCGAGTGAGAGAAATAAAATTTAAATTTCATTTCTGAGTAAGCGCAAATAACATGAAGTTAATACCCTTTATTTTAATAAACTAATTAAAATTTAACAAGTGAAGAACTTCTGATTATTAAGTAGTTATTGTTATTTGGACTAAAGGGAGTATAATAAGCCCGCATTCAATAGAAATATATGATCATCGACGGAAAAAAAATAGCCCAAAAAATAAAAAATAAAATTAGACGACAACTGAAAAACAAAAGGGCGCGCCCCGGTTTGGCCGTGATTTTGATTGGCGATAACCCAGCTTCTTTGAGCTATATTAAACAAAAAAAAATAGCCACTAAATATTGTTTTATTAATTTTAAACTATTCCATTTTAACAATACTGCTCCCGAAAAATTAATCCTTAAAACAATCTCCAATCTTAATAAAAATAAAAAAATAAACGGCATTGTTGTCCAATTGCCTTTGCCCAAAAAATTTAATACTCAAAAAATTATTGATGCCATTGATCCCGAAAAAGACGTTGACGGTTTTAGATTGAAAAGCCGATTTTCTTCTCCAACCCATCAAGCTATTATTAAAGCCATACAATCAACCGGCGAAAATTTAAATCCGCCAGTTGGCGGAAAAATAATCTCCCTTGTGGGCAAAAAATCGATTTTTACAACAGGATTAGAAAAAAGATTAATAAAATTATTTCCAAAAAGTAAAATTAAGCTTTATTCTTTCAAATACGATTCATCGGCAAAAATTAAAAAAGGGACAAAAATAGCCGATGTTGTTATTGTCGCTTTAGGTGAAGCTGAATGGCTTAAATCTAATATGATCAAAAGGGGCGTAATCATTATTGACGTGGGCTTTAACAAAAAAAACAATGCCATAACCGGCGATGTTTCAAAAAATGTTTATCCGAAAGCTAAACATTACACGCCTGTGCCGGGCGGTATCGGCCCGATGACTGTCGCCTATCTTATAAACAACGTGTTTAAGTCTTTTAAATGCGCTTAAACTTCGAAGAATCTTTCAATCTCTTCCATCTTCTGATTTGCTGTTTGGTAGCCCAAATTAATAGCATCCTCGATGGCTTGATGAGAAAAATCAAGAACCTTATTTATTTCCCGCGCAGGCTCAATAATTAAAATTTGCGTGTCTTTAAACGGATAATCGACTTGTTCCCAAATTTTTTTTAATTCCGCACATCTTGGCATTAAATTATTAATTTGCTCTTCAATTTTTTTAATCAGAAAATATTTTTCTAAATCTTTATTGGTCGTATTATAATTAAGCAGCTCAATAACACGATTTACAAGATCGTCGGTCGATTTTATAATTCTCGTATTTTCGTATTCAGGGCGATCGACCCAACTCTCAAGTTTTAACGGTTCATTGACAATAACCAAAATTTTTTTATAACCGCTCTTCATAACCGGATAAAGAGGTAGATTATATCGCAAACTGCCGTCGCCCAATTTACCTAAGTGCGTTTGCGGTAAAGAAAAAACACCGGGAATCGCCGACGTCGCCAAAAGACATTCAATTAAGTCGTCACGATTTTTGAAATTATCAAAAATAATTGTTTCATTATTTTCTAATCTAATTGCAGTGATAAAAAGCTGGCCATTAATTCGCTGTAAGGTTTTAAAAACTTCATCATTAACCTCGCGCTGAAATAATTTTTTTAATTGATCCGTGGAATAAAACGAACCATCTTTAATCGGCGAAATGCCGTTAAACAATAAAACATCGCTACGTTTCAAATTAAGCCAAATACTCAAAAGACGATTAATATTTTTAGTAATAGCCATGACACTATTAATTCCTCCAACCGAAGTACCGGAAGCGGCGACAAACCATTTATCTTGATTATAAAATGCGTCATAAATCGCTTTTAAAACTCCCACGCCAAAAGCCCCTTTCGCTCCTCCGCCCTCCCAAGCTAAAGCCACACCGTTTTTATTGTATTGATTATTATCCATACTAACTATTATTATGCCATATTTAACGCATCCTGCTAAGATAATAAATGGCAATGCCGCTAGCTACCGAGACGTTAAGCGATTCCTTTTTACCATTCATCGGAATCTTTAAAATCGCATCCGATCGCTTTAATAAACTCTTAGCCACCCCAGATTTTTCATTGCCAACAACCAAAACCAACGGAAATTTTGGCTTATGATTAAAAAGGTTTTTGCTTTTTTGGTTTTTTTCTAAACTGATTATACCAAATCCTTGTTTTTTAAGAATTTCAATCAAACGCCAAGCTTGATTCTGGTATTCCCATGGTATATTTTTTTCTGCGCCCAACGCCACTTTAGAAATTTTTTCATTGTGCTTTTGCGGTGTGCCGGTGATGCCACAAAGATAAATTTTATCTACGCCAGCGCCATCAGCTATTCGAAAAATTGAGCCTACGTTAAACAAACTACGAATATTATCGCAAACTACATAGAATCTTTTGTCAACAAATTTAGACATAGAAAAAAATAATAATTGGCCCACAGTTAGCCCAAAATATGATTGATTATTTTTTGGGTGTGATTTTTCAAATAAATAAATTTTAGCGCTTCTGCGTTCCTCATTTTTTCTTTTTTGATGTAAGAAACAATCTTGGATAATATCTCTGGCAGATCTTTGCGACTGTGTCGACCCAAAATAATAGTCGTTGGACCGGGCACGTCTTTGGACTCTATCAAGACCATAGATTGCGTAAAATTTTTATGCAACAATTTATTGTCCGCGGCGTTTCGGCCAATCACTAAAATATTATTTTTGAATTTGAAAACGCGACCAGCCTTTAGTAAATTAATTTCTTGCCGAATTATATTTTTTTTAAAATCTAAAAGTAATTTTAATTTTTCCCCGTATTCTTTGTTGGTCAACAAGCATCCGCCAGCCGGTGTTGGGAAATTCTTAACGCCATATTTTTCGGCTAAAGCAAATTGTCTTGCCCGTGAACGCCCAGAAATTCCTTCTAATTTTGCTCGGTTAATCAGACCGCTTTTCTCTAGTTCGCTGGCTTCTAATAAACGAGCGGATAGCGGACGAATTAATAAGCCTTTCAATCCTGCTTCTTTCTCAATTAAATCCAGAGCTTGCCGATTTTGCGACATCGGCCTTTCTCCCAAAACTTCACCGGTTGCCACCCCGTCGAACTTTTCCTTACGCATAATTTGCGCCGCCTTTTTAAGCATTAAAAGATGGCAATCAATGCAGGGATTTAAAGCGCTGCCGTAACCATATCGCGGATTTTTAACGACATTCAACTGACTTTTAGAAATATCTTCTTCTCGAAATTTTAATTTCAAAGACGCGGACATCTTCTTAGTTGTTTGGCTGGAAAAGAAATAACTTTTAAAAAACAGAGCGACTATTTGAACGCCCTGTTCTTCCAATAATTTAGCCGCTAAGATGGAGTCCAAGCCTCCGGAAAAAAGCAATAAAATTCTCGGTCGATGAGATCTCATTGGATATTTAAATATTTACTCGTGAATATCCATAAAATCAAACCCCAAACTAAGGATAAAATAAAAATCAATCGTCCGTCTTTTTCCATGCCTGGTTCATTCTTAATAACCAAACCGAAAATTAAACCGCCGAAAAGCGGGTTAATAATAGCCAATAAATAACCCAAATTGGTTAATTTTTTCGTGGAAATTAAAATCTTGCCCGAAGCTTCATTTGATTCTTTAAGCATATTTATTTTTATACTAAAAGATAAACTTCGTCTCCGGGTTCTACCGTTTGATCGACCTTAAAGCCCACTTGCATTCCGACTCCGACTTCTTCTATTTGGCTGTGTTCGACTTGCATAGACGAAACAATTTGATCAAAATCTGTCGTTGCTCCCTTAATTTTAACGTTGTCTCCGACTCTGATTTTGTCAGAAACATCCAAAACCGCCACCATAATTTTTGGGAAATAACGACTGATTTTTCCTACCAATTTTTGTTCCATAGTATTAAATTTGTATTATTTAATTAAAAAATTTAAATAACATATCTGCCCCTTGGTTGATCGCCGATGATCATTCCGTGATCTAAAGTAATCACTCTTTTCTTTAATATATTCACAATTTCTCGGTTATGAGTGACCAATAAAACTGTCGTGCCGAATTCATTAATTTTCTCCAATAGTTCAATAATATCACGGGCATTGATTGAATCAAGGTTGCCGGTCGGCTCGTCAGCAATTAAAATTTTCGGCTTGTGAGCCAAAGAACGAGCGATGACTATCCGTTGCTGTTCGCCGGCGGAAAGTTGAGATGGCCAATGATTAGCTTTATTTTCTAAGCCGACAATTTTTAAGAGTTGCGTTACTGATGATTTTGTCCTTTCAGAAGACGCGCCAACCACCTCTAACGCAAAAGCGATATTTTCATAAACTGTCTTTTTCGGCAATAATTTAAAATCTTGAAAAACAACGCCGATCTGACGGCGCAAAGCCGGCACTTCGTTGGGCCTAATATCGGATACATCCCAATCGCCGATAATTACTCGTCCATTTGTTATTTTTTCTTCGCCAATCAATATTTTAATTATAGTGCTTTTGCCCGCGCCGGAGCGGCCAATGAAAGAAACAAATTCGCCCGGCCGAATATAAAAATTTATATTGCGCAAAGCGTAAGTTGCAGGACGATAAAATTTAGTAACATTTACAAACTTAATCATAGTTTTGTTTAGAATAAGATGGAAAGCCAGCGGTCGGAATCGAACCGACGACCTTCGCTTTATTCACCCCGTTAGAAGAGTCCGAAATTGGCCTCGAACCACCAACCTGTCACTTACGAAACGATTGCTCTTTCAGTTGAGCTATTCGGACATATTTTCTAACGGGGCGGGAGCGCTGCCCCGCCTGCCATCGCCAAAGCCCCCTGTCAGAATCGAACTGACATGTGCGGTTTACGATACCGCCGTTCTGCCATTGAACTAAAGGGGCTCAGGCTATGGCGGGCAGGTCTACCAACTGAGCTACGCTGGCGCCCCTAAAAGCGGGGTACGAGAATCGGACTCGCATCTCATCCTTGGGAAGGATGCATAATACCACTATACTAACCCCGCCTTATTGAAAAAAAATACCAACCCAATACTAATAGTATAATATTTTTGAAAAAAATTAAAGCTCTTTTTTCTTTTCTTCATTCTTTTCTGAAATTACCATTAAATTTTGTGGCTTGGAGGCTTGTTGTTTCACGGATGGCGTTTCTGCCGGATTAGCTGGTTGAGGAGTTTCCTGTTTTTCTATCGGTTTAATCACTGTCTTGTTTAATTTTTGACTCGCCCTTTTGTCGGCCGTTCCTTTAAGAGATACGTCCTTCTCTCTTTCTTCTATTCTTTTCCGCCTATGCTCTAAGGTAAGCCAATGTTTGGTGGCTTCTTCAACGGCATTAAGTTGTTTTGAAAATCTGGCTTTCCGCCAAAATGTTAATCGATCAATCAATAAAATTCCGTTCAAATGATCTATCTCGTGCTGAATAGCTCTGGCCAAAAAATGATCGGCTTTTATTTTGACTCTTTGCCCGTCTTCTAATTGATAAAATTCTAATTCAATTGTTCGGGGTCTGGATATTTTGATATTCAAACCGGGCAGACTCAGGCACCCTTCTTCTAATTTTTCGCGCCGCCAACTCATTTTTAATATCTTAGGATTAATCAAAACCATTGGTCCATCGCCAATATCTAAAACAATTAATTTTAACAAAACGCCCGCCTGATTAGCCGCCAAACCGCAACCACCGCATTTATACATTGTGTGAAGCATATCTTTGGATAATTTGCGCATATAATCATTAATTTCTTTGACGGTTTTTCCTTTGTCGCGCAAAATTGGATCGCCATATTTTCTGACAACCAATTGTTCGGGCGACCCGTCGCCCGATAAAGATTCCCACAAGGGTAAAAAATTTTTCGTTGATTCGATCATTTGAGTTTTTTCAATTTGTCTGAGAGGCGGATATAAACTTAAAACGATTGCCGTTGCTAACGCGTAAAGCCCGGTAATAACTAAAAATAAATTATAAAAATCAAAATAACTGGCGATTAAACCGCCAATCCCGGCGGCTGCCGCTTGGCCAAGCTCAATGACGGTTGAATGAAAAGCAAGTTGGGAAGCTTGCCTGCGCGGATCAAGATGTTTAACAAACATACCATACCAGGTGGGATATTGAACAGCCGCGCCAACTCCGAACAAAAACTCAATTAAATAAAGGTGCCACGGATAACGACAAAATAAATACAATACAATTGCCCCCATACATAGAAAACTGCCAAATACAAACCATCTTAAATTGCGCTTGTCGCTTGGGTCGGTATCTAAATAATCAGCAATAAATATCTGGACGATAGCCTTAGTTCCCAAATAAATTGCTCCGGCCACGCCGATAACCAATAAAGTACCACCAATAATATTCTGGTTGACAAAAATAGCGAAGATCGGCGTCATTAAACCCCAGCCGAACCACATAGAAAAATCCGTCCAAATGAGTATTCTAATAATTTTATTCATACCCCGTATATCATCTTCGATATTTTTAATAACTTTTTGTGTCTTAGTAAATATTATTTATGTTTATAAATCTAACTAACAAAATTTTTCCTGATTTTTTGGGCCGACTATGGTCGGCCTCATCGAAGTTGTATTACGGGGCATAATAGTCGTTATTGTCCGTCAAATTTATCTTATTTTATCCTATTATGAGCTGGTTGTCAAAAATTACTAAAATATGATAAAATAAACCCATTATGAGAAAGAAAATATCTAAAAATCTAATTTTGGGGTTTTTAATCTTGGCGAGTCTGTTATTTATTAATAACGAGCAAGTCTTAGGACAAAACCAGCCGTTGAATAAAGAGACAATTATCTATTTTTTCTGGCTTGACGGTTGTCCTGCCTGCGCCGCCGCCAAAGTTTTCTTAGCCAATCTTGAAAACAAATATTCTAATATTAAAATCAATGCTTTTGAGGTATCCCCTAACAATATTGATAATTTAAAAGCAATGCGGACTATGGAATTAGCTTATGGCGCCCCCTCTCGCGGCGTTCCCGAATTTTTTGTCGGCGACAAATATTATCAAGGGTTTAACAGCGAAGAAAGTTTGATTATTGAAAAAATGGTTCGAAACTGCCTAATAAAAAAATGTGTTGATCCATCTGATAAAACCATCAAATATATTAACAAATTGGATCGACAAAATAAACTGGCTGGCCCTTATTATTTGAGCGGATTAATTATTTTAATCGTTTTAATGATTATAATTGCTTTAATATCCATCGCCTTAAAAAACAGAAAAATCAAACACCCGTAGAAAAAAATAGAGTAGGAGAAGGACTCTCTCCTACTATGAAATTGGGGCGCCCCGCTTCGCCTATCGGCTTCCACCGCCTCCGCCAGCTGGCGGATCACTACGGGGCGGGCATTATAACATTGTAGCATTATAGTATTTATCAGGTCAGACCTGATGTTTGACATCAGGTCTGACCTGATATTCGTAAATTTGTTCCGCCAGCTGGCGGAGTAAATTCGTTGATAATTCTACTTTCTATTCTCTTTCTTCAGCCCCAAATCTTTCTTCACCATGCTCTCGGCTTGGCCGACAATTT
>ERZ1292633.1485-Hain-H41-02um-R1-1485-length-25334-cov-6_pt1 | contig 11485 bp, 13 predicted proteins | sample MGYA00564406_ERZ1292633 | MGnify/ENA primary metagenome ERZ1292633 (study PRJEB36523, sample SAMEA6512639) | groundwater metagenome | collected 2019-01-08 | study: AquaDiva: Metagenomics assemblies of 32 groundwater samples
CCACCGTCGACCGTCTGCAGTTTTAATCCATGTCGCTCGCCCTCGCCCGCAAGTACCGCCCCAGGACCTTTGCCGAGGTCGCCGTGCAGTCGCACGTGGCGGGCACGCTCAAGGGCGCGATTACCCGGGGGCGCGTGGCCCACGGCTACCTGCTGTGCGGTCCCCGGGGCACGGGCAAGACGACGCTGGCGCGCGTGCTGGCCATGGCGCTCAACTGCGAGAACAAGCGCGACGACGGCGAGCCGTGTGGAGCATGCACCAGCTGCACGCGCATCTGGAGCGGCAGCGCCTCGCTGGATGTCGTGGAGATCGATGCGGCATCGAACCGCGGCGTCGACGACGCCCGCGACCTGCGCGAGCGCGCCATGTACGCCCCCAGCGGCGACGACCGATACAAGGTCTACATTGTCGATGAAGCGCACATGCTCACGCGCGAGGCGTGGAATACGCTCCTGAAGGTGCTCGAGGAGCCACCGCCGCGCGTCGTCTTCGTCTTTGCCACCACCGAGCCGCAGAAGATCGCGCAGGCCGCCGCGCCGGTGCTCAGCCGCTTGCAGCGGTTCGACCTCAAGCGCATCGGCCCGGCGGACGTGCGCGAACGCCTGATTGCCGTGCTGGCCCAGGAGCAGGTCACCGCCGATCCCGAGGCCCTGGCCATGCTGGCGCGCGCGGCCGACGGCTCCATGCGCGACGCGCTGTCGCTCACCGACCAGGTGCTGGCGTTCGGCGGCGGCACCATCACGCCGCAGCGCGTGCGCGATGCCCTGGGGCTCGTGCCCGAGGATGAGACGCTCCGGATCTTCGACCTGGTGCTCGACCGCAAGGCCGGCGACGTCTTCGGCGCGGTGGGGCGCCTGGCCGACCACGGCATCGACTTCAACGTCCTGCTCACCGACATCGGCGACCTGCTGCGCGCACAGCTGGCGCTGGCGCTTGGCGGCACGCCGCCGGACCTCAGCGATCGCCTGCGAGGCGAGCTCGAGACGCGCAAGGGGCGCGCCACGTCCGCCGACCTCGTGCGCATGCTGACGATGCTGCTGGAGATGGAGCCGCACTTCCGCCGCTCCTCGCAGCAACAGTTGCTGCTCGAGACGCTGCTCGTGCGCTTCGCGCTGCTCGACCGTACCCTCGACCTCGAGGCCGTGCTCAAGGGCATCGGCGGCGCGGCGTCGGGGCCGCCCGCCTTCGGCGGCGGCGGGGCCGCGCCGCGCCCCGAACCGACGCGCGCCGTCCCCGCCGCGCGAGATCCCGGGCCGTCGCGTACCAGTGCGCCGCTACTGCGTGACAACGTCGAGCCGAAGGTGCGCTCCGTCGTGTCCGAGACGCCACCTCCGCCACGGCCGCCGCCGCGCGCCGCCGTGCCGGCGCCGGCTGCCGCCGACATCGCGGCGCCGCCGGTGGCGACGATGCCTGCCGAGATCAACCGGTTGGCCGAACATTGGGACGAAATCGTGGACGCCGTCCGGCGCGCCGGGCGCGGCACCCTGGCCTCCGTGCTCGATCACGCCACGCCGCAGGCGGTGGCCGGCAACGGCACCGTGACACTCGCCGTCGACTCCGAGTCGCACGGCGACGCGCTGACCCAGGCGTCGGAGCACGTGCTGGCCGCGTTGCGCACGCGGTTCACCGGCGTCGATCGCATCGTCGTCAAGGCGCAGCAGGCCGCGCCGATGGAACGGCTCACCGAGGAGAGCGTGCGCGAACGACGCGTCGCCCAGCTTCGCAAGCGCGACCCGATTCTCGACGCCGCGGTTGAGGCGCTCGACCTTCGCCTGATGGAGTAGGCCCATGGACATCCAGAACCTCGTCGCGCAGGCCCAGCAGATGCAGCAGCGCGCCCAGCAACTGGAGGCGGCGCTGCTCAAGGTGACCGTGACCGGATCAGCCGGCGGCGGCATGGTCACCGTCGAAGCCGACGGCAAGGGCAACGTGAAGAAGATCCGCATCGACCCCGCCGCGGTGAACCCGTCCGACATCGAGATGCTCGAGGACCTCATCACCGTGGCGGCCGTCGACGCGCAGAAGAAGGCGGCCGAGACCGCACAGCGCGAGATGCGCACGCTGCTCGGTGGCATCAACCTCCCATTCCCGCTCCCGTTCTGACGTGTCGGCCATCGACGATCTCGTCGCCGAGCTGTCGCGCCTGCCGACCATCGGTCGCAAGTCGGCGTTGCGGCTCACCTATCACCTGCTGAAGCAGCCCGCCGAACAGTCGCAGCGGCTGGCGCTGGCGTTGACCACGCTGGCCGAGAAGGTTCGGCCCTGTGCGCGCTGCTTCAACCTCACCGAACAGGAGCTGTGCGCCATTTGCGCCGACCCGCGGCGCGATGCGTCCCTCATCTGCGTGGTGGAAGAGGCGTCGGACATCGGCGCGATCGAGCGGTCCGACGAGTACCGCGGCACCTATCACGTGCTGGGCGGACGTCTTGCTCCCCTGGACGGTATCGGCCCCGATGACCTGACGGTGGGGCCGCTGGTGGCCCGGGTCGCGGCCGGCGGCGTGCGCGAGGTCATCCTGGCGACCAACGCCAAGCTCGAGGGCGAGGCAACGGCGCTGTACCTGCAGCAGCAGCTGGCTTCCACCGGGGTGGCAATGAGCCGCATTGCGCGCGGCCTGCCGGTGGGCGGCGACCTCGAGTATGCCGATGGTGTCACGATTGCGCAGTCGATTTCGGCGCGAAGGACGCTCTGAAAAGGTGCAGGGGAAGGGGCAGGGTGTGGTGCTGGGGAAGGGGCAGGGTGTGGTGCTGGGACAGGGGCAGAGTGTGGTGCAGAGACAGGGCACGGACAACGAAATTCCCCACCTCACCCCCTCCCACACCCTGCCCCTTCCCCTGCACCTTGAGGGCTGTCCTCCCCGAGCACCATGTATCATCTTTAGCCCGTCCCCAGCCCTCCTCCATGTCCGTTGGCTCTGCCAGTTGGTCCTTTACTGAAGACGATTTCGGGGCGATTACCCACACGCTCCAGAAGTTCCTCTTCGACTGCAATGCCCGGTGCGCGCTCCTCGTCGACCGCTCGGGGCAATTGGTCGCGACCGTGGGCGAGCAGCCGAACTTCGACCCGACGGCGTTTGCCACGCTGACCGCAGCCGATTTCAGCGCCAACGACCAGCTGGCCCGCCTGATCGGGGAGACCGATTTCAACTCGCTGTTCCATCAGGGAGAGAAGGAGTCGATGTACCTGGCGGACGTGGCGCGCCGCGTCATTCTCGTGACACTTTTCGACAACCGGACAACGCTTGGCCTGGTGCGACTCAAGATGAAGGAAACCGTGGGTGAACTCACGCGGCTCTTCGAAGCCGTCTTTTCGCGCGGCACCAGTGGTCAACCGCAGCAACCACACCTTCTCGCCGGCGCGGACGACGAGATCGACCAGCTGTTCAGCTAGGAGAGAACGGCCATGTCGATGATCAACTACGCCTCGCGCGAGATCAACTGCAAGATTGTCTACTACGGGTCGGGGCTCGGCGGCAAGACCACGAACCTCGAGATCGTGTACGGCAAGGTGAAGCCCGACACGCGCGGCAAGCTCATTTCGCTTGCCACCGAGACCGAGCGCACCCTGTTCTTCGACTTCCTGCCGGTCGACCTCGGGACCATTCGCGGCTTCAAGACCCGCTTCCACCTGTACACGGTGCCGGGCCAGGTTTACTACAATGCCTCGCGCAAGCTCATCCTCAAGGGCGTCGATGGCATCGTGTTCGTCGCGGATTCGCAGATCGAGCGCATGGAGGCGAACCAGGAGGCCATGCAGAACCTGTACGACAACATGGCCGAGTACGGGTACGACCTGACGAAGATGCCGTTCGTCCTGCAGTACAACAAGCGCGACCTGCCCAACGCCGCTCCGCTGGCCGACTTGCAGGCGGCGCTGAATCCCGGCTGGGAACTCGCCGACGAAGCGCGGCAGCGTGTGACGCCCGATCCGTTCCACCCGAACGAGAACCTCATCGAGCAACTGCCCACGGGCGAGTGGATTGAGCGCGCGACGTACTTCGAGGCGGTGGCCATCACCGGCGAGGGTGTGTTCGACACCCTGAAGGCTGTGTCCAAGCTCGTCCTCAAGGCGCTCGCCTGACCGGGCGGGATCGCACGTGAACCTCCCCACCTGGATCACCGCCGGACGCATCGCGCTCACGCCGCTCGTGGCGTGGCTGCCCTTCGTGCATTCCGCGCACTGGCGCGGCATCGCCTTCGTGCTGTACCTCGTGGTGGCGATCTCCGACCACTACGACGGCAAGCTGGCGCGGTCGCGCAATGAGGAAACCGACCTTGGCCGCCTGCTCGACCCCCTGGCCGACAAGATCTTCCTGCTCGCGACGTTCATCCCGATGTTCATCCTGCAGGCGCCGCGCGGCGACCTGCTGGTGCGGCTGATTCCGCGCGTCGCCGAGTCGTCGAGTTATCCGTTCGTCACCTGGTTCACGTCGCCCGTGTCGCTGCCGTGGTGGGTGCTGGTCATCGTGCTCGGTCGCGAGGCGGCGATGACCGGGTTCCGCCATGTCGCACAGCAGCGGGGCGTGGTGATTGCCGCCATCGGGCCGGGCAAGGCCAAGGCGACGTTCCAGTACATCTGGGTGGGTGCGGCGTATTTCTGGTTTGCCTTCCGCACCTGGCTCGAGGAACACGGCTTTACGGCGCCGGCGTGGGATCAGGCCGCGCTGCTGGTCGGTACCGTAGGCACCGTCACGATGGTCATCGCCGTGGTGCTGACCGTGTGGAGCTTCGTCATCTACCTGCAGCGGTACGGGAAGGTGCTTCGCACCAGCCCATGAAGATCGAAGTCGTGACCATTGGAGACGAGCTCCTGCTCGGCTTCACCATCGACACCAACGGCGCGCACCTCGCGCGCGAGCTCTCGCAGTACGGCGTCACGGTGGCGCGCCGTACGTCGGTGGGCGACGGCGGCGAAGAGATTGCCGCGGCCGTCGGCGAGGCGCTCGATCGCACGGGTGCCGTGATCACCACCGGCGGCCTCGGACCCACCAGTGACGACCGCACCAAGCCGTCCATCTCGGCGCTCTTCGGGCGTGCGATGTACCTCGACGAATCCATCGTCGAGAGCCTGCGCCAGCGCTGGAAGGTGCGCGGCTGGCCGGGCGACCTTCCCGAGAGCAACAAGCAGCAGGCGCTCATTCCGTCGGGCGCGACCATCCTCGAGAATCGCCACGGCTCCGCGCCGGGCATCTGGCTCGAGGACGAGCGCGGTCGCTGGGTGGCCATGCTCCCCGGTGTGCCGCGCGAGATGCGCGGCATGTTCGCCGACGCGCTGTTGCCGCGCATCCGCGCGCGGTTGCACGGCGTGCCGACGGTGGTGGTGTCGCGGACGATTCGCACGACGAGCATTTCGGAGAGCGCGCTGTCCGACCGCATTCGCAACCTCCAGGACCTCGACTTCGAGGGGCTCGAACTCGCCTACCTGCCGGGGTGGGAAGGCGTGGACCTTCGCCTCACGGCACGCGGTGTCACGGCGCAGGACGCCGACGAGCGCTTCGCCCGCGTCGGCGGCGCATTGATGGCGGTGGCCGGCGATCACGTGTACGGCGAAGGCGCCGCCGACCTCGCCGTGTCGGTGCTCGTCGCGCTGCGCGCTGCGGGAAAGAAGATCGCCGTCGGCGAGAGCTGCACCGGCGGCATGCTTGGCGCTCGACTGACCGCCGTCGCCGGTTCGAGCGATGTGGTGCTCGGCGGAGTGATCGCGTACCACAACGACGTGAAGGTGCGCCAGCTCGGCGTGAGCGAACGGACGCTCGCGGAGCACGGCGCGGTCAGCGAGGAGACCGCGCGCGAAATGGCCAGTGGCGTTCGCTCACTGTTGGGCTCGGCGGTCGGGGTCGGAATCACCGGCATCGCGGGCCCCGACGGCGGTACGCCCGACAAGCCCGTCGGCACGGTCTGCATCGCCGCGGATGTCGATGGCGTGGTGAAGAGCTTTCGTGTCTCGATGGTGGGCGACCGTCACGAGGTGCGCCAGCGCAGCGCGCAGGCCACGCTCAACCTGGTGCGGCGGATGCTGGCGGGGACGGCGTAACAGGCTCGCTATCCCCATGCACTTCGGCGAACAGCGCGTCGAGGTCGATGGTCAGGGCCGGGAGACCGGGGATCGGCTGCCACGTCATCGATCCACTGAGAATCTCGGGGCGCGTGTCGCTCGCGAGCCAGCGCTCCACCACCCGCGCGTCGGCGTCGACAATCCAGTACTCGCCCACATCCGTGCGCTGATAGAGCGCGCGCTTGCGCGTGCGGTCGGTGCGCGCCGTGGAGGGCGACAAGACCTCGACGGCCAGCCAGAGCGACGTGACCTCGGACCACGAGCGCGGCCGCCGCGTGCCGGGGAGCTGCCGAATGACGAAGACGTCGGGCTGCACCAGTGCGGTGCGCTCGAGCCGCAGATCGCCGGGGAGCTCGAACACCTCACCGAGCCTCAACTGCTCGGCGAACGGTCGGAGCCGCCGAGCCAGCGCCAAGGCCACTCGCTGGTGGTCCATTCGCGGCGTTGGCGTCACGAGATGCACACCGTCGATGCACTCGTGGCGGGCGCCGTCGTCGGGCAGCGCGAGAATGTCCTCCGGCGTCCAGAACCGGTCGGTGAGGGCGGGCATGACCATACGGTACGCTCGGCGAGGGCAGGAATACAAGATGGCACGGCCTACCTTCGGGCTGTGCCACGCCGGATGCGTCATCCTTCCACTGCGGCACCGGTCATTTCGGCTCGAAAGCCGAAACGCTTGCCTCCGGGGTCCCGTACGGCTCACCAGGGCCGTGGTCAATTTGGCGAATTTCACCGGCCCGCCGGTTGCACTGCATGTCCACATACCGTGAAATTCATTGGTCTCCCGGCGCGCGGATCCTCCGAGCCCGAGGGCGCCCGCTCACTGCTTCCGACATGACTGACCCGAACGACTACTCCGACGAACCGTTGACCCCTGACGACGACGCCTCGATGACCTCCGAGGAGCCGGAGGTCGCCGCCAACGCCGCTGAGACCGAGGCGCTGCGCCTGCTGGCCGAGCAGCAGGACAAGTACCTGCGCCTCTTCTCCGACTTCGAGAATTTTCGCCGACGCAGCGTTCGTGAACGGCAGGAGGCCGAGCTCAGGGGCATGGGGCTGCTCATTAGCGGGCTGCTCGATGCACTCGACGATCTGGGACGCGTGGCGCACGTCGACGCCGCCACCACGCCGGCGCAGGCCATCGTCGATGGCGTCGCGATGGTCGAGAAGAAGGTGCTCAAGTCGCTGTCAGGGCACGGACTCGAGGTCTTGAACCCGGAGGGCGACGTGTTCGATCCGGCGCTGCACGAAGCCCTCAGCGCCATGCCGGCGGCACTGCCCGAGGAAGACGAGCGCGTGTCGCAGGTCTATCAGGTGGGCTACGTCTTCAACGGCCAACTGCTGCGCCCGGCGCGCGTCGTCGTCAAGCAGTGGAACGGTTGACCGTCCGATGACACACGGCAAGGACTTCTACGCCGTGCTCGGCGTTTCCGACAAGGCCACTGCCGACGAGATCAAGAAGCAGTATCGCCGTCTGGCCAAGCAGCACCACCCCGACTCGAACAAGAGTGATCCCAAGGCGGCAGAGCGCTTCAAGGTGATCTCCGAGGCGTACAACGTTCTGGGCGACGCGAAACAGCGCAAGCAGTACGACGAGATGCGTCGCCTGGGTGCGTTCGGCGATTTTGCGCGCCGTCCGGGCGGAGGCTCCACCGGCGGCTTCCGTGGCGGCGCGCGCCCGGGTGCGCGATCGGCCACGGGCACGCCACCCCCCGGGGGCCGGTTTGACGACTTCGACGTCGGCGGACTCGGCGGTCTTGGCGACCTGTTCAGCTCGATGTTCGGCGGTGGCGCCCAGCGCCAGAAGCCGAGCGAACCGGAGAAGGGACAGAGCATCGAGACGACGCTCGAAGTGCCGTTCCGCATCGCGGTCATCGGGGGTAAGGTGCCCATCGAGCTCGAGGTCAACGAGGAGTGCGCGGTCTGCGGCGGCAGCGGCGCGGCCAAGGGCGCCAAGCTCAGTGAATGCCCCGAGTGCAATGGCCGTGGTTCGATATCGTTCGGGCAGGGGAGCTTCGCCGTCAGCCGTCCCTGCCCGATGTGCCTGGGCAAGGGGGTGCTGCCAAGCGAGCGGTGCGCCACCTGCAGCGGGCAGGGTGCGCTGCGGTCCAAGAAGAAGGTGCTGATCACCGTGCCGCCGGGCACCGACACCGACGGCAAGATCCGCCTGAAGGGGCAGGGAGGGCGTGGCGGACGAGGAGGCCCACCGGGCGACCTGGTCATCACCTTCAAGGTGGAGCCCGACAAGCTCTTCTCGCGCGACGGCCTCGACCTCATTGCGGAGGTGCCGGTGAACATTGCGCAGGCAACGCTCGGCTCGAAGGTCACGGTGACGACGCTTGACGAAAAGAAGGTGACGATCGCCATCCCGGGTGGAACGCCCAGCGGCAAGCGCTTCCGTGTGCGGGGACAGGGGATTGCGCGCGAGGGGAAGAAGGGCGACCTGTTGCTCGAGGTGCGCATCGAGGCGCCGCAGCACCTCACGGCGGCGGCCAAGGAAGCCATGGAGCAGTTCGCGGCGAAGGCGGGGCTGAAGTACTGATGACAGATGACAGATGACAGATGACAGATGACGGGTCTAAGATGACCGATCGTGCGCGACACGGCATCTGTCGTCCGTCCTCCGTCGTCCGTCCTCCGTCTTCCGTCTTCTGTCTTCTGTCATCCGTCATCCGTCTAGTCGATGAACCCGCCCCCGAGCACCCGCGTCCCGTCGTAAAACACGGCGCTCTGCCCCGGCGAGATCGCCGACACAGGGGAGAGCAGCGACAGGGAGACCTCACCGTCATCGACTTGCTCGACCACGGCCGGCGCGAGCGGGGCGCGATGGCGGATGCGCACCTGCACTTCGTCGCCGGCGAGCGGCGGCGTCTCCACCAGCCAGTTGATGCCACTCGCCGCCACGCGCGTGCCGAGCAACGCCTCGCGCGGTCCCACCACAACCTCGCGCGTCTCCGGCCGAAGGGCGACCACGTAGAGTGGATCCCCACTGCCGCCCGGCAGTCCGCGTCGCTGACCGATCGTGTAGCGGGCGAAACCGCCGTGTTCGCCGACGTCCCGGCCGTCCATCGTCACGATGCGCCCCGGTGACAACGCCGGCGCTGCGTCACCGAGCTCGCGCCGCAGGATCTTCACGTAGTCGCCGTCGGGTACGAAGCAGATCTCCTGGCTCTCCGGCTTGTCGGCCACGCGCGGCAACTCGAGCTCGCGCGCCAGCGCGCGCGTCTCGGGCTTGGTCATCGTTCCCACGGGGAGCATCAGCCGCTTCAACACCAGGCGGTTGATCCCCCACAGGAAATATGTCTGGTCCTTGTTGTCGTCGAGCCCGCGATGCAGTTCGCCGTCGATGGCGCGCGCGTAGTGCCCGGTGGCCACGTACTGCGCGTCGATGCCGTCGGCCTTGGCCACCAGGTCGCTGAACTTGGTGAACGTGTTGCACCGCACGCACGGAATCGGCGTACGCCCGCGCGCATACTCGGCCACGAAGTCGGCAATGACATCGCGGCTGAAGTGGTCCACCATGTTGAGCACGTAATGCGGGATGCCGAGCAGTTCGGCCACCCGGCGTGCATCGCTGGTGCTGTCCAGCGAGCAGCAGGGACGGTCGGGGAGTTCGCTGCCGTCCTCGAACAGCTTCATGGTGACGCCAACGACGTCATAGCCCTGGCGCACGAGCAGGGCGGCGGCGACAGAACTGTCCACCCCGCCCGACATCGCCACGAGTACCCGTGCCTTGGCTGTCATCTGTCGTCTGTCATCTGTCGTCCGTCGTCTAGAACCGCCCCGCCATGCTGCGCGCCTTCGCGATCAGCGCCGGAAAGAGCGCGACCACCCGATCAATGTGCTCGTCCGTCGTCAGCTTCCCGACGCTCATGCGCACGGCGGCGCTGCCCAGCTCGGGTGGCACGCCCATCGCGTTCAGCACGTGCGACGCCGTCACGCTCCCGCTCTGGCACGCCGAGCCGCTCGAGCACGCCACGCCCTGCAGGTCGAGCGCTATCAGCATCGACTCGCTGTCGGTGCCCGGCACCGAGAGGCTGAGCATGTGCGGCGCGCGCGGAGCGCCGCGTCCGTGAACGACGGCATCGGGGACGCGCTCCAGCAGTGCCGCCTCGAGACGGTCGCGCAGGGCCAGCAGGCGCGCGCACTCGGCGTCCTTCTCCCTCAGTGTCAGTTCCATGGCGGTGGCCAGCGCAATGGCCATCGGTACGTTTTCCGTGCCGGGGCGACGACCACGATCCTGCGTGCCCCCGAAGAACAACGGTGCCAGCGCTGTGCCGCGCCGTACGAACACGGCTCCAATGCCCTTGGGCGCGCCGAACTTGTGGCCGCTCACGGAACAGAGGTCGAATGGGGTCAACTTCGCGTCGATCACGATCTTGCCGAAGGCCTGCACCGCATCCGTATGGAAGACCGCGCCGACGTTCTTGGCCAGGGCGACCAGTTCTTCGATGGGCTGGATGACGCCCGTTTCGTTGTTCACCCACATGACGCTGGCAATCGCGACGTCGGGGCGGAGGTGCGTCCGCGCCGACTCGAGGCTCACGACGCCCGTGGCGTCGACGTCGAGCAGGCGCTCGTCGCCGCCTTCCTTGGCGGCCTGGTGCGCCGAGGCCAGCACGGCCTTGTGCTCGATGGGCGTGGTCACCACGGCGTTTCGGCCGCTCCCCCGTTGTACGCGCCATCCACCCAGGACCGCCAGGTTGTCCGCCTCGGTTCCACCGGACGTCAGGCAGATCTCATCGGGATTCGCGCCCAGGCAGGCGCCAATGCGCTCGCGCGCGGCGTCAGTGGCGGCGCGCGCCTCGCGTCCCCAGCGGTGCGTGCTCGAGGAGTTGCCGAACTTCGCGCCGAAGTACGGCAGCATCGCCTCGATCACCTCCGGGCGAACCGGCGTGGTGGCGGCGTGGTCGAGATAGATAGGGGGCTGGGGCATGCCTCAAATATAGCAATGCGGTGGCGGCGGTCCGTCCGCCGGCGTCCACAGCGGGGCTATTGGTCGCCGAGCACCTTGATGACGACGCGCTTCCGGCGCTGGCCATCCCACTCGCCGTAGAAGACGCGCTGCCAGGGCCCAAGGTCGAGCGCGCCGGCGGTGATGGGGACGATCACCTCGTGCCCGATAGTGAGCGAACGCAGGTGCGCCGCCGCGTTGTCCTCGCCGGTGTCGTTGTGCCGGTACCGCGCGGGGTCCCACGGCGCCACCGTGTGCTCGAGCCAGTGCAGGATGTCGTGCCAGAGTCCCGACTCGTGGTCGTTGACGAACACCGACGCCGAGATGTGCATCGCCGAGACAAGCACGAAACCCTCGGTGATTCCGCTTGCGCGCACCTGCTCGGCGACCTCATCGGTGATGTCGATGATCTCCTGGCGGCGCTTGGTATTGAACCAGAGGTAATGGGTGTGCGCGCTCATGGTCCTATCATGAGGG
>ERZ1292633.5455-Hain-H41-02um-R1-5455-length-11484-cov-7_pt1 | contig 11484 bp, 7 predicted proteins | sample MGYA00564406_ERZ1292633 | MGnify/ENA primary metagenome ERZ1292633 (study PRJEB36523, sample SAMEA6512639) | groundwater metagenome | collected 2019-01-08 | study: AquaDiva: Metagenomics assemblies of 32 groundwater samples
CAGTGTTACCCAAAGGATTCGACAGCGGTTATTTTTTTCCCAAGCAATACGGGTAGGGACTCCCAATCCGAGACAGGGAGTCGCGCCCCGGTGTTCCATCCTACCCCTGCACAAGCTTTGTTTAGGGCAGTCCTAAAGAAACAGCAATTTTAGGCCTTTTCCTAAAATATTTTTAGGCTTTAGGATGCATCTATGTTCTTATTGGCGTGCTTCTTGCAAATAATGGCTTTTGTTGGCGCTTTTCCAAGAGCATCTCGAGTGTGTGACTGACCACTGTGACCTCCCGCATGTCCACAAGTTTTTTCCGCCGGACAGCTACTTGCGCTGTCGCCGCCTTCAGCGGCAGTTGCGTCGGCACGGCGGTGGCATCGCGGAATTATCACCCCCAGCACGACAGTATCGCGGACGTATCCGGCGGTTCCTCGACGGCAGCGGCGTCTCATGGTGCATTTCTCGTCGCTCACGCACATGGAAAGGAAATCGCGAAGGTGCAAGCGGGGCACCGAATCGAAGGTCTACCCGATTACACGATAGAAGAAATCGCGTGTCGAAATGGAAAGCAGTCATCTCACGGCGACAGATCATCGAAGCCTCGCACGTGGGCGACCCACAAAGGGGGTGTCTACGATATCACCGATTTTATCGATGCCCATCCTGGCGGGGCCACGCGCATCAAACTCGCCGCAGGCGCGTCAGTGGATTCGTTCTGGAAGATATTCAAAGTTCACGATAAGGATGAGGTGCGCACGATCCTGGAGGGCATGCGTGTCGGGAACGTGAAGGGCTGGGTCCCTCCTCCGATTAATTTGAAAGCGGACGCGGAAGAGCGGCGAGCGTGGGAAAACGAGCCGCCGCGAAACGCGGCCCTCGTGGCTCGATCGACCTGCCCGTACAATGGAGAGACGCCAAACGAGGCGCTCACGCTCGGAGGGCTCACCGATGCAGACTTATTCTTTGTGCGAAATCACATGCCAGTGCCCATCGTCGATGAGGAGCGATTTTGTCTGCGCATTTCTGGCGATGGATTGCGATCGCAATGCTTCACGGTGGACGACTTGAAGCGACAATTCCCAGAGCAAACGGTCGTCACGACCATTCAGTGCGGCGGCAATCGGCGCACGGACACGCCGCATCGTGACAGTGTGAAGGGCTTAGCGTGGACATCGGGCGCGATCGGGACCGCAGAATGGAAAGGGGTTTGGCTACGCGATGTGCTGCACTTTCTCGAAGGACCTGCCCGTTTAGATCCCACGTCGACGACGTCGCTCAACTTCATGGCAACCCAAACGACATCCGCGTCGGTCATCAAGCAAGAGGGCGACACCGCTCACATTCTGACCGCCAAGGAGCCGCAGTTTCACGTTCACTTCGACGGCTTGGACAAGGATCCCGGCTCGCAGTTCCAGGTGAGCATTCCACTGCACATGGCCATCGATCCCAACCGTGACGCATTGATCGCCTTCTCGATGAATGGGCAGCCCATTCCGAGGGATCATGGCTACCCGCTCCGTGCCGTCATTCCTGGCACCGTGGGAGTTCGTAACGCCAAATGGTTGAGCGCCGTGACCGTCGTCGGAAAAGAGAGCGAGAGCGACTGGCAGCAGCGAGACTACAAAAATTTCCCATCATGGTGTGCCCGGCCCTCTGATCACACAGGAGGGAAACTTCCGTCGATTTATGACGTGCCCGTTCAAAGCGCCATCACGGAAACGTCGCTGATTGAGACGTCCGACGAGCACACCGACGCGGTGCGCATCAAGGGCTACGCCTACTGCGGTGGCGGCCGAGGCGTGCAGCGCGTGGAGGTGTCCGTGGATGGAGGGAACTCCTTTAGCCGCGAGGCCATATTGAATGACGCCGGCATTAATCAAATCGAGGGGAAGCGCTGGGCTTGGCAATTTTTCGAAGCCGACATTCACGGTTTGCCAAAAGTTGACGGCCTTCCTTCGGCGTCAGGAAAGACACCGGAAGAGTTTGCGGCCCGTCGCACCATATGCACGCGTGCCTGGAGTTCCACCAACGACATCCAGCCGCGGATCGCCGAAGTCAATTTTAGGGGATTGCTCAACAATGGCTATAGCTGCGTCAAGGTCTAGGGGGCTGGACACGTGTGTGTCTCCCGTGGTGCAAAGACCCTTGTGGGAACAAAGGAGGGAGCCCGTTTGCTGCCACCACAGGTCGCCACAGCTCGTGTGCTTTTTTTTTTTATTGTAACCTTTTCACCGCTCGTCGTTTCTTGTACTGGCAAGGCTCTCTCTGAACGCCGTCGATCGCCTTTTTTTTGGATGACCGAAACGTCCGAAGCCTGTGCACAAGAACAATGCGCACTCTTTGAGGCACTGTTTTTTTTTTCCCGGACTGAGAGGGGGCGATAGGATACATCATCATCCGCCGATCCCTTCCACCACACCATATCACACATGTCGTCGCGTGCATCGTTTATTCTAAAGTGTAAGGCGGACGGGAACGCGGCCATGGCGTCTGGCGACTTTGGAGCGGCGACGCACCACTACAGCAGCGCCATCGCCGTGCTCGACCCTTTGACGGCGGATGACGAGGACCGCGCGGCGCAGTTGCACATCCTTTATAGTAACCGCGCGCAAGCGCGATTGAACGGAAGGAAGTACATCGACGCGATCGCGGACTGCACTCGCGCGATCGAGCTGAACCCAAAGTTCTTGAAGTCATTTTTGCGCCGGGCGGCGACCCACGAAGCCGTCGGCAACGAGGCCGCTGCCAAGGCAGACTACAACGCCCTTGTGAAAGCGGGTGAGGAAGACGCGGCTGCGTGCGCGGCTCAAAGCATCGATGTGGCCGCCGCGTCCGCGGCCAGCGAGCGGATTCACTCGACGATGACGACCCGCGAGACGGAGCGGATTCACAAGCTATTGACCAAGGCAGGTGGCGAGGAAGTGCTCGGGGGACGGCAGTGGGTTGAAGACATGGCCCTGCTGCCCAACCGCTTCCGCCTTCCGCAGGGCATCGTGGTGGAACCGGTTTCGCGAGGCACGGGCGCCGAACCCCGCTACTCGCCGGCTCTGACGTCGCAGTGTCTCGTTCATTACGAAGGAAAGCTGCGCGATGGCAAAGTGTTTGATTCGAGCATTGCACGCGGAGTCCCCGCGACGTTTGCGCCTGCCGACGTTATCGAAGGCTGGAAGATAGTGTTGCAGCTGATGACCGAAGGGGATGTCTGGAACGTGTGGATTCCCACGAACCTTGCCTACAGTGCTCGCGGGGCAGGTGCCGGTGTGCCCCCGTTCGCTGCGTTGCAGTTTGAAATCCGCCTCCTGTCGGTCCTTGGAGATGAGAAGGTTCCAGAGGCCGCATCGCGCGACAGGTTGGCGGAAATCATGAAGACACCTACCGAGCAGCTGCTGGCTCCCGCAGCCGGCGTGTCGAAGGCGATCCAATAATTGACGTCAACACACCGCCCCCCTCCGCTCTTTTTAGACTTTTTCGTTTCATTTTCATGTGGTTTTCATACATTCTTGTTGTTCGCTTTGCCGGTGGGGAATTTTCTTTTCGCGCGCAAGCGTCAAGAGCACTGGGGATGTGAGCACCCGTTGTCGCTTTTGCTTACGGCACACGCAACGGGCACCTCAGTAATGGCTTTGTTCAAACAATTTCAGATGACTTTGTTGATTGATGGCAAAGAACACTTGTTTAGGACGGCCATCGGCCGTCATGTCAATGCCACCAAGTTGGCCAGAAAAGCGGGGGGGGCGATCGACACGGTCCGACCCTCCCACCAGGCGGCCTTCCTATCGCTATGCGGTGTCGATCGACGTGCTGCAAGCACCACACTTCGATCGGGAAACCTTAACGGTGGAACCGCTCTGCGAGGACGTGCTGGACCAGAGCGAAGGGTCAGGCATGGCATCAGCAGCGGACGTCGGATATCGTGGTCATGTCGGCTGTCGAGGTTCCTTCGAACTCTTTGGCGACCTCGACGATGATGATGGCGACGACAGGAAGATCACTGAATCCACCCACCTCAGGATGCCGCCGCAACCCGCTGGTCCAGGTTCAATCGATGCCGGAAAACGGGTCACGCGCTCCCACGCGAAAAATGCCACAACCGGCGGCTCGAAAATCAGGGGAGCTGCCGGTGGTGGCCGACTTGTTTACCCTGAATCGGCACAATCAGCCGCACGGTCTTCAAGAACCACGGCCGGTGCCAGTGGCGCGGCGAGCTCCCCATTCCCAGACGACGGTATGGTATCCCATTTGGACGCCATGGGAGGGTCCTCACGACCGTGCACTCTCACGCTGCCAACGTCAGGAGGGGATGAGGGGCTGCAGCGGCTGGGTGAGGCCGACGGCGCGAATCGGGACGTCACCACCGTCCGTTCCGTCGTGGAGAGTCCGGAAATTGCCTTGGTCGCGAGCGCCTTTCGCCAACAGCCGTTTCTGCTTCGTTGCATTCACCTCACTGCGCGGCAACAAGAGCAGCACGCGATGAGTAGTAGCTCATTATCAACGATGGTATTGCCGCGGCGGAGCGCAAAGACCGTTCCGTTGACGGTGGCGAAAACGAGCCACGGACCAGCAGCCCACCGTCCGTCAAGGGCGGTGACGACTTTGGGTGTGCAATTTCTTGGCCGGGATGCCACGTTGCCGCCGGTGGAGCTCACTGGTCACTGCTTTACCCGTGAGGTGAGCCGGCGTCACGTTGCCTTTGTGACTTGCCCGGTGCAGCTACCCGCCTCCATGGTCGAGCAAGTCGTCTTGCGCTGGCACCGGCAACATCTCGCGCGCATGAAGGAGCGCGGTGCGTTTGAATCACGTCGCGTGAGAGGGAGACACGTCGTGGCCGTGAGCGGCCCTCTTGCTTCTGGTGCGGAAGACGTTGGAGGGGGCGAACGAAATGGGGATATCGACGAGGATGCCAGCAGCGACAGTAGCGACGAAGATGACGACGGGTCGCGGGACCCTTCGTTCGCGCCGCTGGTGGACTACCTCGTCAATGGATTCCACGATCGACGAGAGGACTGGCGGCGTCGGCTACTACTACTGTCCGCCATCGCCGACGACGATGGCCGTAGACGCGCCCCCCAGGATAGATTGTGGGGGGACGGTTCGTCACCCATTATTTCACGATGGCCGCCTCGAGGTCGATTTATTTCCGCGCGTGATGTCGACGGCACGCTGTGGCTGGTCGTGTGCGGCCAAAACACGGTCTATCTTGACGGGTTTCGTTGCCCCCGTGGCGTACCCATTCCGCTTTGGGACGGAATGACTATCACGTTCTTGGAGCCGCTCAGGCTCGGTCGGGGTGGGCTTGGCCGAGAGCCGCGCGAATGCAACAACGGAGACCCCACAATGACGGTTCGAAATTGTGGGAACGATGATGACGTGGACCAGCTGCAGAGTCCTACGTTGGTGTGTGACGTCGTGAGGGATTATTGCTCGCGGCTGGCAAACCAGGTTTCCGAAGGATGCGGCGGACTGGACGGTGGTGTGGACTTCGGCGGTGTAGAAGACAACTTCCGTGGCGACGAGGCGAAACGTGATGATGATGATGGCGCTAGAATGCGGTTGGGATTTCCGTGTATTTGCGTTCGAGCCAGAAGCAATAGCCCAGATCACGTTGTAGGGTCGGGGGAGGTGATGCCGGTGGCGTTGGTCAAGCGGGCAGCCGAAGAACCTGAAGCAAGTGGCAAACGGGAACCACAATCCACAGGGCGGCAAAAGGGCCGCTTGCCCAAACGGCCGAGGCGATAGGAGCGTACGGCGCACATACTGTACGACGCCTCTTCTAGGGCACGACGCCACACATACACCCGAGAAAATAGATCACGAGTGACGGGTAAGTTACCGTAACTTGTCCACCGACACGTCATACAGCGTTCATTCCGTTCGTGTGTCGTTGTCTTTGACTCTGTTAAAGACTTTAGTCAGCAGTGTCATTATTTTTGCTGACATCTTTCTTTTTGGTTCGTTCCGTTCGAGCCAGACCACCTCCCCCACGCAACCGTACGTATCCCCTGAACGCAGTACGATGCTGCGAGCGAGAAGCCCACTGCTCGCGGAGGGATCGAGGCCGCGCTCCACCACACCGCGTCTCCTGACGTCTCCCCGTCCGGGCAGCGCCCCGTCGTTGCTGCCGCAGCCACAGAACGGCGCGTTCTCCAGTTCGCTGCCGCGCCGCCTGACGCCACGTCGACTACGTGGATCCTCGTCGCTGCTGCTGCGTCCGGCGGCGGGTTCCACTCCCCTCGCAGCAGCAGTCGCGGCCCCAGCATCCGCACGGTCGTCTGTTGGTGGTTCGAGCCACACGGTGACCTCCGAACTGGAGGATGTGATTTCGGATGTCATGCGAACCCGCATCCAATCCTTGTCGGACCTCCGGCGCCGCATCGAAGAGCTGAGCGACCTTCACCGAAGAGAGGAGCAAACATTTGTGACAGCAATGCACGCGGTGCTGCACCAATCTCAGGCAACGCGTGAAGCGCAGGCGGAAGTTGAAGGGGGCATGGAGGAGGCCTTAAACCGCGAGCGGCAAGAACGACGCCGCGCAATGGAATTGGTGGAGAAATTCAAGTCGGAGGGAACCATGGTCATGGAGGGTCTCAAGGACGCCCTTCGCGACATGCAGAAGAAGTACAAAGATGAGCAACGACGATCTTCCGACTTGAACCGCGAGTTGGAATCGCTTCGCCGGCGAATTGGAAACAGCGCGGCCACTGGTGACGCTCAGCCAGTCGCACCAGCCCCACCACGTGGCTCGACCTCGGATTCAGTCGCCCGATCAAAAGACGTGCAAACGTTGAGCGAACTTCTGGATGAAAGCGACGCCGTCATCACCGAACTGGAGCATCGAAATCGCTCTCTGGAGCTCAAGATTCAGTCCCTGACCGATCAACGTGACAAGCTGTTGGACGCTGAGTGGTATCAGACCAATTCAGTGGAATTCTCAAAAGAGGTGCAGGAATTATTGCCGTTGATGTCCGCTGTGAATCAAGGAAACGCTGCAGCCGCCACGGTTCCAGGAACCGCGGAGCACTTGGCCCGGCTTTCAACGTTGCTGCTTCAGCACTTGCGAAGCGAGCAGCGGCAGCGCCTACGCACTGAGGAGCAATCCGCGCGGATCGCCGCAGGCAACGACGAGCTTCTACGAAAAATGGAAAACAAAGCCAAAGATTTAGAAATGAAGCTCGCGGACGCGATGAGTTCCAGCGCCCCGCAGGGCGGCGGCGGCCATCACCTGCTGCGGGGGGATGCTCATCTCGGTCATGGCGGCCAGAGTGGTGGCAGTGCCGACCCAACGCACCGCGGTTCGACAACGGCTGCCGCCACGGCGGTCGACAAGGCAACAATAAGTGGCGGTGGGGCGGCGGTGGCGCCATTTGCCCCATCCTCTCAGCGGTCGCCCCCTCGCCGCGCGGCTCTGCACCGGGCGTTGTGGATGAACACCTCGCCTTCCAAATATGCGACCGCAGGCGCTGTGGTCCCCATGGCAGCGGGATCCCCGTGGCAAACGTCGTCGTCACCGTCCTCGCCACCGAAGCACAGCGGCCGCGGGGGCTACGCCAACGCCGCGGCGTCGCACCCGCCGAGTGAGCGAACCTCATCGCCCTTTGGAGCGGGGGCGAGAAATGCCTTCCGGTACGGAGGGACAACCGGTGGTGGTGTCGACGATGACGACGACGATCAGTTTAGCTTTTCACCCATTCCGCGACGTGGCGTGTCTCAGCCCCAGCGACGAGACACGAAGGGGTTGGCCCAACCACCAACTTCGACGGCAGCACGGTTGTCGACATCGACGGGTTCCGCGAGCAGTGGATTGGCGACAGCGCTTACAGCGGCACGGACCGAGGCCTACAGGCCCGCGACGCTTCCCGCGGAACCTCACCAGCCAAACATCATTGGGTTGGACGATGATGATGCCTCTCTGTCCTCGCCGCCACAACGAACCGATTCCGCCAGCGGCGGCGGTGTCGGTCTTAGTTCGAGAAATCCCCCCTACCGTCTTGGCGGTGGTGGCCACGACGACCACCACCGTCGGGACCATCCACCACCGCAGCAGCCGTCTCCGCTCATCCTGCTGCCTTCGTTGGAGCAGCAGCTTGAGGAAGTCACCAAGGATTTTCACTTGTCGCTGCAACAGTGGACAGAGGCCATCCATCCAGCCGTAGGAAAGAGTCCCTCTTCGCTCCACACCGAGGAGGGAACGGCGGATTCGGTTGGCAACGGCCATGAAGACGCGGCGGCGCCTCCGACCACGCGATCATTGGGGGCCGCCGGGTCGGAGCTAGCTCCCAGTCTGGCTTCCGTTGCGGGTGCGGAACATCTGTGAGGCTCACCTTGACAGCGCCTCTCATGCGCGGCCGAGACTGACTGTTGATTCTTGTACGTTCGTGATCGAGAGCGAGAGAGAGAAGCTGCCGTTCATCGTCCTCGCAATCTTAGAGGGATGCAAAAGCCTTGGGGAGTATTGAGCGTCCCGTACCCTTTTTTCCCGCGCACTCCGAGACATAAGAGTAGTGGTGACGACGAACGGTCGGATAGTGTGTTTATTCCTTTTGAATTGATATTACCCCTCATCGCATCTCTCATCCGTAGAGTTTGTCGTGTCCTTCCTTCCCTTCCCCCAATCAATTTTTGTTTTTTCTGTGTTTGGGAACCACATCGACCGGAGCCGACAACACAAGCAAAAGGGCAGAAAGAGTGGGGAACAGCGACGAGGACGACGACGACGATTTATCGCATCCTTCATCTGAATGGCTCGCATCATGGAGGCCATTGTGAACATGCAGCGATTGACCGACGACGGTACCTCCTCCTCCTCTTCATGGATGCAACAGCAGCAACTGTCGTCGTCTCCGTTCAGTCAACCGCAATTGGCACAAGGGCGGCCGCCGCCGGTGATCATGTACAGTCAGTCCGCCGGCGGTGACTTTATGTCTAACGCTGGTGTCTCTGGTGGCTTTTCCGCACCGGCCGCCTCCTACGTATTGCGCGCCGGCGGTGCTCAACTGCAACGCAACGGTGGCGACACCACCACCATCGCTCCCGCGCCAATGTTGTCGACTTCGACGAATCCCATCCACAGCGCCCAGCAACCGCTGCCGGCGGCGGTGGCGTCCTTTACCCTGGTCGATATGCCACATGCCCAGCTCGACCCTCACGTGATGATCGAGGGGTGCTTCGACCCCCAAAAGGCTGAGGCAATGCTGTCGACGTTGGCCTCCAAGTTGGGGCCGCAGGGATTCCGCCGGCTGCCAGAACGGCTCTTCTCGCGTCGCGGCAGCCGTTCGCCCCCCGAGATTGGAAAGGTGGGTGCGCCAGTGGAGTTGGCAGCAGCTGCAGGCGCTGGAGAGGGAGCCCGAGGGCATCCGACCTCGGTGCAGCCGCTCATGCTCCCAGTCGCACTCGCCAGCAGTAGCGGTACGGGGGTTGGCGGCGGCAACAGCCCCACATCGCCGAACGTGTCGGCTTTTCCTTCCAGTCGTCTGGTGCAGCCCGTGTATTGCGAGAAGCTCTTCGAGCTAGACCCTGATGGTGCGGCGTGGTGGACAGCGCCCAATGCGTCATCGGCGTCGTCGTCATGGCAAAGCAGCAGCAGTGGCGCGGGCGCAGCGGTGTCCTCGCCGCTGGGGAAGCACCATGCTCCCTTCCGCACGTGCGTCGCCTGCCTCGTCAATGGCGTGCCCGTTCGCCGCACGTCCCTGCCGCGTCAAGACTTGGTGACCGTGGTCCAATTATGGAAGGCTCGGCGCACTGCTACCGTGAGCGTCGTGCTTCCCCCTGGAGCTTGCCGGGCGACCACGAGTGACAGCAACAGCACGACGAGCAACCGTCGTCACGACTTGTTCAGTGGTGTGACTATTGCGAGTGAGCGTCAACCGCCCCCACCACCCCAGTCGTCGTCGTCATCGTCGTCGTCGTCGTCAGCGGGTGCAATACTGGGAGCCGCTGCTGGCCAGCATCCGCCGTTGCGCATCATCGTTCCCACGACGGAGGCGACGCCAACGAGCGACGTTCCCCTTCCTCGCCAGTGGACCACTGCGCCGACGACGGTGGCGATCGATCCGTCGGTGCACCTCCGAAACCGGGAGGTCTCCGCGTCGCGATCGCCCATAGCATTGACGGTAGAGACGAAACGAATTGCGGATCTTTTTCTAGCGGATGTGGCCCCTGGCAATGGCGGCAACCGGCTTTCAGTGGCCTATGGTGTGGCGCCAGGCGCGGTGCCGTTCACCCAGCCCACGCAGCGGCGCGCCGATCCCTTGTCCGCTGTCGCCCCCTCCATCTGCTGGCCCGGGCAGGTCTTCGCGATTTCACCGCCCATGACGAATGTTGCAGCAGGGGTTGCATCGGGCGGTAGAGCACCACCAGAAGTCCTACGTACCGCAGCGGGCTCATCAACGATTACGGCGAAAGCCGAATCTCTTGACGACACCGTGACCGGGAAGGCTCGGGTTCTTTTCGGCATCCCGCCACCGAATCCGGCTCAGCCAGTGGCAGCCTCCTCCTGCTTCTCTCATCAACTCACGACCCTCATGCGCCAGGAAGAAGAACGCCGCGTGGCAAACTCACCAGCTACCAACGCCGCGGCAGCTTGCTCCTCGTCAGGCGCTCCCCAGCCGCCTCTGCTAGGCATCGCCACCGGCAAAAATTCGTTGTCGTTATGTTTTAGCGATGCTCCTCCCTCGAGGACCACCACCACCTTCCCGGTCATGAAGCCGCCACTTCCAACTCCGGCGACGGTTGCGGTGGATCCCTCGGTCGCGCCGTCACCTCGGTTGGTCGCTGCCCCCGCCGAGGATACACGCCAACCAGGAGGAGGGATCGCATCTTCGTCGGAGGTGTCCGGCGGCAACAATCCTTGGTTTGGACATCTTTTCGGTCTGCGAACAGAAACCGGCGGCGCTGGTAGCATGGCGATCCCAGAGCAGTTACCTCAAACCAACAACAACCACCATCACGGCCAGGTGTCGTCGTGGGGCATTTCCGCTGTGCCAATCTCCCGTGCTGACGAACCACACCTCCCAATCCATCAAGTGCCGTCGGCGACCTCCGCGACGACTGGTGGCACCCAAGATGAAGAACGGGTGTCGTTGGATGGAACCGCAGCCGCCGTGGGACCCAACAAGGCGCCCCCATCGGAAGCGGAACCTTCGGCGTCGTCGTCGGTGGCCGCCGCCGCGGTGGCGGAGATCGTCTGGCAACGCGGAACGACGTCGTCCGTTGACAATCCGAAGACAGTCGAAGGCGCCGCCGATGCCGCGGAAGGCAACACGAAGAAGGCATCCTCGGGATCCACCTCGGTCATGGACGACCGCGGCATGGATGCCGACAACAAGGTCATTGTCATCCGGGCTATCGGAAGTGACTCGTTGGCAGCCGGAAACGGCCCAGTGGCGGCACTCAACAGTGTTCCGCCGCCTCCTCAAGACATCATCGACGAAAACACGCGCCAGCACATCCGGAAACTTTTTGGCTTGGTGAGCTCGGCGTAAGGGGGGGGGGGGGCCC
>ERZ1292633.5456-Hain-H41-02um-R1-5456-length-11482-cov-4_pt1 | contig 11482 bp, 8 predicted proteins | sample MGYA00564406_ERZ1292633 | MGnify/ENA primary metagenome ERZ1292633 (study PRJEB36523, sample SAMEA6512639) | groundwater metagenome | collected 2019-01-08 | study: AquaDiva: Metagenomics assemblies of 32 groundwater samples
TTCGGTCAGAAGTCCCCCTTGGTCAAACCCGACGTATCCCGGAGGAGCACCGATCAGCCGTGAAACCGTGTGCGGCTCGGCGTATTCAGACATATCAAAGCGAATGAATTCCACACCAAGCTGCTGGGCAAGCTGTTTGGAAAGTTCGGTTTTGCCAACTCCGGTCGGACCTGAAAAGAGGAATGAGCCAACGGGACTATTCGGCTGCGAAAGTCCGGCACGCGAAATCTGAATTGCGTCCACGACCTTATCAACTGCCTCATCCTGTCCGTAAAGATACGCTTTCAAATCGTCTTTGAGAGTTTTCAAACGGTCTTTTTCGTCCGCTACAACCGTTTTTGGCGGAATTTTCGCCATTCGTGCGAGCGTATTTTCGACCATTGTTACCGTCACCTGATTTGGGCGTTGGTCTTCAGGCAAAAGTTTCATAGCCGCCCCAACTTCATCAATTACGTCAATCGCTTTATCGGGTAAAAATCTGTCGTGCAAATATTTCGCTGCAAGCTCAGCGGTAACTTTTAAAGATTCATCTGAATAACGAACGCCGTGAAACGACTCATAAAATTTCTTCAAGCCTTTCAAAATTTCAAAGGTTTCTTCAATACTCGGTTCGTTGATTTCGATTTTTTGAAAACGTCTGGCTAATGCTCTGTCACGATCAAATGCGGCTTTGTATTCGCTGTAAGTAGTTGAGCCGATACATCTTAATTCTCCAGCAGCAAGTGCGGGTTTTAAGATATTCGAGGCATCCAAAGCACCACCTGAAACCGCTCCTGCTCCGACGATTGTATGAATTTCGTCAATAAAAAGAATTGCGTTTTCTTCTTTTTTGAGGTCGGTAATGATGGCTTTGAAACGCTGTTCAAAATCTCCTCGATAACGAGTTCCTGCTAAAACTGCTCCCATATCAAGGGCAAAAACTTTCGCATCTTTCAAGACTTCGGGAACATTTCCTTCGTGGATTTTCAAAGCTAAACCTTCCGCTAAAGCCGTTTTACCGACTCCGGGTTCACCAACATAAAGCGGATTATTTTTGCGGCGACGGCAAAGGACTTGAATCGTCCGCTCAATTTCTTTTTCACGACCGATGATGGGATCAATTTGTCCTTCAGCAGCTTTCGCAACGAGTTCGACCGTAAAACTTTCCAGAGGCTTTTTGCGTTGTGCATTTTGTCCTTCAAATTCCTCGTCAGCTCCTTCTGGAAGCGGTTCGCCTGTATCAATTTTGGAAATTCCGTGTGCCAGATAATTTAAAATATCGAGCCGTGAAACTCCTTGTTGTAGAAGCAGATAGACGGCATAACTTTGTTCATTTTGATACATTGCAGCAAGAATATTTCCGCCGTCAACCGCTTTTTGTCCGCTTCCTTCCGCTTGGAGCATCGCGTATTGAATTACTCCTTGAAAGGTTGAGGTGAGTTCGGGCATCAACTGAATATTTTCAGGAATTTTTTCGATTACATCATTCAAATACTCATCTAATCCTTTCCTCAATGTGTCAAAATTTGCCCCGCAATGGTTCAAAACATCGTTTGCCACGCTGTCGCTCAAGAGAGCAAAAAGCAAATGTTCCAAAGTAACGTATTCGTGACGGCGTTTGACCGCTTCATCAACTGCAATTCCAAGTGTTTCTTCTAATTCTTTCGTCAACATAAAAACTTTTTTCTTCTCTAATAGCTTAACAAAGATTCTCTTTGATTATATCTACGCTTTTTAAGTTGTTATAGTTTTCAACTAATTTTAGCTACATCGTAGTCTTTATCCAATATTCCTTTTTGTCTCAATTGCTTTTCGATTTCTACCCAATCAACCATAAGACCGCCAACTACCAGAGCTTTTATCAAAGGAATATTAGGAGCAATGTCGTCAATAAAAATATCATTTTCAATTTTATCTAAAGTCCATCTTGGCGGATAAATCTTTTGCTCTGTTTGACGCTGGATTTTGATTCCTGCTATTGATTTATTCAAGTTTATAAAATCAATCGCTTCTTGCATTGAGCCATCATCGAATTCTACTCTCATTGAATTCAAAATGATATTGTGACCTGCATCTTGGAGTTTTTTAATAACTTCAAGTGAATTGGGGTTGAGGCTGCCGATTTGGGGATAATCGTGTTCAACAACTGTTCCGTCAAAATCAAGATAAATATTCATCTAATAAAATCTTTTTCCTGATCTTATTTTACTCTTTTTAGAACATATAAAGAAGGAGAACTCAAAGATATTCCGACTCTATATCATTAAAACACCTTATTACATTTAAACGGCGGAACAATTAAATTGATTCCGTTCATTGCTCTTTCGGCTACTTCATAACTCGCTTCAAGGAGCAAATAATCGTTGTTGGTCATCAGCGGAAAACAGGCTCTTCTGCCTCTATTTCCAAGAGTTCCTCTTAATAATTCAGGTCTGAGGTCTGCTCTGCCTCGTAATTTAGACTTTCCCGTAGTTGGACTATAAAGCGTAAAATCTACCCAAAATGCTCCTTGAGTTATGGTTGTGTTTCCCAAAGTAGGACTGGCAAAACTATCTTCGGATAATTCTACTAAAAGGACATACGAATTAGCCGAACCCTCCGCCATTTCAGTAGCTTTCTTCATATTAGATTCTCCGCCATACATAACTTCTAAATGGGAAGAACTTCGCAATCTTTCTAAAACCCAACTGTAAGTATTTTCAGGATTTCTGAAGGTCGAATTTGTATTCATCGAACCCCTGACATTGCTTACCACGATCATCGAATATTCAGGCTTTATATCTTCTTTCGGTTTTGGTGTCGGAGAAGGTTCTGGAGTAGGTTCCGTCTTGACGGACGGAGGCGGATTCGGAACGCGTCGCCCTGATTGAGCTTTTACATAACTGACTGAAAATAAGACGCAGGCAATCAACCAAAACAGAAATAATCTATTGAAATTAATTTGTTTAAACATATCTTTCAGCCCTCTATAAGTATCTAAAATTAAGACTCTAAATCTAGCTAAATAGCAAAGAATAAACTACCTAAAAACTCTAAAAGGAATATTTTCTTGTTCCCATATTTTGACACTTTGATATAAATTGGTAGTAGCAAAAAACTCAAACTCATACGCTAAACGTAAGCCTTGGTTGATTCTAGCGGAATCTATCGGATTCTCTTTGCTTTTTGTTCCAAAAACTCTTTGTAATCCTAATGCAAAAATTTCAACTAAATCTTTTCCGCAACATATTTGGTGTTTAGCATGATTATTTGAAGCTAAATCGAGTATTTTTTCGATTACTTGATTGTTATCAATGTGCTGTTTTTGTGATTTGTTTTTAACTGTTGTGATAGAGGAGTTTAAATCAAAACTCAAATCATTCTTATTGATAAAGTCTCCAAAATCTAAACCTTCAAATTTTAGATTTAGTCCATCAGATAAAGAAATCCAACGCAAATATCCGATAGCTAAACCTATTTCTAAAATTGTTTCTCGGATATTTTTACCAAAGTTTTTAATTTTTTCTTCAGAGCCAAATTCAGCTAGAACTTTTTCTAACGCAGGGGAGATGAAAATCAAACATTCAAGATCGTGAAAATCTGTCAAAAATGTATTTCCTACCGTTTCAATTTCTTCTAAAAGACTAAAATCTGAATCTACAATTCCGATAGCACCAGTAAAATCTTCGTCATTATTTAGAATTTGAATGATTTCGATAACTTCTTCTTTGTTTGAATTGCAAGGATAAGTAATACATCGAATTATACAATTTGGAGATTCAATAAAATTTTGATAAATTCTTCTGTCTATATCGCCTTCAACTACTAAAAAAGAGCCTTTAAATGTTGTGCGAAGCATTCGTATATCATTTGAAAGTGTATAGAAGTTAAGAAATTCTCGCATTTAAATTCAATCTCAAACTGTAACCATTTTATTACCATTTGGTTGGACAACTGGTTTTCCTTTTAATTCAACAGTTAAATCCCATCTATCATTGATAATTTGAGGGGAATGGGTAGCTAATAAAACATCAAACTTTGCATTTTGAGCAACACGAATTAAATCTTTTAGAAATTGTATTTGCCAAGAAACGTGCAGTGAAAGTTCAGGCTCATCAATTAAAACTAACGTGTTTTCTTCAACATTAAATAAAAGTTCAAAAAACAAAATTAGTTCGTGTTGTTCTCCCGAAGATAAACTTTGAAAACTTAATTCAATTCCATTATCATTAACAAAATAAATACCTTTAGATTTATTAATTAACATTTTTTTATAGAGAAATCTGGAGTTTATAATTTCTTTTAATATATCTACTTTTTTTTCAAGGTCTTCAAAGATAGTTAGCTTTTTAGTCATATCCTCAACATAAAGAGACAAAGCTTTATTGTTAGATTCATCCACTTTTTCAATAAAAGAGTCGCTTGTAATATTTTGTTCGTCTAGCAACCCGACTGAAACTAATTCTTTTTGTTTATCCTCGATTTCTCTTAATTTTTGTTTAAGCTCATTTAACTCATAACCATTCTTCCTTTCAACCAATCTACTAGGATAAGTTCTTTCTAGTATTTGAGTTAATGATGTGTATTCTTTAGTTGTTTGTTCTATTTCCCTAATTAACTTAAAAAGCCGCTGATGATAAATCCTTTCAATTGAAATGAAACAAGCTGTATCGTGAGTAGTTTCAATAAATTTCTGTGCCTTGTCAGGAAAAAGGACTATGTTATCTTTTAAGTATTGTAGTTCAATATCGTTCTTTTCTCTTTTGGCATTATACTGATAGTTGTCCTCGAATTTAATAAATGCTCTTTGAAAGGAAATATCGCCTAATTCAGTAAGGTTGCCATTAAGCATAGATTTGACTAAACGAAGAATCGCTGTTTTCCCATAACCATTCGGACTATGAATAATAGTTATTCGCTCCGCTTGGTTCAAAGGAATTGTATGATTAAATGTCCCAAACAATCCTTCAACTGAAATTTCTTTGATTCGCATAATCAAACTCCAAGCTACAAAATACCAAACAATGAATAAGTATCAAAATTTACTCTTCTTCCACAGTGCATAAAAAAGGATATTCTCTTACTTTTGCTAAATTTATCGCTTTTTCGGCTTTCATCGTCGCAACTTCGTAAGTGTAAATTCCGGCGATTCCAATGCTTTCCTCGTGGACTTTCATCATAATGGCAAAGGCTTCATCAATACTTTTCAGAAAAACTTGCTGCAACACAAAAACAACAAATTCCATCGTCGTAAAATCATCATTGTGAAGGAGAACCTTAAAAAGTTTAGGCTTTTCAAGCTTTGTTTCGCTCTCAGTTAATACTTCGCTATCGCGTTCTATATCGGGAATTTCGGGCATATCTCATTTAACATTTATCACTTAACATTTAACAAGTCCATAAATGACTAATGTTAAATGTTAAATGGATTATCAGATTTTATTCACCTCAAAATAAACTTTAATCGCATTGTAAGTTGAAGCATTATTGAGAATATCAAAAACTTTTTCGTAGTTTTCCAAGCCTTCAATCTTGTGCGTCAACATTTTTGAGAGCCAACCCTTAAACATTGCTTCGGAAAGTGCCAAATCGCTGACCCCCATCTTGAAATGCTCACGCCCCGCATTGACCGTGCCGACCATTACGCGATTTCCTAAAACAAACATTTGATTGATCTTATCGGAAGGAATTTCGGTCTTACGCTCTCCACCTGTGACGGATGAAAGTATCAAAACGCCATTTTGATTGAGGCATTGCATTGCGTCGAAAACAATCGGTGAATAGCCTGTGCATTCAAAAATCAAATCGTATTCGCCGTATTTTTTCACACTATCCATCGGTGTTAAATCAACGGTTGAATCGTATGTGCAGCCGATTTCTTCCAAAAGTTCGGCGTTGAAATAAGGCTTCGCATTTCTGCCGAAAGTGTGGACTTCAAAACCACGCACACGCAACGCCATTGCCGTTAATAGTCCGACTGTTCCCGTCCCGAAAACTGCCGCCGAAATTGGTCGCCATACTTTCAAACGTTCCTGAATATCGTAAGCCTGTTTCAGTCCTTTTTCGATAATCGAAAGCGGTTCGAGTAGAATGGCGATTTCAGCAATCGCAGGCGGAATTTTTATTACCCAATCTGCATTTTCTACATAAAATTCCGCCATATAGCCGTGCAGACGAGAAATCCCGCGTTCAAAATATTCGTCGTCGGTCGTAAAATCCTGCTCGCCAATCGAATCGTAAAAACTTTTTCCGGGACGGCGGACGGTGGAAACGACAAAATCTCCAACGGCAACTTCACGGACATTTTCCCCGACTTCAACCACCCGACCAAGATTTTCGTGTCCGAGAACTAAAAAATCGTAGCCGTCAGGAGCAACACCATACTCGGCATTGTTGATTTCGCGGTCTGTTCCGCACGCTCCAACCCGCAATATTTCAACTAAAACTCCGCGTCCGTTTTTAATATCGGCAACTTTTGGTTTATCCATTTCCACCAAATGGACTGAATTTGTTGTTTTCGGAATAACTGCAACTGCTTTCATAATTTTTTACTTTGCGTAATATCCTTTTCTTGTTTTCGCTGTTAGGTCGGAATGAGTTTTGATTTTTACTTCTAAACTTCGCCACGTTCCATCTTGTTTTTCGTCTTTAGGTTCGTAGCCGATACTGTAAACTGTCCCTAATTCTCTGACAATTTGTTCGTAAATACCGCGTAAATCTTTGGCACTTTTGGCAAAATAGGCTGTTCCGCCACTTTCATCAGCCAATAAAGTAAGTGATTTTGCTCCTTTTCTTTCAGATTTTTGCTCAATGTCATTTTTATATCCATCGGCTGCTAAAAATACAGGGAAAATTGTAGAATCATTTTTACGAACCATTTCAAAAAGCTCCGCAAACGTGATTTCTATACTCCCGTCAATGCCGTCAGTCATTAAAACAATTGCACTGCGTTTGCCAGCACTTTCCTTGCGGATAATATTTTCGTAAGCATATTTTACCGTTCCCCAGATGCGTGAACCACCATTCAAATCAGCCTTTTTAATTTTTTCAATCAGATTTGTCCGGTCAGTTGAGAGATTAGACAAAACCTCAATTTCATTGGTAAAAATTATTACGGCAACTCTATCATTTGGTCGGGCAACTTCGACAAATCTTTGTGCGGCTTCCTTAATAACTCCGCGTTTTTCAACGGTTGAACCGGAAAAATCCAGCAATAAGACCAAATCGAAAGGAGCTTCTGTTGCTGAGAAAAAATCAACTTGCTGTTCCTGCCCATTTTCAAAAATTGAGAAATCCTCTTTTGAAAGTTGGAGATTTTCAGGTGTTTTCAAACTTTTATTAAAGATTCTGACGTTGAGATTAACCAATTTTGTATCAATCTTTAATACTTCCTCTTCCTCGCTGTTTATTCCAAGAACTGAAGTATCTGCATTTTGAGAATTTGCCGTTCCCGCATTTTGCAAACGTGGCGGCAGAGGCATCCTCAAAACGGGCATAAAATATTGCCTTTCGAGTTGCCTCATAAAAATATTCAGCGGCGGTAAATCATATTGTTTACGCCATTCGTTTACCTTTTCTTCGTCAATAAGAGGTTGAATATAGATAATTTCGTCGCGGATTTTGGCTTGCGTTCCGAAAAGTTGCGGCTGCCCGATTCCAACTCTAATGCTATCAACAGTTGAAGCTAAATCAGGTTTGCTGATATAACCTTTTTTTGAAGCCTCGACCAATATCGGATAAAACTCAGTTTGCAGACGAAAAGCACGATTATTGACGATAATAAACATCATCGCCTGAAACCCGTCATCCTTCAATTGTTCTTTCGTCAGCCAGCCCTTTTCCTTAACGATCTGACAGAGACGAAGCAGATGAGTTTCGCCAAGTTTATTGAATTCAGTAATTAAGTCTTTGTTTTTATTGAAATTATCAGTGATTTTTTGATTGAGTTTATTTCTTGTCTCAACCATTTTCAACAATTCTTTACGAGTATCTTTATCCTCAACTCTAACTTTTTGTTGATTAATAGACTCGGTGATTTTCTTGGTATCATCTTTGGAAAAACAAGTGTTTTGCCCAAAAGCAGAACCAATCAAGAAAAACAAAACTACAGAAATAATTGCTAAATTCTTCATAAGTTTAGATTAAAACATTCTAATCAATAATAATCTCATCAACAAAAATAAATGCGTCAAATCCTGCTCCCGGATGCCAATCGGGAATTTTGCCGAGATTCGTCGCCTTCACCCGCAGATAGCGTGCTTTGACAGGCGAAATTGTTTGCACATAATCCTTAAACTGCTCCTTCATATCTTCAGGTGCAACGTCGGTTTTAATTTCGGCAACCTTTTTCCAACTCGCATTGTCATTAGAAACCTCAAGTTCAACTTTAGTTGGCATCCAAATCCAGCTTCTTGCTACTTGCAGGAATCCTCCACCAACCCGTTTTATTTCCGTTTCACGCTGTAGATCAATTACCGCAATAAAATCCTGCGATTGATAGCCTTGCCATTCGCCCGACGCAAAATTGGTCGTTCCGCGAATCCCGTCAACCAATCCTTGATCGCCGCCGCCCGTGTATTGACGGTTGTATTTTGAGAAAAGCTGAACGCTCCAATCGTGCGGCAAACGAAGTAATTTTGATTCAACGATTTGGCTCTTTTCGCCTTTAGAATTAATTGCAACTGCCTTGACGGTTGTAGTTTTATCAACTGTAAATGCTTGTTTATATTCAAGATTCGGCTCGCTTCCATCCATTGAATAAAGGATTTTCGCATCCTTGGAAATTGAATTTAGCGAAACATTGGTCGAGCCTTTGAAAACGCGGTCTTTGGCTTGAATAATTGGAACGGCAACAAATTCTTTAACATTCATAATTGGAGAAACGGAGAATTTATTAAACCAAGTTTCATTTGGTTTATCAGTCATTTCAAATTCAATTGTTCCGCCATTTTTGATGTCTGAATGAGTAAAGAAAGTTTTGCGATATGGCTTGCCGTTTAGTTTGATAGATTTAACGTAAATATTTGTTTTTGAGATATTTGGAGCTTTTACTGTAAACGCTCTTCCGTTTTCCAATTTGATTTTCGCTTCCTTGAAAAGCGGCGTTCCAAGGTCGTAATTTGGAACAGAAGGATTTACTTGGTAAAACCCCAGAGAACTCAAAATAAACCACGCTGACATTTGCCCACAATCTTCATTGCCGATCAAACCATCAGGAGCATTTTTGTAAAACTCATCATTGATTTTACGAACCAATTTCTGCGTTTTCCAAGGCTGATTGGCGTAATTGTAAAGATAGGCGATGTGATGCGAAGGCTCGTTTCCGTGTGCGTATTGTCCTATCAGCCCAGTAATATCAGGCTGTTCGCGTCCTTCGAGTTTATCGGAAGTTGAAAAAAGTTCGTCCAGCTTCTTGGCAAAACTTTCTTTTCCGCCCTGCAATTCGATCAAGCCGTTAACATCGTGTGGAGCAAAAAAGGTATAAACCCAAGAATTTCCTTCGGTAAAATGAAACGTAACTTCATTCGGTTTGAACGGCGAAACCCAACCGCCATTCTGTCTCGGACGCATAAAACCTGTTTCTGCATCGAAAAGATTTTTGTAGGATTTCGAGCGATTTAGGTAGTAGTCTTCTTCTTTTATGAAATCAATAGGTTTACCGTTTTTGTCATAAAAAAGCACGCTATATTTTGAAAGAAATCTAGCCATAACCGCAATACAATAATCGTTGTAAGCATATTCGAGCGTTTTGGAAACTCCTTCGTTTTCGTCTTCCATCGAAATATAGCCGCGTTTTTTGTAGGCTTCGAGTCCGAAATGGTTGAGTTCCGCCGAATGTTTGCTTGCTTCAAAAGCCTTTTCGTAATCAAAGCCTTTGATGCCTTTCGCCATTGCGTCGGCGATAACCGAAACGGCGTGATAACCGATCATCGTGTCGGTTTCGTTGCCCGCAAGCTCCCAAACAGGCAAACGACCGCCCTGTTCGTATTGGCGAATGAACGTATTTATAAAATCAACCGTGCGTTTTTGATCAATTATCGTGTAAAGCGGATGAGCCGCCCGAAACGTATCCCAGAGCGAAAAAATCGTGTAGTTTGTAGAATTTACTGAGTTTAACGTTGCTGAATCCTTATTTGCCTTAGCTAACAAAGCCCTAGCTTCAGCGTGAATTTTTCCATCAATCCCTCTATAACGACCATCATAATCTTGAAAAACATTTGGCTGAATTTTTGTGTGATAAAGTGCGGTGTAAAATTTAGTGAGATTTTCTTGATTGTCGTCCGTAATTTCAATTTGTCCAAGTTCTTTGTTCCAATCGTTTTTTGCAGCCTTTTTTACTTTTTCAAAATTCCAATCAGGGATTTCAGCTTTCAAATTTTCTCTCGCCCCAGTTGCATCAACTGCTGAAATTCCAACTTTTACCAAGACTTGCTCATTTGGACTAGTTTTGAAGCTGAAAGAAGCGTAAAGATTATCTTTTTGTTTAATTTCAACTTCTTTTGAAAATTCAATTGAGAAATAAACGATCTGGTCTTTTGCCCAAGAAGATGAACGTCTAAATCCTTCAATTCGAGTTGGCTCAATTTTCGTAATGCGAACAGGTTGTTCGTCTCCTATATAAACTTTACCCTGTTCTTTTTTTACTTCAGGTTTTACAACTTTTATTTCCGAACCCAAAACCTTATCACGCCATTTTAAATCCAAAACAATATTCGCTTTATCAGTTTGCGGAAAAGTATAACGATGAAATCCAACCCGTTTTGTCGCCGTCAGTTCAGCCGTTACGCCGTTATCAATTTTGACCGAGTAATATCCGGGTTCTGCTTTTTCGTTCGCGTGAGAAAAGGTTGATTTGAAATTATTAAAATCCACTTCGCCAACCGTCGGCATCAGCAAAATATCGCAGTAATCGGGAATTCCCGTTCCGCTCAAATGCGTGTGCGAGAAACCCATAATTTCGTTATCCGAATAATGATAACCGCTGGAGCCGTCCCAATTATCAATCCGCGTATCAGGCGAAAGCTGCACTGCTCCAAAAGGAACTGTCGCCCCAGGAAAAGTGTGTCCGTGTCCGCCTGTTCCGATAAAAGGATTCACATATTTCGTGTAATCCTTTGTTTGAGCAGAAATATTGAAGGCAAAAGTAAAAAGTAAAAAGGCAAAAAATAGTGTTTTCGCAAAGTCTTTGAATTGGAGTTTCATCGTAGGAGAATTTTACTTTAATTTGAATTTTCAGCATAGCTTGAAATAGTGTTAAGCTAAGGAAAAATTTAGCCACAGATTTACGCGGAAAACGCGGATTAAATCAATTGAGAAAATCCGTATAAATCCGCGTGTATCCGTGGCAAAAAAAACAATGGAAACGAATAAAACATTTTACGATGTAGTGGTCGTCGGAGCTGGATTGTCGGGCATTGGAGCGGCTTTTCATTTGCAGGATAAATGCCCGGAAATGAGTTTTACGGTTCTTGAAGGACGCTCTGCAATCGGCGATCGCGCTGCTCAAGCAGCAGGCCCTGGGCGT
>ERZ1292633.5457-Hain-H41-02um-R1-5457-length-11481-cov-54_pt1 | contig 11481 bp, 10 predicted proteins | sample MGYA00564406_ERZ1292633 | MGnify/ENA primary metagenome ERZ1292633 (study PRJEB36523, sample SAMEA6512639) | groundwater metagenome | collected 2019-01-08 | study: AquaDiva: Metagenomics assemblies of 32 groundwater samples
GGCTCATCGTTACATTCTCCGAGAAACGAAAAAGAAAAGACGCGCACAACCGCGACAAGGGGGTGAAGAAGCTTCGCGCGAAAGTCGCGGGAGGGAAACTCGCGAAGGCGCACATCACCAATCGCGGGTACAACAAATTCCTCGCACTTCAGGGCGACATGTCCGTGACGATCGATGAAACGAGGATCGCGGACGATTCTCGCTGGGATGGACTCAAAGGATACGTCACCAATACGACACTCTCGATCGAAAAGATCGTTGAGCACTATGGACACTTGTGGCAGATCGAGAAAGCTTTTCGCATCTCAAAGACCGATCTGCGGGTGCGACCGATATTCCATTACAAACGACGGCGCATCGAAGTGCATCTCACGATATCATTTGTCGCGTATGCGATTTGGAAGGAATTGGAACGCTTGCTAAACCAGAACGGTGTTGCCATGAGTCCTGCGCGAGCGGCGGAACTCACGCACACGATGTATGCGCTTCACTACTCCTTGCCGCAGTCAAAACAATCAGAATCCAGGATGTTTGCAATGGACAACGAACAAAAGGTGCTCTACGGAGTTATCCACAAATCATGAGGGTGTCCCAAGTCCGAAGTCAGGACAGGAAGATTTTCACCTCGGGGTGTCGTTTGAACATTTCACGCGCGGTGATGCTCTTGATGGTCGTTACCATGTCGGTAATCCGTATGGTTGGAATCGTTTGGATCAGAAAGTGAGCGTGGTCTCCGTCGAGGCCTATTTCGAGGAATGTGTACGGATACCGCGTGCTCAATTCCAAACATACGGATTTGAATGTGGTTTCGTTTCCCTCGGTGAAAACCTTCCTGCGGTACTTTATCGGGCAGACCAGATGGAAGACGAGCAATGTTTTGTTATGGGATTTTCGTATGTGGGAGATGTTCATCCCATTATGCTACCCTTCGCTGCCCTCGCCGCAAGCGGACGAGGTATGAAGAATTAATAAGGAGCGATGTTTGGTGCGCCGTTCACGCCTGTCAACATATAGTTCTTACCGTATCTGGGATATGTTCCATTCGCGCCCGTCGCATTACACCCCATCTGCGCGTACGATATTTCCTCTGCGGACGGACTATTGAGCGTGGCCGATAATGAATAATTCGAGCTTGTGGCAGTTTGGCAGAGGTACAGCATGTACCCGCCGAATCTCCCCTGCGCCGGATCGGGATCTTTGATCGTCGAGGTGGCGAGGAGTCCTTCTTCAAAGAGGGCGCGGGTTATCGACTTCGGATATGTGACGCCCCCCGCGGTTCCCTCAAAAGCAACCCACCCATTGCCATTGCCGTTAGACCCCGCGCCAGCAATCTTATAAGTGCCGTATGTCGCATAATATTTCTCAAGACCTTGTTGCAGCAGGGAAAGATCGGCCTTGCGTCTTGCATCAAGATCGGTAGGAGCGACTTTCACGAGCACCACACCGCTTATCGGAGGAATCGAGATATCACCGGCCAAGATTCGATTCGTGGAAATATTGCGATATGGATCAGATCCCAATGATACAGAAGTGGCCACGTTCGCATCCGGATTGACGATCGCCATGCCATTCTGGTACATGCGCACCCAAGCTGGCCCGGGCACTTGCGCCGGAGCGCCCACTGGGGCACCTAATGGGGCATTGAACTCAGGCCGTAGCGTAAAGTCGGTGAGCACGGATCCGGGGGCACTCAGCCCATATGCGTTTGGGTAGAATTCGAATTCCACGAATGTCTGCGGACCGCGTATCAGAAGATAGTTCGCCAGTACCCAGTGGATGGTTTCCGTCGTGATGTCACGTTCTGAACCGCCGGAACATGCGTTCATCAAAAGTAGGCCGAGTTCGTTCTTCGGGGAACGCGCTTCGATGGCAGTCCGACGTAATAAGTTGAAACGCGCTACCCATCTATCGCCGCTGTAATTGGCTTTGTTCTTGTATGTACATGTGGAGGCGTCAAGGAACACGCTCTCGACATTAACCATATCGGCTTCTCGGGCAATCTTCATAAAATCTGTGTCGTACCCATGACCATATGCCAGATTGACGATGACACGCATACCATTCTGATGGAGACGATCTTTCATCCAGCGCAACCAATCAGCGACCGCGCCGCTGAAGGCAGGGTCGGTAGCGGTAAATAACTGCTTCCATCCGCTTGGTCCTTGCACCCAGGTAGCAATCGGAATCAATGGCGACAGATTGTCGAACGTGATTGCCTGATGCCCCTCCATAATCATAGGGGCAATCGCCCTGCTCCATATGTATGTACGCACATCTGGATTAGTGAAATCAATCGATGGTAAAAAGTAAGCGGGCGGATCACATGGCCAAGGTGGGCCGGGCCGTATGGAGCCGTTTGCCAAGTAACAGAAGTCGCCTACCGGCGTGGTTTTATCTCCGGTATAGAGAAGCCAGTCGGGATGGTGCTGCTTATACCAGATTGCATCATGAGCTTCCACGACATGATAAACGTGTGCACGCACATATGGTTCACGCGAATACGGAATATAGTAACCATAAAAGATGGTAGTGGAGGCGTTTAGGTTTATATTTACCGGACCACCGAAGGCGACGTCATGTTGCGTATCATTTTGACCAGCAGTTGAAAACAAACCCTTGCCGACACGATCGAGTATCGTAGGAATCATAGGGAGCGGCGCGGTCCCCGTAACCGAAAGACCCGTCGAGCACGAAGTGGTGGCAGTGGCATTTGATACTACGAATGTGTATGTATAAGCTCCCGCCGTGCCCGCCTTTCCCGATCGCCCTCCATTGGGGAGCAAATAAGAACTGTATGGAATCGGGCGAAAGAATGTCGCCTTTGAGTTATCCGGAGCCGTCTGTTCCAGGTAGCCAGAGATTGCCACCGGAGTGCCGGTAGACGTCCATGAGAGCGTGAAAATATCTCCCGCCTTCATCGACGCGGGCGAAATAGAAAGTGTACAGGCAAGCGCGGTGGATGACGTTTGCGATACTCCTCCCCCGCCGGCAGGAGCCGACGATCCGCCTCCGCCACCCCCACCGCCTGCAGGCGATGGCGTTCCACTGCCTCCGCCTCCCGCGACGGATGGCGCGGGGGTGTTTGCAGTGGTCGGAGTGTTTGATGTTGCAGTGGCGGATTTAGTGGCGAGTGTCGTGGAACGTACCTCATTGATGATCGCGCGGGTGAGGCGACCGACGTGGCCGACGGGTTCGAGATTATGAGAACGTTGGAATTGTTTGACTGCCGACCGCGTGAGTGCGCCGAAGAATCCTGTTGCGGAGTCAGAAGTGAGAAGATTTTGTGTGATGAGGAAACGCTGAAGGCATGTCACATCCTCCCCTTTCGCGCCGAAGGCGAGGGTGCGGGAGAGGGTGCAGGATGGAGTTGCCGCGGGAGCGGATGATCCCTGCGCGAGCGCTACCAGTGCAGGCGGAATCGCGATCGGCGTGCCGCCGAGTGCGACGATCCTTTGTTGGAGCTCGAGGACTTTCTGCACGAGTTGGAATATGAGGGCGGATTTTTCCTGGGTGGTGATGGCCTGTGCGCGTGAGGGGGCGAAAGATAACACCGCGCCCGCGATGATGATACAAACGGCGAGTGCAAGAGTGATGTGTTTTCTCTGCGGCATGGGGGTATTATCGCATATGGATGAATTGCCAAAGAAGTCATTGCTCACGCCACAAATTAAACTGATAGTCGGTAGATGCAACAGGTGTAAATGGAGGGGGTGAGAACGCAAGCTGTTGATCATAGTAGTCTAGGCGCGTCAGAAAACCCGTGCCGTCTGTCCACGAGGTGCCGGTGCGTCCGTTCGACACGACAGTCCCAACAGTAGTGAGCTGGCTCCTTGTAACGTACGGATCGTACTGAGAGGGGAGTTGGCTGGTATAAAAGTGATCGCGACCGTAGTGTCCGCTCTGCGCTATAAAGATACCGTGGATTTCCATGACGTTCGGTATTACGAGTGGTAGTAAAACATTCCGTTCGGCAACAACAGTGAGCCCGTCGGTGCCATCGTATGCTGCGTAGTAAATATTATCGTTGAGATAAGCATCGGGATTGGTGCTGGAATTTGTCGGTGTGGCGGCGATAATCGTTACCTTGCCGTTCACCGTACCCTCCACCCAAACGCGATCTTCAAAGAACATGAGCGGGCATGAGGATGAAATGTTGAATGTGCCGAGAAGTGTTTGGTTCTGAATAACACTGTACTCCATTGTATTGCCGTATTGACTCGAGTAGCTCGGATATCCAAGGGTCGAAGTAACTCGGTAAATCGTAACAGTACCTGCAGAATTGAATACAAGGCGATAGCCTCGGTTATTTACACTTCCGGAGGCCGGTCCATAGTAGAGACCTCCTCCCGTCTGTGCTTTAGTTTTTAAGTCTGTAAAATCCACCCCAATTGCCGCGAAATTTATAGTCGGCACTGGATACGTCCAAAGCGCCGGATTGCTACCCACCCCAACGACACCGGGAGCGTTTGATTGCGTCGGACTGCAACCGTAGCTCGAGGTGCAATTCCATGTCGAAGCGGCGCTCGTGACATCGGAGTTGTGTACGGCATCCATGCGTACGCCGCCGTTTGAGTGATACGGACCGCGAATGTTGCGGCTCGCGCCAGCCCACACGTTTGTGTTCACGACGTATGAGTATTCGGCAACAGAAGGTTGCATATAGCGGGCAGAAAGAATGCGGGGAAACCCCGGACTTATATCCGCTTTTCCATTCGATACAAGATCGACCCATTGCACAGAGCCACACTGCAAATTTGTCGTTGCTGTCACCTGTGCCGAGCCCATTGAACCACCCTCCGGATCGTTCACTGCATATGTATATGGGCTAACCAGCCCCGCTCCGTTATCCATAATCGCCGGATTATGCGCGAGAAACCATCGGTAGTACTCGATGCCGGATTCCGCTACGTTGAGCGCCACTTCACGCGCATATAGAGCGCGGCCGTACTTTCCTTGCGTGAGTACATAGCTTGAGATGGTTCCAAGAATTATCGCAAACACGCCCATAAAACCTAGGACGAGAAACACTGTAATTCCGCGATTAGATTTCAATTTCATATCAATGTCCGATTAGATTGCGTATAGCCGCCGACGAATCAATGGTGAGCTGATTTGGAAGCGTCGCGACATTCACATTCACGACAAGCGTCGCCTTGACGAAACGAACGGCAGTCCAGTTGGCGTAGTTGGTAATCTCGCTGCCCAGCTCGTCATAGTATCTGAAAGTCGAGACATTCTGCCCTATATTGCGCACATAGTCTGCAATCACATTGACCGTTTCGGCTCCGGTATAACCCGGCGGATTGCCGCTTGTCTCAATAATTCCCCGCATGAGATTCGTTCCCTGAATGTAGTAATGTACGCGCTCGATTAGGACGTCGTTGTCGATGTCCGCATAAAATACGAAGTCGTTCGCGGCGATGGAGACGATTGGAAATGCTCCCTCACTTGAGTATGCGCTCTCGCGAACCGTGCGCACGATATGTTCGAGCCCGCGTTGTGCGGAGGCAGTCGCACTCGCTTGCTCAATTGCATATGCATTGGTGCGATAAAAATACATGAGCGTTGTAACTATGGCGAGCATAGAGGAAATGAAAACGGCGATCCACACTAGTGTTTCTATCATTGTGAGTCCATGTGCACTTCTCATACGATCATTGCGGATTAAGAACTATGGATAGGCGCGAGCCCCCGCTTACATCCACATTCGTCGTGTAATCTTGATAACCGTTTTTGGTTATCTGTGCGGTGAAGCTTCCTGTCGCCAGACTTCCAAAAAAAGTCTGACCGCATGAACTCGTAGTTTTTATTGTGTCATAACCTGAACCCGTAAGTCGCACCGAGGCTCCTTCGATAAGCATTCCGACGCTTGAGCGCACGTCGATGAGAAGCGAGTGATTGCTTGCCGGCAATACGTAGAGTTTGGTCGTCTGCGAAAAGCCAGGAAGAAGGATTTCCGGCTGTGTGCTACAGCTCTCGACAAGCAAGTAGCCGGTTGATGTTGCCACTGATAGCGTGTAAGTATCGGCCTCGACGTTAGATAGAGTAAGAATAGAGGACGCTCCGCTTGAATGTGTTTGATCATATTTGTAGATGGTCGGACTGTTACCAATCGTTTTCGCGCCACGCATTCCGAACGAGAGGTTAGGGAATGGATCGGGTCCATAGTCATATGCAAAAGAGTAAAAATCTATAGATGGCGTCACATTTGGATCAGAGGAAGATAAGAGTGAGGTAACCTTGAGTACCGGATAGGTTGAGGTGGAAATTAGAGAAAGATTCACGGTGGAGGTCGCGAATCCTGCGGCATTGCCCGGCAACTGTGTTTCTGGAATTAGAGATACGCCGTCGTTAGCATAAAATCGAAATAGTATGCCTGTTTGATTTGGCGTTGTTGTCCCGGCGCTAAATGTATTCCATCGATTCAGGCTAGCGGGAGCGATGGAAACAGACTGCATAAAACCGTTTGCATCATATGAACCGGCAGAACCGCTCAAACTAGCCACTCCTCCTGCAATCGTGGTCGAAGACATAGTCGCAATCTTGGTCGCGTTTGCCATTGTGTCCGTCCATGAATTTTCTTGAATTTGCATGTATGTCTCTATTGCCTTTGTTGCAGTGTAATCAATTGTAAATGATGCCGTTGTCGTTTGGTTGTTCGCTACCGTAAGATGTCTCGGATTAGGGTTGGGATTTTCGACAGTTACAGGATAGGTTTGCGCCTGCGAATAACCAGTTTTCGAAACCGTTATCTGGTAATCGCTCGCCGAAGGAGCGCCGATGAAAGTTACAGATCCGTTGACGTTGGAATATGTGCGAATATCGATTGCGGGTACAACACCCGTGTTTATTATGTCTACTTGCGCATTAGAAACCGGTGTGGCTGAATCATTAACCACATTTATCGTGAGAATTCCACCTGGAACGGCTGTTTCAACAGCAAATGGCGAGACGCGTCCTACCAAAGTAAGACCCCGCTCACCTTGTCGTGATTGCCAGTTGACCTCGACGCGGATTGTTTTGTAGTCGGCAATGATGCTATTTTGATCGGCAGAGGCGAGGCCGTCGCCGGGATCATCCATATATACGACCATCGTACGGCGCATATAAGAGACATTGTTGTATGAAACCGTTTCTTCCTGCGGCACGTTGCCAGCCGGAATTCCTCCGATAACACCGATCTGCGGATAGGATAGACTACGCAAGTATTCCATCCGTTCGTTCGCAAGAGCGATCGCACCCGCGCGAGTTCTGTTGTTAGTAACAACTTCTACAGATAACTGGAAAACCGACGCAATTCCCGCAAATACGATGAGCATGAGAGCGCTTCCGATAACAGTATCAAGTAGTGTTACCCCCCTTTGATCACTCAATGGGTGCATATAAATCACGTCAACCTATGTTTTGCGAAAGTGAATAAATCGGCGTAATCATAGAGACCGCGAAGAAGCCAACCCCACCACCTATTGCGATCATCAGAAACGGCTCGATAATGGTAGACAAATCCTTGGTTTTTCTGTCTACCTCATCTTCATAAAAGAGCGCGAGGCGTTTCAGCATCTCCGAGAGAGCGCCCGTTTCTTCGCCGACAGACATCATTTCTCCGACAAACGCAGGGTATAGATTTTCGTTCCGCACAAATGCGGATGAAAGTGTTTCTCCACGCCCCACGCTTTTCCCAGCATCTTTTATGACATCTTGAAAATATGAATTTTGCACAACCTCTCCGGTAATGGCAAGTGAGGAAAGTACATCGACCCCGGAAGAGAGCAGGGAAGCAAGCGTACGCGAAGTGCGGGCGGCGTTTACCTCGCGCACCATTGTGCCGATCAAAGGCATATGAATAGAAACAAGGTCTCCCCACCGTTTACCAATAGCCGTATGCATCGTGGCATATAAAGCTAAGAGACATGCCATCGCACCTCCAATTGCCAATACAGTGTATTCGACCAAAAAATTGCTTATGTTTATTATGATCTGAGTCGAAACCGGAAGCTCAGCGTTCATCTCTTCAAAAGTCTGCGCAAGCGTAGGTACTACATAGATCATCATTAAAGTACCGATTCCAATGATCGCAATCACTATTATGAAGGGATAAATGAGGGCACCGCGTACCTTTTTCTTGAGTTGGTACATGCGCTCCATTTGATTGGAGACCACTTCCAGAGAGGCGGGAAGACTTCCCCCTTCTTCGCCAGCTTTTACCATAGAAACGAACAGTTTGTCGAAGATATGAGGAAACTTTGCGAGTGCATCGTGCAAAGTAGCCCCGCGCCGTATGTCGCTCGCGACCCCTGTAACAACGCGGGCCAATTTTGGATTCTTAGTTTGCCGTTCCAGTACGGCAAGCGCCCGAGTAAGAGAAAGCCCTGCGGAAAGCATAGCCCCCAGATTCCGAGCAAAGAGGATTTTGTTGTATTGCTTGACTGTAGTCAATTTGGAATTCCAGTATTTAAAGTTGAGCCAATTGTCCACACCCTCTTTCGAAAACGCAACAATCTTTCCGCCCTCCCGCCGAACTATTCCATAGAGCTCAAAGCGATCCTGCGCATCTGCGATGCCAGTATATATTTCCCCACCCACTTTTTCGGCAGTATATGTAAAACGCGCCATTGAGTTTCATTGTACCGCGCTTACACAAACTATCACCGTGTTTTCCACGTCATTCCGCATTTCACGCCAGCCGCTTCCACAACACCTCGAAGATATTTTTGTGGGATTCTATGATTGTCCTCGTTTTGATCACGAGTGCGTGGATTGGTGTTTTTAACTGATGGAGCACGAGCGTGTCTTTAGTGATGACAACGTTTATGTCCATCTGTGTCCCCGCAGGAAGAAAACGTATCCGCTCATTGAAATTGCGCTCGAACTTTTTGTGCTCTCGCGCCATTTTCTCGTCAAGCAGTATAAGTCGCACGTCGCGATATTTCTGTGCGCGCCGTTCGATGAATCGCTCGAAATACGGCCGGTCCGGCTCGAAAAACTCTTCGGTGCTGATGGCGAGGTACGGATCGTTGCGACCAACACCTTTGAGCAAATTCTCATACACTACTTTGATCGCCTCGATTCCTTCGTGATAGGTGATGCTTGCCTCTCCCGCTTGTTGATTGTAGAGCGATGCAAGGAGCGGGACGAAATTATTAAAGTCATTTGCGCGTTTTTCGAGTACGAGCGAAAGATTCTCTGGATGTTCGGCAACGAAAAATCGCTTGAACCCTTTGATCTCGATTTTGAATAACCCTTTCTGCTTGAGCGACTCGATAACAGTATAAAGCGTCGTCCGTTTTATGTCGGTTGCACGTGAAAGTCGTAATACAGTAGTCGGGCCGAGCGACAACGCGGCCAGATACACCTGCGCCTCGGCATCAGAAAGACCGATACTGGTAAGAATACTGATCAAATGAGCATTTTCTGTCTGTTTTCTCGTCAACGCTTTGGTCATATATCACCAAGAATATAGCATCTCTAACATTGTATGTCGACAGATATGACAAGTGTGGCAAGTAATCACACTATATTCCATGGGATGGTCACACGATCATCAATAAGTAAGTGAAGGAGAACCCAATGATCACGATGGTACCAGCAACTCTTCCATGGAGCGGAAAGTCGGCACTTGAAGCAACCTGCTTCCGCGACGAGATCGCACATCATTGCGGTGGCAATGCATGCTTTCTGCCAGCCAACATGCGATTCCTCACATCTCCCAACGTGACGAAGCATCATGTTGAATTGCTCATCGAGAGAATCGGTTTATTTCTTGCCGACGAGGAACTGCCCAAGTGGCTACTGCGTCGAAATCAGGTAGTTCGATTCGGGTTTTCGACTGACACGGAAATGAAACGGCTTCTGGATCCAACGAGAAATCCGCAGTCGTGGATTATTTATAACTTGTCGCAGGGCGGATTGCCCGATATACCGAACTCGCCGAATGATCCGATCGTTCAATATGGCGTGATTCCGTGCTCGGCGGTGCGCCACCACGCGGTCGCATGGTGGCGGGAAGTTGGAAGCATTCGTACCGCCCTGCTTTCGGGCAGAGCACCCGGTATGCCTTTCGATCTTGACTCGGATGTCGGACACGAAGCGGTACATGCGGCTTTCTCGCCAGTGCCATTCTTCTCGCAAACGATGGAAGAACGCTCCCGAGCGGTGCCGTTTTGTGAAGCGGTGATCGGTGCGTTGACGTACGAACAGCGAGCGCGAATCGCCTATACTCTGTGCGAGATCGGGCTTGCGACACTCCGTGGCGAACCGCGACCGACGCCGGCAGGACTCATCAACATTGAAGAATGGGGGGACGCGCGAGCATTCTTGCGGATCGCCCACGATTTGATGCCAGAGTTAGGTTTCGACAAAGCGCTCGAGATGATACGCGACAGAAGCATGCCGATAGGCACTGATGAGCCCGCGTTCTTCGCGATCGGCGTCGCCACCCTGCGGGCCATGTGGCATCTCGTGCCACGCGTAAATGAGTGTATCCCGCCGGATGAGAGATGGTATCGAGGGTTGTGTGCGTAATATTTTACGCCGTTACAAACTGCGACTGACTGACAGGGCACTTCTAAGACGAAGAGCCCTGTTTTTATATGTTTCAGCATATGTATTGACAAAATATGTACACCAAATACAATTCGTGACATGCCAGTGTTCGAGTGGGACGAAAAGAAGAACGCATGGCTGAAAGAAACCAGAGATATAAGTTTCGAAGAAATCGTACTTGCGATTGAGAACGACAATTTACTGGATACTCTCCCACATCCAAATCAAGTAAAGTATCCGCATCAAAATATATATATCGTTGCTATTCGCGAATACATCTACTGCATTCCTTTTGTCCGAAAAGACACCCGAACTTTATTTCTCAAAACCGTATACCCGAGTCGCATAGCCAAACAACGTTACCAAAGTAAAAAATCCGAATTATGAAAAAAACACCTTATCCTATACGCTCCATGCACCCAAATGCTCTTGTGCTCGATGAGTACGAACGTGAGATTGAAAGCGCATTTGAGAGAGCCGTGGTTCGATCATACTCGAAAGCAAAACGCATTCTTTTGATGCGAGAAGCGCGTAAAGCCGCTCACAACACCATCGCAAAAAATAAGAGCATCACTTTTCGCGTGAATGCGTGGGACATTGATCGTTTGAAAGCGCGTGCTATTCAAGAAGGTATTCCTTATCAGACACTGCTTTCCTCAATCGTGCACAAATATGTGTCTGGCGCGCTGAATAACACACGATAACATTCGTCGCTCTCCACACTCGCTCCCGTGATCACTCGCAGTGTCGTATCGACCATGTGAGAGCTGGCATTACCGCACTATCCTCTCCATTATCGCGGGCACTTCTTTACGGAAAAACATCTTTACCTGCCGCCATGTAGCATCGAAACGGATAACCGGATCAGGATCGCTCTCCGCATCCTCCTGACTTCGGACTCTCCCCAAATCTGAGCTAAAAGATCGCATAAAACCCTTT
>ERZ1292633.5458-Hain-H41-02um-R1-5458-length-11478-cov-5_pt1 | contig 11478 bp, 6 predicted proteins | sample MGYA00564406_ERZ1292633 | MGnify/ENA primary metagenome ERZ1292633 (study PRJEB36523, sample SAMEA6512639) | groundwater metagenome | collected 2019-01-08 | study: AquaDiva: Metagenomics assemblies of 32 groundwater samples
CAACTTCGCCATAAGTTTTAGTTTGAGTATCAGCTGTGACTGTAATTGCTTTTTTATTTATTGTTAAATTAGCACCAACAAAAGTAATTGCATAATTAGTTCCCGCTGTTAAATCATTTTGAGTAATAGCGTAAATTCCAACGTCTTCACCAACAGCGCGAATAAGCGCGCCAGTAAAAGAATCTCCGCTAATTAATTCTGGGGTAAAAGTATAAGTTAATTCTAGATCAATTTCGCCATAAGTTTTAGTTTGAGTATTTGCTGTAATAGTAATAGGTAGTGTTGCAATATTAGCAGTTGTTGTTGCAGTGTTATTAACAATATAATTGCCTGCGTCAGCTCCAGAAAGAGTTAATTCAGAAATAGAAACTATTTTTCCTGTTCCAACATCTTTAGTGTCAAAACTTGCTGTACCGCCAATATATGAAACATTGTCTCCGCTAATGATATTGTTTAAAGAGCGGTTTTTAATAGTTGCTGTTGTATTGCCATCATATACTTTATTATCAACAGCGACACTTCCTGTTGCAGAAATTGCTGTAATATATCCTATATTATTAACAAAAGTCATTTCATAATTTTTACCATCGTTTCCATCAGCTACTGAACCAGTCGGAGTTAGTGTTTTATTTGTTCCAACATTTTTATCATCAAATGTTTGTGTCCAAGTTGCTATTTCACTATTTGCTAAAATGCCAAATGTAATTGTTGGAATTGCTGTTGAAGTTATTTTACTGTCATAAGGCTTTGAGTCTGTTGTTGCTGTAATAGTAATAGCTCTTTTGTTAATTATTAAATTAGCTGGAACATAAGTTAAAGCATAATTATCACCTACTGTTAAAGTATTTTGAGCTATTGCGTAAGTTCCAACATTCTCGCCAGCAACACGACTTAATGCGCCAGTAAATGCATCTGCTCCAACTAAAGAATCATCAGTAATAGTATATGTTAGTTTTTGATCAACTTCGCCATAAGTTTTAGTTTGAGTATCAGCTGTGACTGTAATTGCTTTTTTTACTACATTAACAGTACGAACAACTTGTATCGCATGATTATTATGAGCATCAACGGCATTATAAGATATTTCATAAATTCCTAGAGCAAGAGTATTTACAGTTCCACTAGCAATTACTGGAACTGACGAATCTACAATATCAGAAGCAGTTGCTCCAGCATCTGTATAAGACTTGCCATATTCAAGAGTTATTGGCGAAATATCTTTCATTGTAATAATAGGCGCGGTTGTATCTACAACATTAATCACAAATACTGCTGGCGTTGCCACATTTCCTGCTTTATCTGAAGATGCGCAAGTTATTGTTGTGCTTCCAATACTAAATGTAGAATCAGAAAGAGGATCGCAAGAAGAAATAGTCACAGAAGTATCCATATTGTCAGTTACGTTTGGAGCTGTATATTTAACAATAGCGCCAGAAGGTCCTGTCGCTTCAATTGTTTCATCAAAATGAGAAGCAATAACAGGAGCAGTATTATCAACTGTAAAAATTTGATCATTAACTTTAGTAGCTGGACCTGTTATTGCAATAACGCCAGTATTAATATCATTATAACCAACTGACACCTCTGCCTTAACTAATGCTTCTATACTAGTACTTGCATTAGCAGTAACAATCCAAGAAAGCGTTTTTGTCTCATTTCCTAAAAGTTCAGCAGTAGTAGTTGCTTCTGTAATAACAAATTGATTGCTAATATCAACATCAAAGGCATCTTTAATTACTAAAGTTTTAACTAAAGTATTAGCAGCTGCTTTTCCATTATTAGTAATATCAGCAGAAACAGTAGAACTATTAATAGCTCCACTATTTTTAGAAATATAAACCTTATCAGAAGTTATAGGGTCAACAATTAAATTAGCAGGCGTTTGAACTTGAATAATATTTTGACTAATAGTTGCATTTGCTGTACCGCCTAAAGCGCCTGTAATTTGAACGCTTACAGTTCGTGAATCAGAAACTGCTGGAGCTGTTGCAACAATAGAAATATCAACTGAATTTATTGGAGCAAGAGAACCATCGCTCAAAATAAAAGAATCATCAGAAGGCGTACAAGTTGTCCAACCAGTAGCTGAACAAGAAGTAATATTAAAACCTGCTAATGTGCCGCTAACCTGAGTAATATCATCGCTAGGAGTAGCTGAATTATTAATTAAATTTAAAGTATAAGTACGTTCTTGATTTATATTTGTAGTTATAGGTGAAATAGTTGCTGTTGCTTTTAAGTCTTTTACAGTAATCTGAGTTTTAACATTTTCTGTTTTTGGCTCAGCTCCTGTATTAATAGCGCTTACAGAAAAATCTTTAACTCCAGCAGAAGCAGGAGCAATCATGCCTTTTAAAGTAATACTAGTTGAATCTAACCCTACGCCAGTAGGATCATTGCAAACATAACCATTCACTATCGGAGGCATAGCTGGAATTACACTCCAACCAGTAGGACATACTATTGATGTAGGACTGGAGAATCCTGTTCCAACTTCACTAATAGCAATTGTCTTAAGCGCTGTTTCTCCTGTTGCCTTTATCACATTAAAAGTTAAATCTTTTGTCTGTCCTACGTCAACAGCTTCAATTGTTGTTGTAACAGAAAAAATAGGATTGGCAAAAGCCATTTTAACAACAAAAAAACCGCCAATTAAAAAAAATGCGGTCAATAGTAAAAATATCTTTCCAGATATTTTTTTTGAAACAACCCCAAGCATAAGGTTAGCTTTCATAATTTTTTTTAGACATAAAAAAAATCTTCCAGCCTCCTTACTTTCTGGTAATTTGTTCTTGTCTCAATTAAGTTTATTAAATTTTTATATTAAATTTTAAATAAGTATTTTTTACTGCACCATTAGTATATCTAAGCGATAAATTGTTGTCAAGAATTTCGAATTGAGTCATCTATTTTCTTACCATAGACATTGGTAATAAAATAGATGACTCAATCTAGTTGATTATTATATTTTACAAAATAATTTAATAATAATTCCTATTTTAATACAACCCGACAAACTGTTTTTTAACTACGTCTATAGAAGCTTGATCAGTTAAATTAACAAGCAATGATGCAACTACTATCTTAGCATTGTCTGTATCATCAACTTTTTGATAAAGCAAAGCTAAACTATAAAGAGCGTTAACATGATTCGGATAAGTCTGAATAATACTTAATAAAAGCTGTTCAGAACTTTTTAAATCATCATTCATAACAACTGCTCCACCAACAACCTGATCAGGTTTAACACTCAAATCCCCTTCTTTGCCTTCACCTTTTGTAATATCTGTAACAGCATTTTGTTCTAGATTAGGTTTAGAAGCGCCGCGATTAAAAAACATTCTACCTAATTCAAAACGATAATTAACATTACTCTTTGTCATAATAACAGCCTTTTTTAATTGTTCAATAGCATCATCTAATTTTCCTAATTTCTCATAAGCAATGCCTTTGCCATAATAAGCTGCGTCAAAATCATTCTTTTTAGCTATAGCTTCATCATATTTCTTAATTGCTTCATTAATATAATTTGCTTGTTCGCTTTTATCAGTTTCAGCATTAGCTCGAGCCATATTAATTAACGCCATTCTTAAATATGGCACAGGACTATTAGGCTCAAGTTCTACTGTTTTTTTATACAAATTCTCTGCCCACTCCCACGCTCCACGAGTATAAAAAGATGCATTTTCATAAATCAAAGCCAAGGCTTCAATATTAGCTACATTATTAGGAGCAATTTCTACTGCTTTTTTTCCATTATCTATAGCTGAAGTTAAAGCAGTCTCCATAATTGACTGATTTTTTCCACCGGCAACTTCTTGATTAGCTTTAGCCATATAATTATTGGCTAAATTAATATAATAAATATCACGATAAGGAGCTAATTGAACAGATTTTGATAAATAATTAATTTTTTGATCTAAATCAGTTACTTTTGTAGATTTCATAGCATAAACATCAGCTAAATATGTTTTTATACCCATAGTGAATAAAATAACAACTCCTGCACTAATCGTTAAGAAAATTGCTGCTAAAGCTAAAGCGTATTTAGGCGATGCTCTAAAAGTTAAAGAAATATTCTGAAATTTTTCAGGATATGTTGCAATTGACACTGAAATTGTTAAAGTAGCAATAATTACAGAAATTAAAATTAAAGAACTGCTTAAGCTAAATAATGAGGCTAAAATAATTGTAGAAACAAAACTAGCAAATAACGCTAACAATATTGACTGTAAATCACCCGCATTATTTTTAATAGTGCTATTTTTTATTAAACTAATGAAAGAGATAGATAAAGCTATCAAAACTATCAAGATAAAAGCTAATGTTCCTAAACTACCAACAGTAGCTATTAATTCAAATAAAATACCAGCCGAGCTATCAAAACGAACATTCCACAATGGAGAATTATTAAAGTTAAAATTTTTATAATGAGAAAAACTATAATCAAAAGTTGATGGCCCTGAACCAAAAAAAGGATCTTTAACAATACTTGACTTAGCTATCTGCCATGAATATAAACGTGACAAACCAACTTCAGTTGGTAAATTTAAATTTACAATATTAAAGTTGCCTAAAACTAAAAAAATTATTAATAACGCAAAAACAATAACAGGTATAATAATATTAGAATTAGCAATCTTAACAACTTTAGATAAAAAGAACATTAAAACAATAACTGATCCAACAATAGCAGCTGACCAAAAAGTAAAACCATTTAACATTGCTAACACACATAAACTAACTAAACTAAAAATAATCAATATTGCTTTAACTATATTGCAACAAATTTTATTTTTAAAATTAGGATGAATTTCTTTTAATTGTGTCGCGCTAACAATAAATAACGGTAAAACAATTGTTAGAAAAGTTGTTAAACCACCAACAGTTCCCAATGGATTAAAATTAGCAAATTTTGTGAAAGCAAAAGGCAAAATAAATAAACCAAAAATTTGTAATAAAGAATAAATAGCAACTAATGAAGCTGATGCAATTAATGACCAAAATATCAATTTAATTCTTTTGATATCAATATTGTTAACCAAAAGATAATAAAATAAAATATAGATAATAACAGCGATTAAACTCTTTGCAGAATTTTCATAAGAACCAACTAAACTAATTTGAGAATTAACAGATAGAATAGTTGAGATAATAAAAGTTACAAATAATGCCAAAATTGGAATATCTAATGGTGTTCGTTTAAAATTCAATTCTCCTCCAATAACTCCCTTAGTAACCCATACAACAACGCCCAACAAAACCAAAAAATAAAACAAAGTCATTTTTTCAAACCCGACCGCTTGCGCAGTCAATCCTGTAAAAAACAATGGACATAGAAAAAAGATTAACATTAAGATACTACCAATAATAACATCAAGCACATTAGTATTAACTAAAGGCTTTGATGCTGCTTTTTTTTCTTCCATCGTCCTAGTATTAATCAACGTTTTTGATGTTGCTTTTTTTTCCTCCATAGATTTTTTTAAATAAAATTATTAAATTATTTTAATTAATTGCGCTTATCAACATAATAACAAAAAAAATAATTAGTGTCTAATTTTTTATACTATTAAAATATATTATAAATAATGAATCTTAAAATTAATGTCTATCAACTTTAATTATTGGGTCTGTCGCCGAATACTCTTTTGAGTAGAAAATTTCTAATTTTTAAATTTTACCCTCTAAAATTGCTAATCTAATATTCTTCATTAATTCAAGATAAAACTCCAAATTATTTAAACTTGCTAAATATCCTGCTAGTGGATCATTAATTTTAAATAAATGATGAAGATAAGCTTTTGAATATTTTTTTAACATTGTTAATTTGCTATTTTCATTTATTAGCGAAAAATCTTTAGCAAATTTTGCGTTAGTTAAATTTATTGTTTTATAAAAAGCCCTCACCCCATGCTCTTTTTCTACGGACGCTAAGAGTGGGAGAAAGACTGGGGATAAAGGATAAAATAATCTACCATGACGACCTTCGCGAGTTGGAATAACACAATCAAACATATCCCAACCCATTCGCGCGCAATTGACAATGTCTTCTGGTGAACCGATTCCTAAACCAAAACGCAATTTATTTTCTGGTATTGAATCTGCTGTAAATTGCAAGGCATCTTTTAAAAATTTTCCATCATTATCAATATGGCGAGCGCCAAAACCATAACCATCAAAACCCAATTTAGTTAATTCTTCTGCGCATAATTGACGCAGTTTTTTATTATCGCCACCTTGAATAACCGCAAACAACATCGGTTGTTTTTTTCCAACTAAACAACGTTTTTCAATTTGCTTATTAAATTCTATTAAACAACGTTTAGCCCATGCAACAGTTCTATTAACAGCTTGGCTAATTTGACTATCTGTATAATTATTTGGCGGACAATCATCTAAAACAACCATCATATCAACACCTAAAGTAAACTGAATTTGAATAGATTTTTCTGGCGTTAATTCGTATCTTGCTCCATTTAATGGGGATTTAAAAATAACTTTATCATCAGTAATTTTACCATTATTTTTATTTTTATGTATTAAAGAAAAAACCTGATAGCCTCCACTATCTGACAAAATTGGATGTTGCCAATCCATAAAATTATGAACTCCACCGCTTTTTTTTATTATATCCATCCCTGGCTGCAAAAAAAGATGATAAGTATTAACAACAAAAGCATCTAATCCCAAAGCAAACAAATCTTCATTGCTTAAATTCTTAATAACAGCTCGAGTAGCATCTGGCATAAAAAAGGGAGTTTCAATCTTACCGTGAGTAGTTTTTATTAATCCCAAACGAGCATTTGATATTTTAGATTTTTTTAATAGTTTAAACATAGAAATAAAATTTTCAATTTTTCACCACAAAAACGTGTATTAGCTATTTTCTCTTAAAATTAACTCTACATCATTTTCTTCAAACTCTGGCCAATATTTTTTTAAAAAAATTAATTCACTACGATATGCCTGCCACAACATAAATCCAGAAAATTGTTGTTTACCTGAAGTTTTTATAATAATATCCAAATCAGGCAAATCCCCTTGATATAAATATTTTTTAATTAGCCCCTCATGAATCTGTTCTATTTCAATTTTATTTTTTATTAATTTACGTATTGCATCAACTATTTCCGCTCTTCCACCATAATTTAAACAAATATTAATTGTTCCCGCCTGATTAGCTCTAGTTTTTTCCATAACATCATAACAACTTTGAGATAAATCGCCTGGCAATTCATCAATTCTGCCACTAACAAGTAATTTATATTTTTTTCGTTGCGCTTCACTTAATAAATCTTCAGTTATTACTTGCTTTAATAATTTCATTAAATAATTAATTTCTTCTTGCGAACATTGCCAATCTTCAGCAGAAAATACAAAAAAAGAAACTATTTTTACTCCACGAGAAAAAAACCATTCAGGAGCGCATACCATTTTTTTATAACAATATGCGTGTCCTTCGAAAATTGGCAAATTTCTTTCTAACACCCAATCATTACTACCGTCCATAATAATACCAATATGAGCTGGAGTTATTTGATTTTTTGGTTTTGTTTCTGGCATAATTTTTTACAAGATTTTTACCAACTTTATTCTATCTATTACTCCACTAATTATTTTTATATTACTATTATTCGTATTAAATTGTTGTGATAAAAATTTTATCAATTCAATATTTGCTTTACCTTTAATAGGCGTGGCTGCTAAATCAATTTTTATTGTTTCATCAGCCATTAAATTTTTAACACAAGTTTTAATAGCATTAGGATGAACCTTAACGCGCAAATAAACTTCTCCTTTATCTAATAATATTTTTTTAAATTTCACCAAATAATCTATATTCATAATTCATTGAGTCTGTCGCCAAATACCATATCCGGCGACAGACACCTGACTTAACGCATAAAACTATGTTGTTTATAAAAAATTCTCTTAACTATTTCAACTAAAATCAAATAAACAATCACCAAACAAGCGATAGATAATAAAATATTTGTTGGTAAAGGCGAAAATTTGAAGAATTTACCGAGTGAAGTATATGGTATCAACCAACCAACCGCCACTGCGGTAAAAGTACTAAAAATTAACCATTTACTAGCTTTGCTTTGCAAAAAAGGAATTTGCTTTGTTCTAATAATATGAATGACTAAAGTCTGAGTTGCTAATGATTCTAAAAACCAACCTGTTTGAAAAGCTGATTCTCCAAGTTTAAAAACGAAAAATAACAGAAAAAAAGTCAAGAAATCAAAAATAGAACTAATTGGTCCAAAAGTATACATAAACTTTTTAATAAAATTTAGATCCCATTTTCTCGGCTTATTTACCCAATCATCATCAACCTTATCTGTCGGAATTGTCACCTGCGAAAAATCGTAAATAAAATTATTTAATAAAATTTGAATTGGTAGCATTGGCAAAAAAGGAATGAAAAAGATTGCCCCCAAAACGCTAAACATATTACCAAAATTAGAACTCAACCCCATCATAATATATTTCATTGTATTACCAAAAGCGCGCCGACCCTCAATAACCCCTTCAATAATTGGCTGAAGATTTTTTTTAGTCAAAATAATATCAGCATATTCTTTTGCTATATCAACAGCATTATCAACAGAAATGCCAATGTCAGCTGCTTTTAATGACAAGGCGTCATTAATTCCATCGCCCAAATATCCAACAACATCTTTATTATTTCTCAAAATAGTAATAATCCTGCTTTTTTGATTAGGAGAAAATCTAGCAAAAATAGTAGTTTTTTTGATTTTAATAAACAAAGCATTATCTGTTAAACCATCAATGTCTTTACCCAAAAGTACACCTTTAACTTCTAGTCCAACATCACAACAAATCTTTTGTGAGACCAACTCATTATCACCTGTAATTACTTTTACTTCTATCCCATATTTTTTTATCTGTTCCAAAATAGGCTCTAAATCTTTTTTAGCTGGATCTAAAAAAGATATAAAACCAAGAAATTCTAATTTTTCTTCGTCTAAATGGGTATATTTATCTTTAGGTTGCAAATCAGATTTAGTGGCAATAGCCAATACACGGTATCCTTCAGCGCTTAACTTATGATAATAATCAATCGCAATATTTTTATATTTTTCTGTTAGTACTGTTTTTTTATTATTCTCAAAATAATAATCACACTTCATTAATATTTCTTCTGGCGCGCCTTTTGTAATTAAAGTTCTTCCTTCTGGACCAACTACTGCAATGCTTAACATTTTTCGCGTAAAATCGAAAGGAATTTCTTCAACTTTTTGATATTCATCAATAAACGCTTTTTTATATTCCATTACAGCTTTGTCTAATGGATTTTTTACACCAGTTTGATGAAAACTATTTAAATAAGTATATAAAAACACTCGCTCATTATGAACACCAAAAATATCAGTGTAAGTAACTAATTTAATTTTATCCTCTGTTAATGTCCCTGTTTTATCAGTGCATAAAATATTCATACTACCAAAATCAGGGATTGCTGATAACCGTTTAACGATAACGCCAACTTTTGCCATTTTTTGCGATCCACGCGCCATAGCAATAGACATAATCATCGGCAATAATTCAGGCGTAACGCCTACCGCAATAGCAATAGCAAAAATAAATGACTCAAGAATATCTTGTTTTATTAACGAATTACATAACATTATCAACAAAACCAAAAAAAATACCACTTTCATGATAAAAAACCCAAATTTGGTAATGCCTAATTCAAAATCACTTTTTTCATCTTTTTTTAAAATATTTTTAGCTATTTTACCAAATCTCGTATTTTGTCCAACATTAAAAACCACCGCCAATGCTGTGCCACTTACAACATTTGAACCCAAAAAAACTAAATTATTATTAATATTCTCTGCTTGATTAACCAATATAACATCAGATATTTTTTCACAAGGAAACGACTCTCCTGTTAATACTGATTGATTAACAAAAAAATCATCAGCTTCAATAATTCTAGCATCAGCCGGCACCAAATCACCAGAGCTTAAAAAAATAATATCACCAAAACAAATCTCTGTTGTTTTTATTTCTTTTTTATTTCCAAAACGAATAACAGTAGCCGTGCTATTTACTTTATCTTTAAGTTTTTTTGCCACGTTATTAGCGTTATGTTCTTCAAAAAAATCTAAAATAACGCTAGCTAGAACCATCGCAATAATAATAATTGAACTAGTAATTTCTTTAAAATAAGCTGAAGTAATTGCAGCAATCAATAAAATTATTATTAAAGGACTTTTAAAATGAGACAAAAATTCCAACACAATATTCATTTCTTTTTTATCAGAAATTTTATTCAGCCCATATCGCTCTAATCTTAATTTGGCTTCTTTATCAGTTAATCCATCTTTTGAAGTCTGTAATTTTTTTAAAATATCAAAAACAGACGAAGAAGAAAAATAATCTATATCACCGACAATATTATTCACTTGAGAATTAATTTTCATTTAATTCTTTTTTTAACTCAACTTTTATTATATATTACTCTTATCATCTAAATTTTTTAATTTCCTCCACCTTTTAATTGCATGAGTTCTAGCTAATTCTTTGGCAATATTAGCGTTAATTTCAGTAAAATCAACTTGATCGGTGTGTCTGGTATTTTTCTTAATTTCTTCAGCGCGACGATGAGCTTCCGCTGCTCTTTCTATATTAATTTCTTCAGCGCGCTCAGCAGTATCAGCCAAAATTACTACTTTATTTTTTAACACCTCTAAAAAACCTCCTGAAATTGATATAATTTCGCTCTCTCCATTTTTTTTCTTAATATAAATAACACCTGGCATCAAACTTGAGACCAATGGAATATGATTAGGTAAAACAGTAATCTCTCCAGCTTTAGTGGGTAAAGTAATTTGTAAAATCTCTTCTTTTAAAACAACTCTTTCTGGAGTTACTATTTCAAAATTTATAAATTTATCAGACATAAAAAAAGGAATCAGAAATTAGAAATTAGGATTTTTTTTCTAATAAGCTAAAAAATCCAACTTTAAACTATATTTTCCCTATCATATAAAAATCACTTTCATTTTTATCATCATGCTTTCCTTCCAAAATTTCTTGAAAATCACGAATAGTATCAACTAATTTTACATATTGACCAGGTCTGCCTGTAAATGTTTCCGCGACAGTAAATGGTTGAGACAAAAATTTCTGAATTTTTCTTGCTCTGGAAACTGTAATTTTATCTTCATCAGATAATTCTTCCATGCCTAAAATAGCAATAATATCCTGCAAATCTTTATATCTTTGTAAAATTCTTTGTACTCCACACGCTGTTTGATAATGAGCTTTACCAACAATTTCAGGGTCAAGAATAATTGAAAAAGAATCAAGAGGATCAACAGCGGGATAAATTCCTAATTCAGTTAAACTTCTAGACAAAACAACTGTTGAATCAAGATGACCAAAAGTTGTTGCTGGAGCTGGATCGGTTAAATCATCAGCAGGCACATAAACAGCCTG
>ERZ1292633.5459-Hain-H41-02um-R1-5459-length-11476-cov-7_pt1 | contig 11476 bp, 8 predicted proteins | sample MGYA00564406_ERZ1292633 | MGnify/ENA primary metagenome ERZ1292633 (study PRJEB36523, sample SAMEA6512639) | groundwater metagenome | collected 2019-01-08 | study: AquaDiva: Metagenomics assemblies of 32 groundwater samples
ATATTTCTATGGAAAAAAGAAGATTAAATGTTGGCTGTGGAACAAACATCCGACGAGGATGGGTAAATTTGGATTTTGCAAAACTTCCGGGCGTTGATATCGCGCATGACATTGAAAAACTTCCCATGCCGTTTAGCGATAATGAGTTTGCAGAAATTCTATGCCAAGATGTCCTTGAGCATGTTGAATATGTACCCGTTCTAAAAGATTTATACCGCGTATTGAGTCCCGAAGGCACCATAACCATTCGCGTTCCGCATTTTACATCAAAAAATAATTACATTGATCCTACGCACAAAAAACGCTTTTCAATAAGCACCTTTGAGTTTTTCATAAAAAATTCGCGCTTAAAGCGCGAACGGGAGTACTATTTCGATTTTGCGTTTTCTAAAGTCCGCGAACGGCACATTACCTTTGAACGATCAAGCCGCGTTTTTTTCTACAATCGTTTTGTAGAGTGGCTAATAAACCAAAACAATCGCACGCAAGAGATCTATGAATCGACATTTTTATCACGCTTATTTCCTGCTGAAAATATCGTCATAACGATTGTGAAGTGATGCGCTTATAAACGCATTCGTATTCTAAAATTTTATCATCCCATAAAAAATTCTTTGCGAATTTCCGCGATTCTTCCGAGAATCGCTTTTTTAATTCCCCGTTTTGAAGAATGCGAAGCGTCGCTTCTGCGGCTTCATCGATGTTTTTTTCGTGAACCAAAAATCCGTTTTTTCCATCAATCATAGCGTCTTCCACTCCGCAGTCCCTGCTTCCAATAACCGAAAGCCCCTGCGACGCCGCCTCCAAAAAAACCATGCCAAAACCCTCAACATCATGCCCCGCATTTCGGGAAAGAAGAAGGAAAAGCTCAGCATTTTGATAGAGCGCGCGAAGTTCTTCTTCGCTGTCCACCGACTCCAGCACATGAACACTCCCCTGAAGATTATGCATGGCAATGCAATCAAAAATTCGCTTATACATAATCTCATTATGCTTCTTACCGACGATAACATACCGCAAACTTGGAAATGTTTTTTTTACTTTCGCAAACGCGGGAATACTTGCCTCAAATCCCTTGCGCCAGCGAAGTGAGCCAACGGTGAGAATATAGGGTTTATATTTTTGCAACCGTGAAGACACTTTAGGAACCGCGCTCATCCATGCTTCGCTGATGCCCGGATGAATAACATCAATCGCAAGACCAGGAACTTTTTTTAAAATTTCGCGCTTCACGAAATCGCTGATAGCGGTGAGCGCTGATGCGTAGTGAAGGGCATATACCGCAAATAATTTTAGGTGCCATGCATACAACGGAAGAATTGAACCGCTCCCAACCGCGGTAATAACAATGGGCTTTTTAAGGCCATAGGATGCGCATACAGCAAGAATGCCGTATGGAAAAACATCAATCGCGTGGATAATGTCCGCGTCGCGAATTATTTTTCTTATGGTAATAATATTCGCGAAAAACCCCAAAAATCCTAATCTCAAAATATGCTCCCCTAAAAACCCCGAGGAAACGGAAACACACACGGAAACTTTAACTTCAGGACGCGAAGAAAGTCCGTCAATAAGTGCACGGGAAAAAACCCCTCCTCCGTTGTGATGTTTTATATTATGCGTGAGAAATACGATCTTCATTTGTTTGATTGAATTATTTGAAGAAACTCGCGAGCCATTTTTTCCCATGAAAAATTATCCGCGCGTTTTTTTCCATTCGCAATGAGCAATGACCGAATGTTGAAATCATTCACAATGGTCCGCATCGCTTCCGCGATTGCCTCTAGATTTTTAGGATCAACCAACAGCGCGGAATTATAAGCGCCTAATTCCGCAAGCGATGAAGTGTTGGAAGTTATAACAGGAAGCCCGCACGCCATCGCCTCAAGAACAGGAAAGCCAAACCCTTCAATAAAACTTGGGAAAACAAGTGCACGCGCTTTTTGATATAAAAACGATAATTGTTCGTCGCTTATTTGACCAACAAAAGTTACCAGTTCGCTTATTTTCTCCTCGTTTATAATTCTTTCCAGCTCATCGCGATACGCGCCTGTTCCATGACCCACGATCAAAAGCTGTTCTTTGGCGAACGGATTTTTTTTGCGATACAGCGCAAACGCCCGAACAACACCCACAACATTTTTCCGCTCTTTAAGCGCGCCGATAAAAAGAAAAAAATCTTCGGGCGCTGTAATGCTTACGCGCGAAAGCGCGCATATGTTTTTAAAACCGCAATAGATCACGCGAATCTTCTCGGCGGGAATTCCGTATGTTGTAATAATATCGCGTTTTGTCGCTTCAGAAATAGCAATGATACTGCTCGCGCGCCGTAAAGAATATCCGTGATACATTTTGAGAAACGCGTGCTTGAAATAATCGCAAACGCCACGAGACGGAAAAAATTGATACGCGAAATCAAGCGCGATAACAATCGATCTTTTTGGCTTTCCAAAAAACGGAAGTATAGGCGTGTTAAAAATCACAACATCGGCCTCTTGCATTTGAGAAAGCCCCCGATCAAGCCAAAAACGCCCCCCGCCAAGCACAATTGATTTCCATCGATTGCCGGGGAATACTCCGGCAGGAATCTGCTTTTCTTTCGTAAATATGATGTATTCGTTTTGGATGTCAGCGACAATATAACTGGGTACAATGTTGCGTCGTCGTTCGGTCGATGTAAAAACTTCTGTTTTCACATCTTCCTCGCTAGCCGCAATAAGAGCTTTTGTTAATTCAAAAATAATCCGCGCTAATCCGGCAGGATTTTTTTCGCCGTATGGATGTAATACAATGCCAATTTTCATATATTTTGACTTACAAAATCATACACTCGTTTTCCTCGCTTCTCCCATGAAAAAACAGCCGTTTTTGCAAACGCACCATCAACCTTCGCATCTGCTTCTGCTGAATTTTCAAGCGCTTGCGTAATAATCCGCGCCATAGCGTCTGCATTATCCGGTTCATAAAAAAACACCTCTCGTTGAGTTACAACATCTTCAATGGCGGGCGTTTGGGCGGCAACAATCGGGCGCCGTGCCGCCATATATTCAAAAAGCTTCATCGGCGAAGTGTGGAGGTACGAGTAATCGCTTTTTTTCGTCCCAAGCACAATGAGCGCGTCAGCCGCCACAAACCATAAAGGCATTTCAGCGTATGGGCGCTTTCCGAAAAATTTCAGATTCGCGGGAAAATCTTTCATTCCAAGTCCCGCCAAAACCTCGTGTTTATCGGCGCCAACAATAGCGATTATCGGTTTTTCTTTTTCATTGAGAAGCTTCGCCACTTTAGGAAAAATTTCAAACCCCTTCCACTGATAAAATTGCCCTCCGTACAGAGCGATTTTTACATCCTGGGAAAGATTTAATTTTTTTCGCGCCGCTTCTTTGCTGATTTCTATATTAAAAAAATTAATATCAATGCCATTTGGAAAAACAAGTATTTTTTCCTGATTTTTTAATTTAAAATTTTCTACAATCTCATTTTTAATAAGTGAATTGATAACAATAAGCCCGCGGGCGTTACGAAACAGCAAAGAATATATATATGAATACTTTTTTGAATCATGAATCTCAACAAAATACGGCGCGCCAAGCAGAGGAACGAGCGCAAAAGAAAATTGATCCATATCAATGGTATAAATAATAAATCGCTCACCGCGGATTTTTTTTATTAAGAAAAATAAAGCATACGAAAGCATAAAAGAAACGCTCCCTATATAGTAACCAATCGCGCCCCACCCATATATATCAAGTGTCCATATCTTTCTCACCGGAATATCGCGCCGTAAACTATAAAATTCCCGAATTGACTTTTTATCTGTGGCACGGCGAGGAAGCACGAGTTCTATATCGGCTCCGGCATCAATCATCGCTTCGCACATTTTTGCAAGTTGTATGCCATGCGCCCGTTCCGTTGGCATGCGGGCATTGGCTAGATAATATATCTTATTTTGATTCATGATTTTAAAACAATTTCCGCAAACCGATCCGCGACTTTTGGCGTATCAAATTGCTTAACCCAATTTTTTAATTCTTGCGAAAGCTGGTCTTTCTCATCAAGAGAAAGCGCTAAAAGCTCCCTGACAATGGCGTTAAATGCCACAATATCCCCCGAAGGTGCTATATACCGCTTATACTGCGCAGGAATGACCTCTGCTATGCCTCCAACGCCAAATGCCACAAATGGTACGCCCATAGCGCCGGCTTCAAGCATAACGCGCGGAAACCCCTCTTCGTCAGATGGAATTATCAAAACATCTGCGCACGCATAATATGAAGCGATTTCAATATTTGAAATCGCGCCCAAAAAACGCACCGAACCATCTAACTTTAAATTTTTAACTTTAAATTTTAAATTTTCCTCTTCCGGCCCTTCGCCAACAACAATGAAAATAACTTTTTCATCTTTAAACGCTTGCGCAATCTCCGGAAGATACCGCGCGCCTTTTCGCTGTGAAAGCCGATGAACAAATAAAATAATTTTTTCATCTCGAATGCCCAACTTCTCCCGAGAAACTTGAATACCATTATCTTTGAAAAATCGTTTCAATGAAATCCCGTTCGGCATAATTTTTATTTTCTCCCGTGATATGCCGTATACTTCGCTGTATTTTTTCGCGAGTCCTTCGGTTCCCGTCACCAAAAAAGAAACGGCTTCGTACGCCAATCGCTCAAACCAATCGCGAATTTCTCCGCGCTTGTATTTCCACGGCTCTCCGCAGTTCCAATACCACACCGTACCTCCGAAAGGACGCATGACAATTGACGCGGCGACTGCCGCTAAAAACGAATAATGAACATACGCGCGCGAGTATCCTAAAAATCGGGCTTTCAAAAGCCGACAGTGAAGCTCGCACCAGCGAAGCGGAAACAACCGAAACCAAAGAACTTCCACGCGCGTACAGCCAAATGTCTCGTCCGGTTGTTCGCCTTTCTCAATAATCAAAAAAATATCAAACCGTTTTGAAATCTCGCGAATAAAATCGTAGAGATGCGAAAAATGCGTCGCGTCATCGCGCGCATATGAAGGGGCAATATAACAAAGCTTTGGTTTTTTATTTTTCTGCATAAATTTATGAACTCATAAATTTATAGGAAGTCGGACTTCCTATAAATTTAAATATATGTTGCTTCATCCCATGCGCGCCTCATTTTCTCAAAGTGTGTTTTTTCATCGGGCGCATATTTCATAAACAGTTCATACGCTACTACGGCGTATGCCTGAAACTTTTCATAGTGCTGACTCGCCTCAAAAATTGCCTCTGCCATCGCTTCAATATCTCCAACTGGTACGATAACGCCTGTTATGGCATTTGAAATGACCTCTCCGGCGAGCCCAACATCCGTCATAATAATGGGCGTTTTCGCCGCAACCGCCTCAATAATCGTGCGTCCGTATCCTTCGTAAGCAGAGCTTAATAAAAAAATATCCGCATCTTTATAATATTCAGCGAGCTGTTCAGCTCCGACAGGTTCTTCTATTTTAACATTTTCCGTAAGCCCAAGCTCTCCTATTACCCGTTCAATATTTTTTTTCTCTGAACCGCTTCCAAGAATCAGTAAAAGCGGTGATTTGCCCCTATATCGCTTCACAACAAGAGCAAACGCGGCAAGCCCATCTTCAATTCTCTTTTCTCGGGAAAGCCGTCCCGCCATAAGAATATAAAAATTATAGTGCGGATAGCGCGCACGAATAAATCCTTTTTCCGCATGGACGATGCGCCGTATATCAACAAAAATCGGCAAAACATATACGCGAGCTTTGAACGCGTTACTTTCAGCTTTCAGCGAATTCCATACGCGCTCAGAAACCACACGGATCACATCGGTTCGTCTGATCGCCCACGCGTATATATGATATCGCGCGAAATTGAGAAGCGATTCCCGCCTGAAATACGGACTCATAAAATCAGTATGAATCTGTACTTCAAGCGCTATTGTAAACTTTCTACGAAGCCACACGCCAAGAGGATGCGTAAACGCGTCCTGCGAAGTAATGAGCCACTCTGATGCGTTTTTTTTCGTAAGGATTCCGCATGCAATAACATATGCGTCAAAAAGATAGAAAAAACGAAACAATGAACGAGTAGAATATGCGAATACATTTTCTGCAATTACCAATCTTTCTGGTGTGTTGGTAAGCGCGTTTTCAATTTTTTGTGAAGAAAAAACAATAACATGAAGTTCTTTTGTGATTCCGCCGTATGAACGAATACGCAAAAAAGCGTCGCTTCCAGCAACAAGAATATCCCGATCAATGCTTAACATAAGAACTTTTTTCATCCCGTTAGAAGCAGGTCGCGGTCAGCGCCTGCAAATAATTATGCGATTGATAATTTAAGGTTTTCTTTTTCATAATAGCGTTTATGTGATGCTGTGCGACCGCGGCTTCTAACGGGATTCATTCCGCTCATAAAATTTTAATAAGTTCGGCTATCATCCGCTCTTCAGTAAACAAAAAAGTGTCTTGAACTCCATTTTCAATAACCTTTTTACGAAGAGATGAGTTCGTATAAAGCTCCACACATGCCTCCGTAATTTCTTTTTCATTATTATAAGCAAAAAGAATTCCATTATGCCCACTCCGAATAATTTCTGGATTTCCCCCAACATTGCTCGCAACAACAGGAATTTTATGCAAAAGCGCTTCAATAAGCTGGTGGGAAAATCCTTCATATGAACTATTTAAAATAAATATATCCGCCGCACATAAATACTTGCGTACAATTTTATTATCAAGCCCTCCCATTAGAAAAACAAATCGTTCAAAATGGCGCGCGATGATCAATTTTTGAAAATTATCTTTTTCCGGACCATCGCCAATAATATAAAGCACCGCATCCGGAAACTTCTGCCTCAGCGCATTAATCGCATTTATAATAGCGGGGATACCCTTCCACGGAACCAATCGGGCAATAGAAAGAAAAACGGGAATCTTTTGAGAAATTTTTAATTCTTTTCGTGATTCTTCCGCGGAAAACAAGTCGGATTCCGAACTGTGTCGCGCAGAAATTGCGTTGTAAATAAGATGTATATTGCCCTCCAAAACACCCCATCCTATGACAATTTTTTTAAGGTATTTGCTTGGCACGATAACAATATCAACTTTTTTAACAAACCAATGCTCTATCGTTCGCATGATCTCAATTCGTACGCAATAAGTTTTTTTCTGAAAATCGTCCAAAGAATCAGCGATGTTAAAGCGGGCGCTTCCCTGTTCCCACGAATACTCCCCTGTTATACGGACAATAAATTTTTTACCGACACATCGCGCTGCAAAAAACGCGGGCAACCCTCCGCCAAACGAAGCATCAGCAGATAGAACGACATCAGCAAATCGCGCGCGCCACACGCAATAGATAAAAAATACTATATGCCGAATACCTTTAGGGTATTTTCGAGAAACTTTTACAACATCCCCATCAGCGCCATCATTCTCGTGCAATTCATTACGCGCCACACCATCTCCGTATGTCACGATTGAAGGCTCGTATCCGTGTTGAGGAAAACACCGCGCAAGAATAGAGCTATATGTCGCCGATCCACCAATATCCGGAGGAAAAATCCCAGTCGCAAGAAGAATTTTTTTCATATGCGGTAATTCTGAAAAGATTTTATCAAACTCGCGCGCGATGAGATCCCATGAATATTTTTCTTGTACCAATTTTTTACCCTCATTGGCGAGCGCCCGCCTCAACGAATCATTGTCAAAAAGTTCTTTTATTTTTTTCGCCAGATCAGCGTCGTCTTCCGATTTTACAAAAAGTCCAGTCTTGCGATCAGTAAGAAAATCAGGAATTCCGCCAACCCGAGTACCAATAATAGGAAGTCCTATAGCCATTGCCTCCAAAAACGCGCTTCCAAGACCCTCAGAGCGCGACGGACGAACGAAAACATCGCTTATGGCAAAATAATGGGGCAGATCGCTCTGCGTGATATTTCCCATAAAAACAACGGAAAGCCCGTTATCCTTGGCGTATTTTTCAAGCTTTTCTTTCTCCGGACCAGTGCCAAGCAAAAGGACACTAAACACATCGCCTGTATTTTTAAGCCTTTGAACCGCCCGTAAAAGAATATCTATGCCGTTTTTTTGGACTAAACGGGACGCGCTTACAATCACCCGCATCCCATCCTCAATACCGATTTTTTGCTGAAGCTCACGCGAATCGTTATCAGAAATTTCACGGGAAAAAATTGATAGATCAACCCCGTTGGGAATAATTTCAATACAATGTGAAGGCGCGCCCTCGTGGATACAAAAATCTTTCAAATATGAAGAAATGACCTGAATTCTATCGGCGTATTGAAAAACCATTCTCCATAAAGGCGAAAAAATGCCGGCGCGTTTGCGCGCGTATTCGGGCGTATCGCCCTCCTGAATCGTGAGAAAAAACGGAATACACGGGAAACAAAACTTGAGAAATAACACCGGTGCGGAAGCGCGAGACGCCATCAATGACCAAAAAATTGAATAGCGATTCTTTCGATGAAGAAAAAAACCCTTCAAAAACGCAAGGAGTATAAAAAGAAACTTTTCAACGGTCCGTCCGTAATACGAGCCACTTACACTGCCCATACCAACGCGAAAAACGCGCACATTGCCAATACGCTCTTCTTTTCGCCACCGCCGATCAAAGCGGTAGGTGACAAGATCAAAGTCATAATTCGGAAGACGATCCGTTATGTCTTTAACCGCAAGCTCAGCGCCTCCAACAAACGGAATATACGCCAAACTTACAATGAGAATCTTTTGTTTCTTTTGCTTCATCCCACACATAGGTTCTATACAAAATTTTTTAGACCTGCATAGAAACTATATTAATTTTTCCGCCGGAGGCGGATCCGCCTCCGGCGGATAATTCCTTTCTCCCACCCATCCTGCTGTGTATACTATGTGTGGGATAAATCCCTCACAAAAAAAATATTTTGCGCACGAAAAAAAATCCTATAGCGCCAAGCATACTGACAAACACAGTAACACCAAGATACACTCCTGTGCTACTTCCAATTATGGCAAGCTGACTATTGTCAGAAACTACACGAGGCATCTCTTGTTGCATTTCTTGTTTTTTCTCTTTTTCTTCTTGCGAGATATTCAAGATATTTTTAATTGTCTGCTCTGTTGCGCCGTTATCGCGTTGCTGATTTTTTTGCCCATTTGCAACAATTGCCGTAGGCGTTTTCAAACCTTCTTTTGTCGGCATAGCGAGTACCGCGCTATCCAAAACGCCGGGCGACATCGTGCTTGCAAGACTCCATGAGCCGTCAGAAAACGATAAAAAACTACCCTTATTTTCAGGCACCGCCCTCACTATAACACGCCCAGCAGTGAGTAGGTTTGGATAAAAAAGCGCTATGCTTTCCCCAACAACCCCCGTAATATCAAACGCCATTATTTCCGTGGAAAAAGCGATTGCCGAATGGCTGTTAATTTTAGTTCCAGAAGGAATCACAAATTTCGCACCGCTTGTTTCGTTTCGTATAATCCATGATCCGATATCCAAAGAAACGCTTGAAGTATTTGAAATTTCAACAAAACCATCTTTCCCTACGGCGACCTCGCTTATAAATACCGGATTTGGAACCGCCGTGATGGTCGCGTAATCAGAAACCGCCTCGTATTCTGATGAAACAGAAAGCGCGGTAATGTATGTCCCAGGAAATCGGAAAATATGAACAATGGAACGCCCTTCGCCGATTGTTCCATCTCCAAAATTCCATAAAAACCTTCCGCCATCAAGGGGTTTTCCATCAAATCCCAATACCCGCCCAAAAAAACGCGCCTCCGCTCCGGCAATGACAGTCTGATCATCTCCAGCTGAAACGGTAAATCGTGGCTTAACCGTAGGAAACGAGAGACTTCCTGATGATTTTTCATTAGAAGATTGCACGGTTGCGTTGCTTGACGCCGGGACTTGCGTGCCAGTTCCACCTCCGCTATTTTGAGATTTTGTGCCAATACCGGGCGTTGGACTATCCGCAATCCATTGTCCATTTTGTAATTGCAATGATTTTCCATCGCCGTTTGCGCCCCACGAATTCAAATACGCAACACTGCTCCATACCGCGCCCGCAGAACCAATTTTCAAACCGATAACTTGAGCGGTATTTGAAAAACTCACCGCAGACACAGTAAAAATTGTTCCGCTATACGAAGGAAATAATGACTTAAAAATTGCTCCATCTTGAGCAATAATTGCAAAATCTCCAGAAGAAATCGTCTTACTACCTTGGTATGCCTCTGTCGCAAATGTGTGGCTATGTTTAGTGCTTCCGTGTTCTTCGTACACGCGCACGCTTTCATCACCGGAACCAGTTAAGATCGTTATCGCGTCAGCTCCATTATTATGGAGCTCTACCCACTCTCGCTTAGTATCTGCGCCATCAAAATTATACATAATCTCCGTTATAGAAAGATCGGAAAACGCCGCCATACCTTGATATGGATATAGCGCAATAATCAGCGTATACAAAAAAAGCGTGTATAATTTCATTTCTAAAACATAGCAAACAAAACCATAAAATCAAATACAAAAACCGTTCTGCGACATATTCAGAACGGTTTTTGGTACATTTTTTTGCTATAGCTTGTCGTAACTCTCAAGTATTTTTTGAAGATCTCCGGAATTCATTGGGTTTTTTTCTATTCCCATTTTCAAAATCGCTTTTGCTTTTTCATCATTTTTCACCACAAACCGATAAAACTCCGAAAAATTCCTATACACCTGAATCTGATCAGGGCCGACTTCAATGGCTTTCTTGAATGTCGCCTCCGCTTTCATAGGGTCTTTCAAATCAAAAACATACAAATTAGCAAGATTCCCGTACGCAATTGGATTTTTTGGAAATGTCGCAATAAGATATTCCCACACCTCTTTTGCGCCGACAAAATCATTGATCTGATTTCTCAATATACCCAAATTAAGCCAATCCTCCATTGATTCGGGGTTTTTTTGCAAAACACCAATCACCTTCATAAATCGCTGAAGCATAAGCACCTTCCCTTCAACGCCAAACGCGTCTGGAACAACAATCGGACGACTCAGTGCTGGCATTTTTATGCCCGTGCGTTGAACGGGAATCGGCGGCACTTCAAAACTCGGTTTATTATTTTGTTTGTTTTCCGTATTATTTCCAGCATTATTATCAAAGGTCGTATCTTCAATAATTTGGGGCGGAATCATATTTTTACTTGATACATAATAAAAATAAGTACCCACCCCAACAATAATAAGAAACGCGACAACAACACTTGTTTGAATTTTTTTTGTAAACATAATAGCAAGAATAGTATCAAATTTTCAAAAAAAATCAATCCAACCCGGTGAGCATTGTGTAGGAAACAAAAACTTGCCATTGCACACAAGCTAAAAGCCCAAGTCAATTCACCGCGCTTAATACACAAGCGCACCCATAGAAACGCCACCCCTCTCTACTTATATTTTACAAAAACACTCGCAGAGATATTAAAAAAATAT
>ERZ1292633.5460-Hain-H41-02um-R1-5460-length-11476-cov-6_pt1 | contig 11476 bp, 9 predicted proteins | sample MGYA00564406_ERZ1292633 | MGnify/ENA primary metagenome ERZ1292633 (study PRJEB36523, sample SAMEA6512639) | groundwater metagenome | collected 2019-01-08 | study: AquaDiva: Metagenomics assemblies of 32 groundwater samples
CCGCCTCACCATTGTTAGACAGGATGAAGCTATCCTTGGTGCCGCCGCCCTGACTTGAATTAACGACCAGCGAGCCTTGCTTTAGCGCAACGCGCGTCAGCCCACCGGGCACGATCTTGACCTTGCCTGCCTGGCTCAGCACGAACGGCCTGAAATCAACATGGCGTGGCGCAATCCCTTGATCCGTCAGCGTCGGCACGGTTGAAAGCGCCAGCGTAGGCTGGGCGATATAGCGGCTCGGCTGCGCAATCAGTGCGGCACGGAATTCTTCAATCTGCGCGCGCGTCGACGTCGGCCCGATCAGCATCCCATAGCCGCCTGAACCGTCAACAAGCTTCACTACGAGCTTCTCAAGGTTATCAAGCACATATGTGAGCGCCTGCGGCTCACGGCAACGATATGTCTCAACATTGGGAAGCAGTGCCTCACCACCTGAATAATAACGCACGATTTCGGGCATATAGGAATAAACCGCCTTATCGTCGGCGATCCCGGTGCCCGGCGCGTTGACGATCGTGACATTACCCGCGCGGTACGCAGCGATCAGCCCCGGCACGCCGAGCATCGAGTCCGGGCGGAACATCAGCGGGTCGAGGAAATCATCATCAACTCGCCGGTAAATGACATGCACCTGAAGCCGCCCAGTAATGGTGCGCATCCACACCTTATCATCATCAACCTCAAGGTCAGCCGCCTCAACCAACTCGATTCCGAGCGTATCGGCCAGGAAGCTATGTTCATAATAGGCCGAGTTGTAGTGCCCCGGCGTCAAGATCACACAAACCGGGTCGCTTCCCGCACCCTTTGGTGCGACTGATTGCAGCGTTTCGTGAAGCAGATCGGTATAACTATCGACCGGCTCCACCTGATATTGGCGGAACAGTTCGGGGCACAGCCGGATCATAGCCTCACGGTTTTCGAGCATATAGGATACGCCCGAAGGGGTACGCGCATTATCTTCAAGCACCCAGAAATCATCGGCGCTTGTCCTTACCAGATCAATCCCGCAAATATGCGACCAAACATTGTGCGGCGGCGTTGACCCCACGATTTCAGGACGAAACTGCGGATTGCCGAATATCAGATCGGGTGGAATGATGCCGTCATCGATAATCTTGCGCGGGCCATAGATATCGCTGAGGAACAGGTTGATCGCCTCAACCCGCTGCGTCAGGCCCGCCGAAAGCGACGCCCATTCGGACGCAGTGAACACCCGTGGAACAATATCGAACGGGATGATCCGCTCCGCCGAATCTTCCTCGCCATAAACCGCAAAGGTGATCCCCAATTGACGAAAGGTTGCCTCGGCCGATTGCTGGCGGCGATCAAGTTCAGCGGCTGGTGTGTTGGTCAACCAATCACCGAGTTCGACAAATTCAGCGCGACAGGCATTGCCCTCGCCAAATCCCCGAATCTCGTCAAATGGTGCCCCGGACATTTAGCGGAGACTGCACCGCAAAGCAGCGGCACACAAGGGCTTAGATCACAAGCAGCTAGATCAAACCCGCCAGCGGACTTGACGGATCGGCATACATCCTCCGCCCCATCCGCCCCGCAGTGTACGCCAGTCGACCGCTTTCAACTGCAAGTTTCATTGCGCGCGCCATTTTCACGGGGTCTTTCGCTTCGGCAATTGCGGTGTTCATCAGGATGCCCTCGCAACCAAGCTCCATACCAATCGCTGCATCGCTCGCCGTACCAACGCCTGCATCGACGAGCACGGGCACTTTTGCGCCTTCAACAATCAGGCGGATCGTCACGCGGTTCTGAATGCCAAGCCCTGAACCAATCGGCGCGCCAAGCGGCATGATTGCGACCGCACCCGCCTCTTCGAGCTGTTTCGCCGCAATCGGATCATCAACGCAGTACACCATCGGCTTAAAGCCCTCACGCACCAGCGTTTCGGTGGCTTTCAAAGTCTCACGCATGTCGGGATAAAGTGTGCGCGCTTCACCAAGCACTTCAAGTTTGACAAGATCCCAGCCGCCCGCCTCACGCGCAAGCCGCAACGTGCGGACGGCATCATCGGCAGTGAAGCAGCCCGCCGTATTGGGCAGATAAGTGTATTTTTTGGGATCGATAAAATCGGTCAGCATGGGAGCGCTGGGATCAGACACATTAACCCGACGGACAGCAACGGTGATGATTTCCGCCCCCGATGCCTCAAGCGCCGCCGCATTCTGCGCAAAATCCTTGTATTTTCCGGTCCCGACAATCAGCCGCGAGGTGAAGGTCTGACCTGCCACCGTCCAAATGTCATTCATAACTGTACATTCCAATTCATCATCAAGCCTTGTTAGGATATCGCTGCAAGATGGCTAAAGATTCTGCTGCACTACAAAAATAGGCATCAATAATTTCGTCAAGCTGAGCGACACCTGACACTTCAACCAAGTAGTCGCCCTGACCAAAAATTTTACTAAAAAACCCCTTTGTGATTTTTTCCTGTCTAACTGTTATAAAATCCTTTGTTATTATATTAATCTCGACGAAATCTTCTTCATTACGATTAAATCCAAACATAGTTTTCGCGATTGATTCGATCTCATCTTCGAACACTACACCAGCAAATATCATCCGCTCTTTGATCAGTCTGTGTGCATCGACAACTGAAACGATTCCCAAATCTATCATTGGGCCTGTAGCACTGCAATTATAGGCTCTCACAGCCTGATATTCGAGACTTCCACCCCCAACAAAATGGACAATCTCAAGCCGATCCCCGTCGGCAATCATCACGGCAGCAAGCGTCGAACGGGGGACAATCTCCAAATTGCGCTCAACCGCAAGCTTGGTCGGATTAAGCCCAAGTTCGGCGGCAAGTCCTGCGATGGTCATTCCAGGGGCAACGCTACGGGGCGCGCCGTTGAGGGTGATGGTTATCGTCAATTGAGTCTCGCCACTTTGCGCTTTTGTTTCGGACGCCATATAGGGGGCGCTTCCCTGATGTCGCAACCGAAAGAACGCACCCTTGGCTGATCTGCCTATCGTTTACGTCCTCAACGGCCCAAACCTCAATCTGCTTGGGCTTCGCGAGCCCGAGATTTACGGGCATGATACGCTTGATGACATTGCCGGAATGCTGGAGGATCGCGCCCAGAAGCTCGGGGTGACGGTGGATGTCCGCCAATCAAATCATGAAGGCCATTTGATTGATTGGCTTCATGAGGCCAATGCCCATAACGTAAAGGCAATTTTGCTCAACGCGGGCGGTTACACCCACACATCAATCGCGATCCACGATGCGATCAAATCGATCAAGGTGCCCGTCATCGAGGTGCATCTGTCCGATCCACATAAGCGCGAACCATTCCGCCATATCAGCTATGTTGGGATGGCCGCCGCCGCCTGTTTTGCCGGGCATGGTGCCAAATCCTACACGCTAGCGCTGGACGCCGCCGCAAAGCTCTGACATTGGCAATGGAAACAACATCTTGGGGGTTAAATGACTGACAAATCCACTGGCACGATGCAGGTCGATGTCAAACTTGTTCGCCAGCTTGCCGAGCTGCTCGATGAGACAAAACTTTCCGAAATTGAGGTTGAGGATGGCGGGCGGAAGATCCGCGTCGCACGCACGATGACGGCGGTCGCGGCCCCCGTACAGGCCTTTGCTGCGCCCGCTGCGACACCGGCAGCAACACCTGCCGTTGCGGTCGCCCCGGCGGATCATCCCGGCACGATCAAATCGCCGATGGTGGGCACGGCATATCTTGCGCCGTCACCAGAGGCCGATCCGTTTGTCAGCATCGGGACAAGCGTTGCTGAAGGCGATACGCTGATTATCATTGAGGCGATGAAAGTCATGAACCCGATTCTTGCCCCGCGCACAGGTAAAGTGACCCAGATTCTCGTTGCGGCGGGTCATCCGGTTGAATTTGATCAACCGCTTGTCGTCATTGAATAGGCGCGGGCGAAGACATGGCTATTGAAAAACTGCTGATCGCCAATCGCGGCGAAATTGCCCTGCGTATTCACCGCGCGGCGCATGAAATGGGGATCAAAACAGTCGCGGTACATTCGACTGCCGACGCTGATGCGATGCACGTCCGCCTTGCCGACGAAGCCATTTGTATCGGCCCGCCAGCCGCCAAGGATAGCTATCTCAACGTGCCTGCGATCATTTCAGCCGCTGAAATCAGCAACGCCGATGCGATCCACCCCGGCTACGGCTTCCTCTCTGAAAATGCGCGCTTTGCAGAAATCATCGAAGAGCATCAGATTATTTTCGTCGGCCCCAAACCCGAACATATCCGCACTATGGGTGACAAGGTTGAGGCCAAACGCACCGCAGGCGCGCTTGGCCTGCCGCTTGTGCCCGGTTCTGACGGCGCGATTGAGGATATAGCAGAAGCCAAGGCAATCGCGGCTCAGGTTGGCTATCCCGTGATCATCAAGGCAGCATCGGGCGGCGGCGGGCGCGGCATGAAGGTCGTCAATTCCGCCGAAGAACTTGAAACGCAAATGCTCCAAGCAGGCACCGAGGCCAAAGCGGCGTTTGGCGATGCCACCGTCTATCTCGAAAAATATCTTGGCAATCCGCGCCATATCGAATTTCAAGTGTTCGGTGACGGCAATGGCAGCGCGATCCACCTTGGCGAGCGCGATTGTTCGCTCCAACGGCGGCACCAGAAAGTGCTTGAAGAAGCCCCCTCGCCCGTTATCAGCCACGAAGAGCGGATGCGAATGGGCAAGATCGTTTCGGACGCGATGGCCGGCATGGGCTATCGCGGCGCGGGCACTATCGAATTTTTGTGGGAAAATGGCGAATTTTACTTCATCGAAATGAACACGCGAATTCAGGTTGAACACCCTGTCACAGAAATGATCACCGGGTTTGATTTGGTGCGCGAACAGATCCGCATCGCCGAGGGGCGTGGACTTTCGGTCAAGCAAGAGGATCTCGAGTTTCGCGGCCATTCGATTGAATGCCGCATCAATGCTGAAGACCCCGCGACTTTCGCCCCCTCCCCCGGTACGATTGCCGCCTATCACCCGCCTGGTGGGATGCACGTCCGCGTCGATAGCGGGCTTTATACCGGCTACCGAATCCCGCCTTATTACGACTCAATGATCGCCAAGCTGATCGTCTACGGTCGTACCCGCGAAAGCTGCATGATGCGGATGCGCCGCGCGCTAGAGGAAATGGTGGTGGACGGCGTGAAGACCACAATTCCGCTGCATCAGGCGCTGCTGCGTGAACCTGATGTGATTGATGGCAATTATACGATCAAATGGCTTGAGGAATGGCTGGCGCGCGAAGGCGGTTAGGCCCGCTGGTACAGAGTTGAAGCCGTTCACCTGCACATACATCATAACTGAGATCAAAAATAATTGCGGATAAGTTGTTCAGCAATCCCGTTGGATCAAATGCGACCCTCACTAAAACCCCGTCATCAAGCATATCTGAATAGCGGATCGTAGCAAAACTGCCCCAGCAAGATCGGAGGCAACCGGCGATCCTTCAGTGCGTCATAAATGTTCCGATATTCCCTATTTGACTCTGCGCGCCTTTTCGCCTCAATTCAGATCAAGATATAAAGCGAGGATGACACGCAAATGGCTGCCAAGAAAACGCCGATCAATGATGAAAATGAAGCTACAGGCGGGCTCAATCCGATTGTTGGGATTGCGCGTGAGGATTTAATGGGTGCGGTCGCCGTCATGCTGCGTGAAACCGCTGGCAATCCCATGCGGACGATGAAGCACGCGCAAATGTTTTCCGATGACGTGATCAAGATCATGACCAATCAGTCTGAGCTTGCCCCCAATCCGCGCGACAAACGTTTCATGGACGGCGCATGGGCCGCCAACCCGTTCTACAAGGCGGGGATGCAATATTATCTGGCGATGGAGAAAGGCACCAAGCGCTGGATTGATGATCTTGAGCTTGACGATCTTGAACGCGCGCGCGCGACCTTTGTGTCAGGCATGATCATCGATTCAATCGCTCCGACCAATACGCTCGCGGGCAATCCTTCGGCAATCAAAAAAGCGATGGAAACCGGCGGCGGGTCGCTGATCAAGGGTCTTCGCAACGCCTATAATGATATGGTGCATAATGACGGGATCGTGAGCCAAGTGGATTCGCGCGCCTTCAAACTGGGCGAAAATCTCTCAATTTCGCCGGGTGCGGTGGTCTATAAAACTGAAATCATGGAGTTGATCCAATACGCCCCGACGCAGGAGAAGGTGCACGCTGTCCCGCTGCTCATCATCCCGCCGCAGATCAACAAGGCCTATATCAACGACCTGTCCCCGGAAAAAAGCATCGTCAAATATGAATGCGATAACGGCCTCCAGCCCTTCCTGATTAGCTGGCGCAACCCGCAGGTTGAACACCGCGAATGGGGTTTGGCCGATTATGTTGATGCGATCATCGAAGCGATTGGCGTGATTTGCAGCGTCAGCGGCAGCAAGACCGTCAACGTCGCTGGTGCCTGCTCGGGCGGGATCACAACCGCGACCCTGCTCTCCAAAATGGCCGCGAACAAAGATAAACGCATTGGCTGCGTCACGATGATGGTCACCGTTCTCGCCCCTGAACGTACCGATAGCGAGGTCGGTGCCCTTGTTTCAGATCACGGCATCAAGCTCGCGCGCGAACGCTCGGCCAAGAAGGGCATTTTGGAAGGCGCATCGCTCTCACGCATGTTCGCGTGGTTGCGCCCCAATGACCTAGTGTGGAATTATGTCATAAACAATTATCTCCACGGAGAAGATCCACCAGCGTTCGATATCCTCCACTGGAATAATGACACGACCAACCTGACAGCGTCGCTCCATTCGGACTATCTGCGCGTGTATGAGGAACAGCCGTTCATCAATCCGGGCAAATCAAACATGGCTGGCCATTCGGTTGATCTGACCAAGGTCGACAATGACCTGTTCATCCTCGCGGGCGTCACCGATCATATCACGCCGTGGAAAGCCTGTTACCGCTCAACCCAACTCTTTGGTTCAAAGAATATCGAGTTCGTCCTTTCGCAAAGCGGTCATATTCAGGCGATCCTAAATCCTCCGGGGAATCCGAAAGCCAAATATTTCCGCTCGGGCAAAGCCCTCCCCACCACCCCCGACGCATGGATGGGTATGGTGCAGGAATGCAGCGGATCATGGTGGCCGTTCTGGATCGAATGGCTCAAAAGCCGGTCAGGCGCGCTCAAGGCAGCACCCAAGACGCTTGGGAACAAGGATTATCCCGCTGGTGACTCGGCGCCAGGTGCCTATGCCTTTGGATGAGTTGAAGCTGCCCTAAAGTTTCGCCGCTTCCAGCCGTTAAAGTAAGTGACGCCGCTGGTTGGGAACATCTGCAGATGAAGGGCATAATTTTCAACGTCGTCGAGGACGTGGTAGCGATCGAGTGGGGGCCTTCCGTCTGGGACAAGTTGCTTTCACAGGCTGGACTTGATGGTGCCTACACGTCGCTTGGTAGCTATCCCGACGAGCAATTCTCCCGCCTTATTAGCGCTGCATCGGAATTAATGGGGGATTCCAAGGCCCGCCTGCTTCTGCGGATCGGGCGCTTGGCAATCCCGAAACTCTATAAACGATTTCCGAAATTCTTCGATCAAGCCGCAAATTTGCGCTCTTTCGTCCTGAGTATCAATACGATCATACACCCCGAAGTCCACAAGCTCTATACCGGAGCAGGATGCCCCCATTTTCATTTTGTCGAAACCGAAAATACTGTGACACTAGGCTATAATTCGCCGCGTAAACTATGTTATCTTGCGCAAGGTTTCATACTCGGACTTGCTGATTATTACGATGAAACGATCAGCGTGCGACAGCCGATATGTATGCACGATGATCATCCCATGTGTCAGATCGAAATAGCTTGGGTATGAGTTTCGAGCCTCACAGCAAAGAATTCGAAACCGCAGAGCGGCTCCAAAAGAAGTGTATGCGGCTGGAACGCGAACTCGCCCGCGAAAAATCGGCGCGGCGCGAAGCCGAGTCGATCGCCGAACTTGGTTTGCGAGAGCTCTACATCAATCGAGAACAGCTTAAATTGCTAAACAGCATTTCAAGCTTTGCCAATGATTGCGACGATCCTTACCAGACGCTTGAATATGCAACACATGAGATTTGTCTTGCGACCGGCTGGGCGGTTGGCCATGCGCTTGTCCGCCGGGGGCCAAGTGACGACGAGCGCCTTGAAGGAACTGACATCTGGGCCGCACAGGATTCCGATGTCATATTCCCCTTTATCGAAGCTTCAAGATCGCTTGTTGCCTGGCCTTGTGCGTCAGTCCCGGGCCGCCTATTTCTTGAACAAGCACCGATCTGGACACCAGATATCCATGCGCAAGCCGCGTTTAGCCGGTCGCCAGCCGCCGAACGATGCGGGCTGCGAAGCAGCATTGCCGTTCCGGTGCTGATGGGGCACGAACTCGTTGGTGCCTTGGAATTTTACCAAACAGAGACGATCGAGCCCGAGCCAGAATTTCTTGAAATACTCATGCAAATCGGTACGCAAATCGGGCGCGTTTTCAAACGCAGGCGGCACGCCGATATCTTACGCGTCAATGCGACCACTGACGCACTAACGGGCTTGCCCAACCGGGTGGCATTTGAAGCCGAGCTGCAATCTGTTTTTATGGCCGAGCACGAAAGTTCGGACTTTCGTCTGTCACTAATCTACATGGATCTGGACGGCTTCAAATTGGTCAACGACACGTTGGGCCATGTTGCCGGTGACATGCTTTTGATGGCCATGGCAGAGCGCCTGCGCGATGTCGTCGATAAATATGCCGCGCTTGCATGGATCGAGCAAATTCTCTTGGCTCGCATTGGTGGTGATGAATTTGCTATCATGATCCGCGCCGACGGAAACGAAGGCACAGCGACCGAAATTGCCAGCGCGCTCCACAAATGTCTGCTACCAAGCCAGCGGATTGGTACGAATGATGTGCGCGCAATGGCCAGCATAGGCATCGCATTCAACCACCCCGTTTATGAGGCGTCGCAGGAGCTACTGCGCGATGCCGACGTCGCCATGTACCAAGCAAAGTCCACAGCACCTGGACAAACCGTGATCTTTTCCGACCAGATGCGTACCGAAGCCCTGGTACGATTGGATTTGGAGGCGGACTTGCGACGCGCCATTGAGACTTCGGCGTTCGAGCTTCACTATCAACCGATCGTCTCGCTTGCTGGTCGCACCTTGGTAGGATTCGAGGCATTGGTGCGGTGGCGCCGCCACGACAATGAAATTGTCATGCCCGATGTGTTCATTAGCTCGGCCGAAGCATGTGGCTTGATCATTCCCATTGGTACCTGGGTTTTGCGCGAGGCATGTCGCGCGGCCGGACGGCTACAGTCGGTGCGGATGGCAGGGAAACCAATCTACATCAGCGTCAACGTCGCGATCCAACAGTTTCAGCAGCTTCATTTTGTTGAACTAGTACGCGACATTCTTCTCGAAACAGGGGCAGACGCCAAATGGATCCGGCTCGAATTGACCGAAAGCTCAGCCGTAACAAACCCCGCATATGCCGCACATGCCATTGAGCAGCTGCGCACGATGGGCATACAAGTCAGCCTCGATGACTTTGGTACAGGTTATTCATCGCTCGCTCATTTGCAAACCATGCCATTTGACACAATCAAGATTGATCGATCCTTTGTGATGAAGCAGACCGAGACCAATTCAAATTGGTCGATTGTTTCGGCAATGAAGCAACTCGCCGATTCCATGGGCATGGCGGTGATCGTCGAAGGTGTTGAAAACGAATTTCAACTTGCAGAACTTGATAATCTCGGGTGCCAATTTGGTCAGGGCTGGCTGTTCAAAAAACCAATGCCTGAGGCTGAAGCGGTAAAATTACTAACCTTGGGCTAAGCTGGCCACAGCAATCAACTTGTGGCTTGCACCGCGCGGTGAACCGCGTCACAACTTCACCCAAATTGCGTGACAAGGTTGCGCATCATTCAAATTGGGGAGCTCCGCATGTCACCGATCATTACAATGGAAGAGGTTGACGGCCGCACGATCCGCGTCGCACGCTGGATTAGCGGCAAGAATGATCATTTGCCGATCCTCTTTTTCAACGGCATTGGCGCAAACCTTGAACTAATTGCTCCGCTTGCCGAGCAGATGGCCGAACGCGATTTTATTACATTTGATATGCCTGGCATCGGCGGATCACCTGATCCCGCGATGCCATATCGTCCATGGATGATGGCGCGGATTGCAGATATGCTGCTTGACCAGTTCGGCTATGACAAAGTCGACGTGATCGGGATTAGCTGGGGTGGCGGTCTCGCACAGCAGTTCGCGCTCCAGAATGGCGCACGCGTTGGCAAGCTCATCCTTGTCGCCACAACTGCGGGAATGTTGATGGTTCCGGGGAAAATCAGCGCGCTTACCAAAATGGCCGATCCGCGCCGTTATCTTGACCCCGATTTTATGCTCAAAAATTTCAAGAAGCTTTACGGTGGCAAGGATGAAGGCTCCGACGCGCATGTCGAGCGGATCAAGCCGCCAACCAGAATGGGCTATTTGTATCAGCTTGTTGCAATGGTGGGCTGGACGAGTGCGCCTTGGCTGCCGCTGATACGCGCCGAAACGCTAATTATGATGGGCGATGAAGATAATATCGTGCCACTGGCCAACGGCAAGTTTCTCAAAGCACTTATCGCCAATTCGCGCCTCGAGGTAATCAAAGGCGGCGGGCATTTGTTTCTGATGGCCGAAGCCGATCTCTGCGTTCGCTTGATCCGCGGGTTTCTGGACGACGCTGTCATAGTGCCTATTCGCAAAGCCGCTTAAAAAAGACGCGGCGCACTTTGGGGGAAGCGCGCCGCGCAGGCTCTGGAAAACTTAGAATTTGGCAATGAGGGAAAACCGTGCGTTGATTGGCGCGCCGGTCGATATGTTATTGTCATTGTGCGCGACCGGAAAATAGCTTTTGTCGGTCAGATTTTCGATATTCACCTGCGCCTCAAACTTGTCAGTCAGCTTATAGAAAATCGCGCCGTCGATCCGGGTGTAGGATGGAAGACGCGTGGCGTTACTGATCGTCGCGAACTGCGCGCTTTGATAATAGAGCGTCGCACCGATGCCCAGCTTGTCGGTCACTTCATAGCGGTTGAACAATGACAGTTGATTACGCGGCACCTGTCCAACGCGGCGGCCATTGGGAGCAGCAGTTGTCGTCGCTGTGATCTTGGCATTGGTATAGGCATAGCCAAGGCTGGTCGTCAGCTTTGGGATAATGTTACCGACGAGAGACAATTCAAACCCGCTACTGCGCTGTGAGCCTGTCTGGACAATCTGGCCTGCAATGGGGCCGGGCGCGCGCGTATTCTCGCGGTCAAGCCGGAAGACGGCGGTGTTCAATGTCAACGTGGGGAGAATGTCCCACTTCGCGCCAACTTCATAATTGTCGAATCGTTCGGGTTTGAGCGTCGCGCCCGTTGCGTTGAAGCTCAAAAACTGATCGCCCGATTGCGGCAGGAATGAGCGCGA
>ERZ1292633.5461-Hain-H41-02um-R1-5461-length-11476-cov-5_pt1 | contig 11476 bp, 5 predicted proteins | sample MGYA00564406_ERZ1292633 | MGnify/ENA primary metagenome ERZ1292633 (study PRJEB36523, sample SAMEA6512639) | groundwater metagenome | collected 2019-01-08 | study: AquaDiva: Metagenomics assemblies of 32 groundwater samples
TCTCAGGATTAGGAATCAAGACTTCTTTCATCACCCGGCTTAAGGGCCAAGGGTTATCGGCCGAGAACTGAAAAAGACGTCCGCCGTGCCAGACCGGTGTGTCAAAGAAAAAATTAGGATTTTCATAGACCAAAAGGTGGCTGCCGAAAGTGCCGGTTCTTTGTAAGGTTACTTCCCGAGCCGCGCCGCGTTCAAAAAACGTCCGCATCCGCTGCCATTCGGTTTCCGACCTTCCGGTCATTGGGTCAACCGGAGAGTTTTTCGCGGCGGTCGGCCCGACTTTCGGACGCTCATCGTCCGAATAAAAAATATTATGGTCGGTGGTAATAAGTTTATTTTGAGCCCGCTTATAATCCGGTTGGTCAATCAACCCTAAGGCAAAGGCCGATTCTGCTAACATCTGGATTGGCCCGCCAAAGGCCTTGCGGGGCGCCAGCGGCGGCCAGTTTGAGGTTTCCCATTCGGCAATCGTATGATTATGCGGGTCATAATACTTACCGCCCTCAACCAGGACCGGCAAAGATTCATCGGCTAAATCCACTTTTAAAATTTTACTATAATAAAGTTTGGCGATAATTGTATTTTTAACGTACTTGTCGTTATAACCCATCCGCGCGTGGAGATAAGCCGTGGAGACATTCCGGGCCGCCTGCCGAATCGCGTGGGGAAAATTTTTGTTGTTCTCTTCTCGTGGAATCCGAACAATCCGGTGCCAGCCGGCCTCGTCATCCCATTGTAATTTCTTTGTTGTAATAATATCGGCATCGGGAATTATATAACCTAAGTCGTTCACTGCTTGAAAATTATAGCCGGGATAAGGTAAACTTTCCCAAGTGTCCAGATAAAGAACTGAAAAAGGTTGGCCTTCGCCGACCGGGTCGTTTAAATTAGAAACATTGCTGATACTAAAAATTGAAAGAACCATTTCTTTCCATTTAAAATTAGGAATAAAAATCATTACCGGCACATAGTCTTTTTCCACCCGCCAGGGGGCATCGGCAATAATGTCTTCACCCATCATATCCGCATACTGTTCCTGAAAAATATCTTGGTTCGGTACAAACAAGAATCTTAGTTGAACTTCGTTATCAATGGTCTCTGTTTCATCACGAACCGGATTGACCCGGGCTTTAAAAACCTGGTAAGGGTCACGATTGTTTTCCACCCCGGTCCATTCAAATTTAAGGGTCTTTTCTTCGCCGATCCCTAACCGCTGAATTATTTTGGTTTCTTTCCATTCTGATCCAAGAAAATACGCCTCCACTGAGACGTTATCTTCCGATTGAGCGCCTAAATTCTGAACCACCACCTCAAAAGTAAGATTTGATTTGAGTAATTTTAATTCGCTCATTTGAATGTCTTTAATCGTTACGTCACGCAAAACGGCCTGGTCTATCGTGACTTTCTTTTCCAGAGTATTATTAAACGTTTCAGATTCTCCGGCAACCGGCGTAATTTCAACTTTAATGGTGTATTCCTTAGATTGAGCCGGTACTGCCCAGTCTATTTCCACTTCTTCTGACTCGCCCATCTTGACTTGACCTATTTTAATGCCGTTGTTCTTTTTTTCCTTTTTGGTGATTTCAATCCCGTCGGCCCATATTTTAAACGTCAGATTATTTATATTAACATTCCCCTGATTTTCTACGATAACCCTGATTTCGGCTTCCTGCCCGGGTTGCGGTTTTCGGGGAAAGACCTCAATACTTTTTATGGCAACATCTTTATAATCGGAGTCGGTTCTTTGCAGGGCTTTCAGGGCGTTAATCCGACCGAACTGGAAATATTCGGGAAACCCTTCAATCTTAATCGGTTCAATCGCATAATGGATAATGGATTTAATTTGCTCGTTAGTCAGTTGGTTATTTTTAGAAATAAGCAGGGCGGTAATACCGGTAACTATGGCGGTGGAACAAGAGGTATAACCCATATTAGAATATTGCTGATAAGGGAAAGTAGAAACCACGCCGCTGGGCGCCGCGACCGTTGTTCCTTTAGCAATATTAACTCCATTAGTCGGTTTATCTTCTTCGTCTGTGCCGGTTACGGAAATGACGTTTTTGAAACCGGCCGGATACATCGGCACATTGGCTCCCTCGTTTCCCGCCGGGGCAATCAGCAGACACCCTTTTTCCCGGGCATATTCGACCGCGTCTTTTAAGGCCTCAGACCAAACCGGCGTAGCCAGGTTAACACAGATAATTCGGACGTTTTGGTCGGCCGCGTAGGTAATGGCTTTAGTCAGTTCATCAAGGACAGACAAACCTAAGGGATCCGAAACCCGAAGGGGGAGAACCCGGCAATCAGGGGCGATCCCGGCAATACCGATATCATTATGCCGGGCCACGATTAAACCGGCCGTCATTGTCCCGTGACCGGTCTCATCCTGCGGGGTGTTATCCCCATCCACAAAATCATAACCAGCCAGTAATGCTCCCTGTAAATCCTCGTGTTCGGCATCAATCCCGGAATCTATTAAGGCAATGGTGATTGAGGCGTTGCCTTTGGTTATCTCCCAGGCCTCGGGAATTTTCATCTTTTCCCAGGCCCATTTTTGATTTAGATTATATTCCGGGTCGATTGGCATAATTGGCGCCGTCAACTGAGCTGAAAAGTTCGGCTCAACATATTGGACAAAATCTTCCTGTTTAATTTTCCGAATAAATTCATCGTAATTCTGAACATCTGTTAATTTAAAAAGACCGGTTTGGATTGGTGGATTACAAGAAATAAAATTCAGCTTATATTTTCTTTGCAGGACCGATCTGGTTTCTGCGCTGAAACGGTCATTTTTAAACTTAACAATAATCTCGTTAACCGGCGGAAAATCGGCTACCATTTGGTTACCCGGAAACTGATGATTGGGTAAAAATTTCCGGCCCGAACCGGTTATCACCATAACAAATATAAACAATCCGATTAAAACCGGCCGTTTTTTTATCTGGCTCATAAACTATTTCTCCTCTAGTTTTTTCAAAAGCCATTCCTGATATTTTTGATAGATCTTTTCATAATCCCATAAGAAGAGAACACCGCCGCCGCCGGAAACCATCGTTTTGCCGTGGACCGGATTAAAATCTATCCCGTTGACATGGTGCATATGGCCCCGGAATGGGCCAAGAAACATCTTTCCCGATTTGACATCAAAAAACCTGACATGACAATTCGGCTCAGTACCTGTTACCAGAATATTATGCTCGGGGGATAAGGTAAAAGATTTAATTATACCGTGGGGATGGATAATACGATTTATTAATTGGAAACCTTTGGTTTCATAGATATCAACCGTATCTTGAATACCCTCATATTCAAGCGGGTCATCCGGCTCGCGCTCGTAATCTCCTTTGCCGAGTATTAATAACAGATTTTCCTTAGATGTAAACAAAATATCATAAACGCCTGGTTGATGAGCAACATCATCTTGTTCAATGGTCTTGATTATTTGTTGCCGGGCGATTGAATAGACGATTACTTTATGGGTCATGGGCTGATAAGACAAAGTAAAAGCAATCATTTCCCCATCGGGTGAAAAATCAAGATCCCAAACTATATATCCGGAAGGATTAAGATTAACACTCACCCGCGTTACATATTTTTCTTTTTTCAACTCCGCTCTAATCCTGACGATATCATAATATTTTTTGGAAAGACCGAATGAAAAATATCCATCCCACCATTGAGTTGTTTGAGTTTTTCGGAGTTGTTTATCAAACTCCACCATCTCCAAATCATATCGGGTAATATATTTTTGCAAACAATTTTTTAATTCTTCCAGATAAGACTCATCATCTACATTAAATGTAACGCCGATTGTTTGATAATCCGGCGCTTCATCAATCACCCCGATTGGCTCGCCTGTTTCCATTGACCATAATTTGACCGTACCGTCCAGCCCGGCCGAGGCAAGCATTTTACCATCCGGAGAAAAAGCCACGGCATATATATTATCATCGTGTCCTTCAAAGAGCCGAACCAGTTCACCGGTTTCCGTCTTTAACACCGTTACCGCAGCAGTATGTCTTTCCCCGTCCGACGTCACATAGGACGCGTTGTCCCACCCACCAAGAGCAATGAATTTTTCATCCGGACTGAAATCAACCGTATAGGCGCCGTCGGAACCTTTTATATCTCTGACATCATATCTCTTTAATGATTTCAAGGTATTCGCATCAAATAATTCTACAAAAATAGCGCTGGGCACGGCGATGTACGTCCCTCTGGGAGAAAACTTCACCTCGTAAACACCGACGCCGCCTACGCCGATTGAAGCAAGTAGGTATTTTTCGGTTTCTTCAATCGGTAAAACTTTCATTCCCGGAGGTCCTGTTTTTTTTAGTAAATCAGGGAAAAACATTAAGACCCCGGCCACGGCCACCAGTAATGCCGCCACTCCGATAATCAACCATTTTTTCATAATAAATTATTAAAAAAATTACCGCTTTGGGTTCAAAAGATAGATTAGAACGTGTAACAGAAAAAATATAACGCCCGTGATTATAGTAAATATTTCTAACGGGGTCAATATTTTGCATTAAAATTTATTTGACGGTCGTAAGTTGTTACATTATAATATGTGCTAATTTTATGTCATACGATTTTGCGTCAATTGAATCAAAATGGCAGGACTATTGGACTAAAATAGGTCTGTGCCAAACACCCCTGTCTTCCGGGCAGATGAAGACGGCACAGGCAGGGGAATCTCTCCGGCAAAAATATTACCTGCTGGAAATGTTTGCTTATCCGTCAGGCGATATCCATATCGGCCACTTCCGTAACTATACCATCGGTGATGTCTTCTGGCGTTACAAAAAAATGCAGGGGTTTGATCTCCTGCATCCTTTCGGCTGGGATGCTTTCGGTTTACCGGCCGAAGAAGCCGCCATTAAAAAAAATCTTCACCCGCGTGACTGGACTCTGAATAATATCAAAACCTCCCGCGCCACCCTACAAAAATTATCCCTCAGTTATGACTGGGACCGTGAGGTTATTACCTGTCTGCCTGATTATTATAAATGGACTCAGTGGCTATTTTTATTGCTGTATCAACGCGGACTGGCTTACCGGGCTAATTCGCTGGTAAACTGGTGTCCCGGCTGTAAAACAGGGCTGGCCAACGAACAGGTCGCCGACGGTACCTGCTGGCGCTGTCATAATGAGGTAACCAAACGCGAACTGGAACAGTGGTTTTTTAAAATAACCGATTACGCCGAACGATTGTTAAATGATCTTGAGCAACTTACCCACTGGCCGGCCAATATTAAAACGATGCAACGAAATTGGATTGGCCGGAGCGAAGGGGCGGAAATTCAATTCCCGATTGCGCATAGCGAATCCGGAATGCGGAATTCAATAAACCCGCAATCCCCATTCCGCATTCCGCAATCTCTTTCTGTCTTCACCACCCGCCCCGACACAATTTACGGCGTTACCTTTATGGCCATCGCTCCGGAACATCCGCTGGCCTTACAATTAACTACCCCGGACCGGCAATCCGCCGTTTCTGATTACCTCAAACAGGCGCTGTTAAAATCGGATCTGGAACGGACGACCGCCGGTGAAAAAGACGGTGTTTTTACCGGCACGTATGCCACTAACCCGCTTTCCGGCGAAAAAGTCCAACTCTGGGTGGCTGATTACGTCCTGGTTCATTACGGAACCGGCATAGTGATGGGTGTCCCGGCTCATGACCAACGCGATTTTGAGTTTGCAAAAAAATATATTATTCCTATCAAAGTCGTGATCAATCATTCCGCATCCACCATTCCGCATTCCGCATTAATGACTGAGGCCTATACCGAATCAGGCGTGATGGTCAATAGCGGCCCATTTAACGGCTTGTCATCCGAAACAGGCAGTCAAAAAGTTATTGAATATTTACAGGAAAAGAAATCAGGTGGTCCCAAGGTATCGTATCGGCTTAAGGACTGGCTGATTTCCCGGCAGCGATACTGGGGTGCGCCCATTCAGATGATTCATTGCCCAAAATGCAAATTGGTACCGGTGCCGGAAAAAGACCTGCCCGTTCTTTTACCGGAAGGCGTTAAGGATTTTATTCCCAAAGGCCGTTCGCCTCTCGCCGATGTTACCGCTTTTATTAATACCACCTGTCCCCAATGCGGCGGTCCAGCCCAGCGCGACCCGGATACTATGGACACTTTTATGTGCTCATCCTGGTATCAGCTGCGTTACACTGACCCTAAAAATGATACGGCCATCTTTGACCGGACCAAAGCAAAGCAATGGCTGCCGGTTGACCTTTATATCGGCGGTTCGGAACACGCCTGCGGCCATTTGATTTATTTTAGGTTTATTACCAAAGTCCTTAAAGATGCCGGCTATCTTGATATTGATGAACCGGTCGTTCGTTTATTTAACCACGGGATGGTACTGGATGAAAAAGGCGAGGTGATGTCTAAATCTAAAGGCAACGTGGTTTCGCCGATAAATTTAATGAATGAATGGGGAGTGGATGTCTCACGGATGGCCATGCTTTTCTTTGCCCCATCGGAATGGGAAATCCGTTGGACGGACAAAGGGTTAATCGGCGCTAAACGGTTCCTGACCCGGGTTTGGAACCTTGTAATAGACCAGCAGACTAACAGTCCAACGGTCCGACAGTCCAACAGTCCAACAACCCAACAGTCTGCTGAACTACTGAACTCCCGAACTGCTGGACTGCTGGACTTCCAAACTGCTGGACTACATCGTAAGATCCATCTTACCATTAAACGGGTTACGGAAGACATTGACCCGGCCTTACATTATAATACGGCCATCAGCGCTATTATGGAACTGGTGAATGAGGTTCAGAAAGTTACCGGTAATCAATCATCGGTAATCGGTTCTCCGGTGGTGCGGGAAGCCATTAGAACTACGGTTATATTATTAGCTCCGTTTGTCCCGCATCTGGCGGAAGAATTATGGGAAAAGATGGGTGAACCACCATCTATTTTCCAACAACCCTGGCCGGTTTATGACCCGCAGGCCATCAAAACAGAGGAGATTGAACTGCCGGTTCAGGTTAATGGTCGTTTGCGCAGCCGGATAACGGTTGAAGCCACCGCTTCTGATGAGGAAATCAAACAAAAAGCCCTGGCCGATGAAAAAATAAAAACGTCGCTGGGTGATAAACCACCACAGAAAATTATTATTGTCCCGGGCCGGCTGGTAAATATTGTTGCCTAAATTTCTTGTATTACAAATAAATAAATTTATAATAAGAATAATTTTTATACAGGAGCCAATATGAATACACTGATAACTTCAATGGCCCAGGCCAATTCTGGTGGTGGCGGGGCGGACCAATTACTTAGGATGATAGTCCCGTTTGCCTTGATTTTCGTCCTTTTTTACTTTTTGTTTATCCGACCCCAGAAAAAGAAAGAACAAGAACGGTTAAAGATGCTTCAGAACATCCAGAAAAACGACCGGGTGCTAACCAGCAGCGGAATTTACGGAATAATCGTTGGAATAAAAGACAATGAGGTTACCCTCAGGATTGACGAAAAAAACGATGTTAAAATCCGCCTGGCCCGAAGTGCCGTTATCGCAATAGAAAAAAGTAAAGAAGAACCGGTCAAATAGGACTTTGTTGCTTTTCAATTACTGATTGTCATTCCTGCGGAAGCAGGAATCCAATATCCTCAATCACGCTTGGATTCCCACTTTCGTGGGAATGACAATACCATAGAGGAAGTGTGTATGTCCGAAAAATTAAAATGGCAGCTGTTTTTAATTATTTTATTAGTAGCGGCGGCCGGTTATTTTGCTTACCCGGCCGATAAAAAAATCTTCGGCGGCGAAAAGCGCCAGACCGAACCGGGGATTGACCTGGCCGGCGGGGCCGAATTACGCGTGGGATTAAAAACGGACGGACTTAAACCGGATGAAATAGCACAAGGTATTATCGCCGCCAAAGATGTGATTACCCGCCGCGTTAATATTTACGGTTTAAAAGAACCGCGCATCCAGGTTTACGGTGATAACCAGATTTTAATCCAACTGCCCGGTCAGGATATGGCCGAAATGGAACGTGTGAAAAAAATTATTCTTTCCACCGGTAAATTGGAATTTAAATTGCAGGCCGCCCGGTCAAGTGAAGAAATTTATAAAGAACGCCCCATTCCGCCCGACCAAAAACTTAAATGGTACGAACGCCTGTTTGGTCAACATCGGGAAGTAGATCGCGTTCTGGTTGAAGATGAAGTGGTTTTTGACGGCACGAATATTCTGGTAGCCCGTCCAAATCTGGGCGGCAAACGGGGTGGCTGGATTGTTAATCTGGAACTGGATGAATGGGGTACTAAAAAATTAGCCGAGCTGTCCGGTAAATATTCAGAAGATGCCATTGAATCAAAAGGCGGAAATAAAAAAGACGCCCGCCGCCTGGCGATTATTTTAGACGATAAGTTAGTCTCAGCTCCGACCTTACAAGCTAATATTTCCGATGGCAAATGTTTTATTGAAGGAGATTTCAACCAGGAATCAGCCAGCGAGCTGGGAATCGTTTTAAAATCAGGTAAATTACCCGCTCCGTTAGAAATCATCGGTGAAAATTTAATCGGCCCATCCCTGGGAGCAGACTCGGTTAACCGCGGGAAAATTTCGTTTATTTTAGCCGCCCTGGCGGTGATGGCCTTTATGTTAATTTATTACCGGGGAGCCGGGTTGATTGCCAATATCGCCTTGATTATGAACCTGGTCCTGATTCTCGGAATCCTGTCTTTCTTTAAAGCCACCCTCACCCTACCAGGGATTGCCGGTTTAATCTTAACTATGGGTATGGCCGTGGATGCTAATATTATTTTTTATGAACGAATCCGCGAGGAAAAAGAAAAGGGTAAGGAAATCAGGATTGCCTTTGAATCCGGATTTACGCGCGCCCTGGTCACCGTCTTGGATTCCAACTTAACCACCTTGCTGGCCGGTATTATTCTTTATTATATCAGTGATTATTACGGAATAGATTCCATCAAAGGTTTTGCCTTGACTTTATCCATCGGTATTTTCACCACGCTCTTTACCGGTTACTTCGCTTCCCGGGTGATGTTGCAACTCTGCGTGGAGGGGGGACTGATTAAGAAATTTTCAATGCTGCGTTTTTTCACTAATCCTAATTTTGATTTTATGAAAAAAGCCCCTCTGTTCGTCGGCATCTCGGTCGTGGCCGTTATTCTCAGCCTCGCGTTATTTTTCATGAGAGGCGGAGAAAGCCTGGGAATAGATTTTACCGGCGGAAGCATTGTCCATATTAAATTCCAGGACCAAAAAGATATCACGGAAATCCGGACGGCCTGCGCCACAATCGTCCAGGCGGACGGACAACCTAAATACCAGGACCTGGAAATCCAACCGGTGCTTCCGGCTATCACCGCCACCGGACAGGCCACGGTGGCCTCGGTCTGGCAACAGGGTGGAAACCGGTTTGACGAATTCCAGATTCGCACCCGTTATGCCGAAACCGGCGCACAGCGGGAAGAATTAAAAAATGATTTAAAAAAATTATTTATCAACCACCTGCCTCCGGAACCGCTGGTGGGCTTACAACCGGTTCAGGACGCGCTGATTCTCCAGCGCGGTTACAAATTAGAAGTAACCGTAAATCTGCGGGAACCGGTTATTTCAACCACGCTCCAGAGTAAATTGCAGGAAAAACATCTGGACAATCCGTGGGTAACAACACCTGAAAATACCGGCGGAAAACAATATCATATTTACTTCAAGGAAAATGATGAATTAGATATCAAGAAAACGTTAAAAGAAGTATTACCTCTGACGGAAGACCCCTTTCCCACAGTGAGCGGCATCGGAACGGCCGCCGCCGGCAATTTAAAACAGGGCTCGGTGATTGCTTTGATCCTCTCCTGGATTGGCATCATTATTTATCTGGCGTTCCGGTTTGAATTAAAATACGGAATTGCGGCGGTTATTGCCATAATTCACGATGTTTTAATCAGCCTGGGCGGAGTCATCGCCTTTAACTGGCTGGCGCCGGCCTCATGGGGAATTCAAATTGACCTCGGCCTGGTTTCCATTGCCGCATTTTTAACCATTATCGGTTATTCGGTTAATGACACCATTGTTATCTTTGACCGCATCAGAGAAAATGTTCAAGAAATGAAAAACGAAACAATGACTAATATCATCAACCGGAGCATTAACCAGACGATGGGACGAAGTATCATTACTTCCACAACGGTTTTCCTGACGGTGCTGGTTCTTTTCCTGGTCACCGCCCATAGCGGCAGCGGCATTGCCAATTTTGCCTTCCCGCTGATTGTCGGCGTTATCAGCGGTTCCTACTCCACTATTTTTATCGCCGGACCGATTGTTAATCTGTTTAGCAAAAAATAATTTATTGACATTTTTTTTTATTTTATTAGAATATTTTAAATAGAATTTAAATCCCGCTTAATCGGGATAAAGAAAATAATATAAATAAACACAAATTATACGCGAATACTCATGAACCCGAAGGGACCGCGAAGCGAATCTACCCAGAGTAGCTTATCGGGGTAAAATTCGTGTTAATTCGTTCCGCCCTGACGGGATTCGTGTAGATTTGTGTTAAGACAGGAGACAATATGAAAGCCAGCACTATTTTAATAATCGGAGTGGTTGTTTTGGTAATCGGAGCCGGTATTTTCTTGTTTTATGAAATTTTCAGAGACGAGGGGGATGAATTGCTTCCTATCACGGAAACACCCTTTGAACTTACGTATGTCCCGAGCGGTCCTGAAGCAACATCATCATTAACTTCAACCCCGTTATCTGAGTTCACGCCGGTCGGCGACCTGCTTGTTTCACCGCCGTCATCCGGACTGGAAATAATGCCAACCAGTCCGATAACTTCTTCCCCCTTTGTTATGAATCAACCCGAATGGTCAACTATCGGCGGCCAGACTTATACGGTTACAAAAGGTGATAGTTTGTGGTCTATTGCCCAGAAACATTATCATGACGGAAATAAATGGCCCTTGATTCAAAAAGCCAATAAATTACCTGATACCAAAGTCAAACCTGGTCTGGTCTTGACCATTCCGGCGGTGGAAACAACCGCCCCAAGCTCGACGCCAAAATCAGAACCTCAAGAGTTGATTCCGGTCGGGACGGGAAAAGAAACCCTAATGGATTCACCCGATTCCTCGGACGCTGGAGGAATTTCTTATACGGTCCGGAAAGGCGATACTCTGGAAAAAATCGCAAAAACAGTTTACGGCGATTCTAAGAAATACAAATTAATTTTTGACGCTAACCGCGATAAATTGAAAACCCGCGAGACCACTCTTAAAATCGGCTGGAAACTGTTAATCCCGCTTGACCCAAAAAAAGGCGGGTAAATTTCGTCTTGTGATTTGTAACTCAAAACTTTCATCCATAGGCGGATCGCCTTTGGCGATAGTTTTGATTTAGAGGCCTATCCGAATATTAATTTGTAATTATTTAGCCGTTTGAAGTCTACGACACTGAAGAGGAC
>ERZ1292633.5463-Hain-H41-02um-R1-5463-length-11471-cov-6_pt1 | contig 11471 bp, 5 predicted proteins | sample MGYA00564406_ERZ1292633 | MGnify/ENA primary metagenome ERZ1292633 (study PRJEB36523, sample SAMEA6512639) | groundwater metagenome | collected 2019-01-08 | study: AquaDiva: Metagenomics assemblies of 32 groundwater samples
GCGGACCACCTGGAGCTGGCGCGGTCGCTGCACAACCTGGGGCTGGCGTACGGGACGCCGAGTTGTCAGCGCCAGTACGATGACGCCATGAATGCGTTCAACAAGTACAAGTACGCAGTAGCGGCTCAAAAGCTCGAGGAGCTGATGGAACGCGTGCCCGACAAGCACGGGAAATTCTACCACCAGACGGTGATCAGCTTCTCGGTGGCAATGAGCAGGATCAGGAAACACGAGGAGTCGATCGCGGCGATGAAGGAGTTGGTGAAGGCGTCGGCGCTGCGGTTCGGACGCGTGGACCTTGCGACACTGCGTGCGACGGTGGCGCTTGCGAACGCCTACGCGGCGGCGGGCGAGCTACACAAACGCACTGAGTTAGTGACATCGCTGGTTGAGACGCTGGAAGCGACGCTCCAAAGCATGGAAAGCAAGCCGGAGGAGAAGAAGGAGTACCTGCTGACGAAGGCGGCGCTGGCGAACACGTACGGGACGATGCGGAACGCGACGACGCAGAAGGCGCTGCTGGAGGACGTGCTGCGGGGGCTGATCGAGCTGGGCCCGGAGGACGACATCGAGATCATCCGGAAGCACGTGAACAAGGCGCTAGGTTATGGAAGGGGTGACTTCGCGATGCAGGCAATGGACGTCGAGAAGCCGACCGACCTGTTCTCACCCCTTTCTCGTAACCGCCTGCTAGTTACGGAGGAACCGACCGCAATGCCCGAAGACTTATCGCCGGTTACAGTTGTTCGCGCCAGTTGCAATTCCGACACAGCAACATTGAGCGCCGCCGACGCGACATGCCTTTTCTTCTCTGCTGTCCTCGACGACGACGACGCAAACGATGACGATCGACCCGTCGACCTTGAGTGGAAAATCGTAAATCGCGAATTGCCGCGAGTCGCCGACGACCCAAAGCCACCCAGAGATTGTGAGGACGAAGACGTGTTGATCGGCGTAGAGTTGACACGGTCACCGGACGATGATGGAGGAGACGATGCAGACGACGAAAACGATGCAGATGATGAAGTTCCCTTCCAGCCCCCATCCCACCATCAACATTCAGCAGAGGGGGAGGTGCAACGCAACCGCTTGGAACCGTCGGATGGCCCACCAGTTGACACACACCTTGACACCATGTGGAAGGCGCCCTGCATTCCGGATCCATTCGGCGGTCTCTTGCAGGACGACACGGGCGGCGGCAGCTTGATCGTCGCTCGTATCCCGACGGCTTCCTCATTCCTCCTTGTCGGGGGCCGTCCGCCCACCCTCGAGGCGGAGCTGCAGCATAACATGACGGATTCACTAGCTATCAATATCTGCGGTGACGAGGGGCTCCTCGTCAACAGCAGAACGCCGGAACCGGTGGTGGTTCCGGATGTGGTGGTTCCGGATCCCATAGACGCGGCGTCGTTTCACGATCGTGATCATGATGGGGACGAAGGACCACCGATCACAGAGGGCTGTGACGGCGATGACACCGGTGAGGACGGTGAGGAGGTACTCCAGCCGTCGACCAAGAGCAGCAACCACGAGGTTCGTCGATGTCGCATGCCTCCTCCAATCTATGTAGGGGGGTAACATTCCCGCCGACGACCCATCGGACCCTCGAGATTGGGAACGGGGCATGTGGGCTAATGACGACGACGCTTGCGCTGGACGCGGTGGGACGATTCGCTGGTGGATTCTTGTTATCCACCTCGTGGTATGCGAGCTGTTGACGCTTCTCCCTTCGCTCAGCTCGCGAAGCGACAGCGATGCGTCTTCTGTGGAGCGCCCTCATCTCGGCCGGTGGCCTCCTATCGCTGCCGCTTCAGTCCTCCTATTCGGGTTGCAGTACGCGAACCACCACGGTTCGAGACTACGATGGCAAAAAGTCCGTCATTAATCGGTCCACGACCGCTTCAATCGAAACTCGCATCGAAATTGGTACCCAGCGGCAAGTTGCAACATTGCATTATGGAACTCGCCGCTGACATCCGTCTTTTCTTCCCCTTGCCGCACCGCCACGCAACACAAAACAAAAAGGTCCTACGCACGAGGACCCGAATCGTGCTCACATACGCGTATCGCTCCGATGTTACTGCTTGCTTTTCTACCTACCCTTCCGACCGGTGGCTTTTGCATTTCCCCGGTTGTAAACAAAACAAATGCGTTTCGAGCATCTGAAGGGCTAGAGGCTTCCTAATTCCTTCGAACACATCATGTTGTTGTGTGAGAAAAGGCATGGCAGTGTGCCCCAAATACGCTATGCCTTTAGGCGTCAGCAACAGCAAATGTTGTGCTGTTTCAGGCAACCTAAAAAAACACAGTCGATTTTTTCATTCCTTCCTGCCTTTCATTTTCTTTGAATTTTCAATTGAATGAATTTCAAATCGTCCTGTGGGGGGGGGGTTACTTTCATCATCATCGATCGAAGGCGGCGCCGTCAGTCTCCGGCATCCGCGCGGCGCCCCTCCGCTTCCTCCCCTTTACGGGAGAGCCGGAGGAGGCAATGCACAACTCGTGATCTGCGAGGCTTGACGCGCCTGCCCAGAAAAAAATAACATTCCGTGACGTTCTGAGTGTGTGTCGAGGAGTAGTTTCTTTTTCCATTTTCTCGCTGCGCTAGTTGGATTTTTTCCAGTGAATCACCCACTCGCCAAAGCGAATCCCTAATTCCACATCCATTCCAATTGTTTTCCAATGTTCCAGGCTCCTCGAGGCAGAGGAAGGGGTAGCGGTGACGGCGCACAGGGGCAAGGGATGTCGCCATCGTCCTCACCCAGAATTCGTCGTTTCGACGTCGTCCCGTTCGCGCCTTCGTTCGCCACTGCCTCCGCATTCAATGCCACCACCACCTCCGCAGTCATCAGGGGGAGCGGGACAGGCGGTAGCGGTCACCACCACGAGGAGGAGGAGGAGCGGGCACCGCTACCAGTCAAATGTCAACCACCCTCTCCTCCTTCACCTCCCTACGGAAATGTCGCTGCATCGTCTCATTGGTTCAAGAAGCAGCCCACCCATCGGATCCATCTCATGCCCAGTGCCGCCACGCCGATCGAGCCGCTCGGCTTGCCTGAAATGGCAGAAGACAGTCCCTATCGTTTCTTCGTGAAGCGCGATGACATGGTGGGCGGCATGGAGACCACGGGGAATAAACTGCGGAAGCTCGAGTTCCTCATGGCGGACGCGGTCGTCAGTGGCTGCGATGCCGTGGTCACCGCCGGAGGGACGCAGTCCAATCATGCGCGCGCCACCGCGGCCGTCGCCCGCCGCCTCGGCTTAGCTCCCTATCTTGTGCTTCGCGACGACGGCCACAGCGTTCGTTTGAGCTCCGGCAACTGTTTGCTCAACCGGCTGCTGGGAGCCAACGTGGATGTCATGTCGCGTGAAGATTACATCGCCAACGGCGGAGGGGGGGCCGCGGTGAAGCGGAAGGTGGAGTCGCTCGAGGCGACCGGAGAGGCGGAGAAGCCGTACGGCATTGACGTCGGGGGCTCGAACTGGCTCGGCTCGTGGGGCTATCTGCAAATGTGCCGAGAGGAACTCTTCGGCCATGTCTATTCAGCAACGACTGCGCCACAGCAACAACGACAACCGTACCCCACTTCGACGACGATGACGAGTGCCGCGGGGATGGAAGACGTCGACGACGACGAGGGGTTGAAATGGTCTCCATCGCCGGTACTACGATGGTCGGCGATTGTGAGCGCCGCGGGATCGGGAGGCACATTGTGCGGCTTAGCCCTGGGCACCGCGTTGGCCGACTTCGCAGCGACGTCCGTACATCACGGAGGAGGATGGTGCGGCGGCGTGGCGACGAGGAGGAGTGCTACTCATCGTCCGTTGTCGTCGTCGCGACCCCCGGCGGTGATCGGCTACGGCGTGTGCGACGACCCGAATTGGTTCTTGAATAAAGTCGCTTCGCTGCTCGAGGAAATGGTCACGGACGGCGGCGCCAATTCGCTTGTACAGCATCGACGACAATGGGGAGCCGGAAGTGGTGGAGGTGGATCGCTCTATGACGACCTGACCCGATCCCTTTGTGAAGTGCGCGACGCCAAAAATCTTGGATACGGCAAGGCGACGGACGAGGAGCTGCAATTTCTGTGTCGCGTGAGTCGCGAGAGCGGCATCGTGTTCGACCCCACGTACGGCAATAAAGCCCTTCACGCGATGTGGCGCGACGCCAAAGTCGGCGCGTTGCCTCTCGGCCCTTTTGCTGCTGCTGCTGCTGCTGGTGATGGTGGCGGAGGTGGCGGCGACGACGACGCCATGGGTCGATCACACGGTGGCCGCTTCAGCGACGTGCTGTTCATCCACACCGGCGGGGGGCCGTCCGTCTTTGAGTGGAATGCGCGCCTCAGTTCGTTGCCCCCTATTTCGTAGCGCACCTCCACCCTCCACTCACCGCTCTTCTATTTTTCTCCCTACAAGAGGAAAATAGGCTGGCCGTTGGTGGGGTTTTATCTTTTTGGTGGGGTTTTCATCATCACGCGTGAGAGATAACTCATAATCACAAAATGTGATTTACCTACGGCTGTGATTTTACACATTTACTTCCGCCCTCCAATTTTTTGTTAGGAATCGAAAGAAAAAACACATCAAACACCGTACCCCCACGAACCTTACCCCGTGTCGTCCATTATGCCCCCCAAGATGTCCAACGCAGGGGCAGCCTCACCGCAGACCTCTGGCCTCCCTGGTAATGCCGCAGCCTCGCTGACCAACGCCTCCATGCTGCTCGCGCTATCCACGACATCCTCGTCGTCCCCCAACACAATGATCACCGCCACCAATAGCAACTTGAGCCCGCAGCAGCTCGCGCTTCAGCAGCAGCAGCAACAGCAGCAGCTCCTGGCGTTGATGACGCCCAAGCCGTCGATTCAACTCTACTTGGACGTGGCGACGCGGGTGTTTCCGCGGGTAGAGAAGCAATGGGCAAAAATGACCGCCAATTGTGTGCAGACGATCGAGAAGGCCGAACAAGAGCGCAAAGCCGTCCTCGGCTCGCTCGACGGTCGCGTCAAGCAGTTCCTAGGCGAGCGACAGGAATTGGAACGCGACATTGATACGGTGAAGGGACAACGACAGAAGCTGCGTGACGCCATCGTCAGCGACAACGAGCAGTTCGCCATCGATTTCGCGAAGAATGAAACGATTCAAACGGAACGCGTGACGAAGCTCAAGCAAAAGCTGGACTTCGAGACGGCGCAAGCGGAAGAGGCGAACCGCTGGGACCTCGTGCGCGTGCAGGAGAAGAACAAACTGCATCAGTTGCGGCTCAATATTGAACGCGTGGAGTTAAACCATCAAAAGGAAGTGGCGGCGATGAATGCGGATCACGAAGCCGCGAAGCGTAAACTGCGGGACGCGCTCGTAAAACGGCTCCGTCGGGCACGCGACGCGACGATCTCACTTCAGGACGGAAGTGGCGGCGGCGCGGCTGCCGGAGGGGATGGCGAGACAACGGATAAGGGCAGCTCCACCGCGGCTGCCGGAGGGGGCGGCAACGCCAACGGAACCACCGCGGGCGCCGGTTCATCCTCCAGTGGGACCTCCGCTGGGAACAGCGCCGCCTCCGCCGTCACGCGGCGCAATGAGATCTTGGCCCGCGAAGTCAGCATTCACTACCGAGAGGCGCAAACGCTGCAGCAGGCCATTCGCGACCTCACGGCGGAGGAGCAATCGCTCCGCCAGTCGTTGAAGGACGTCCGCACGCAAAACGAGCGGCTGCTCGAGCGAAACGCCTCGCACGCGAAGACGAAGAAGATATTGACGGAGAAGCTCGCGGAGCTTCGGCGGCAGCTTGCGCAAGTCGAGGCCAAGCGCGCGACGACGCAGAGGGAAAAAACTCAGGCGTTACGGAGCACGACGCTCCTTCAGGGGGTGGTGATCGATGAGCTCAACGACGAGATTGACGTCAACATTGAGCGGCTCGATGCCCTCCGCCGGCAGCTGCGCGCGACGCAGGCAGTGGCCGTCGACTCCGATGTGCGGACCGGGTTGGCGATGAGGTTTTTGATGCGATGCTCCTCGTCGATGCCGCCTCCTCGGATCGTCCCGGAAGCATCTCCTCTCCTCGCCAAGGATCATGGCTTTAATCATCATCATCCTTCTGACGGCGACGCATTGATGTCAGCGGCCCCTCCTTCGTCGATTCACCCCCCAAACTCTCAGCGAGGTTTGAGTGGTGCCGTCGCTGCGTCAAACATCCAGCCGCGCAACCACAGCGGAACGCTGGCGCTCTACGGAACGTCCGCCGACGTTGCCGCCTCCGTGGAGCCCGCGCCGCTGCGGTACGTCGAGATCCCAGTCGTACTTGGCTCTCCGGATGACGTCTGTCGCGAAGGGCTAGTGCTACTGCTGGGCGAAAGCAGCGCCGCCGCCGATCCGTCTTCACCGACGGGTGCGATGGGTCGTGTGCCGCGGAATGAGGCACGAACCACCAGCGGTGGTGGGGCCGCCGCACCCCAACCCTCCTCGTTGACGGTGGCGACCGTCCACCAGGAGGACAGCACCGCCACTGTGCGGCACGTCGACTTCCCTCACCGTGCGCCCAGACCGGTCGTGTGGGACCGACTGCAGGTCATCAATCACTTGGTGCAACTACTCGAGTCGTGAGTAAAGAGAGAGAGAAAGAGAGACAGACAGTATGTGATGACAGCCGTATCTGAGTGAAAAAAATGTGGTATGTACCAATCGCGAGCGCTCAAATCGTTTTATTCCGCCTTGCTTTAGTTTTGCCCAGTGATCGTTTTTGTCGCATTGCTTTTTGCCTAGTTGCAGGATCACAGTGAAAGTTTGTTTTTCGTTCTTTTTTTGTTTTCCCTGATGGACCCCGAGGATGCCAACGCGGGAGGCGAGGAAGGTCAGGCGGTCGACGAAACGGTGCCCGAGCTGTGGAAGCTGGCGAAGCCGCCCGCACCGGCGGACGACGACGGGAGCAAGCCCCAAGGGCCCCAGGTGGGCAAACTCGTCAAGTTCCTCAACGACATTGAAGATCAGGAAGAATTCGAGACGAGAATTGCCGACCGTGACCCCGCGACGAGCCAAAGCTTGTTGACCTGGGCGACCTTGACCCAAAAGTTCGTCCTCGTGGAGTGGCTCGTCAAGCGTGGCAAGAGGGCCGCGTTCGCCTTCTCGAACGGGAAGAAGGAAATCACCATTGCCGACAAGTGGACCGAAATTCGCAAAGAGTTGGAAGAGAAGGAGCGCGAGAAGCTGCTCAGCCCCCCGGAGGACACAACCGCCGCCGATGAGGAGGACGACGAGGGGAAGGCGCCGGAGCCCACCGCCGAGCAGTTGGTCACGGACGCGCTTGGCGACTTGAGCGAAGAGCTCGGCAATCGGTTCCAATGCATCGTCAAGATCATCGGCGAGCTCGGCGTCTATCAAGGCGCCCGCGACGAGCAAGGCACGAAAACGGGGCTCGGCCAAACGCTCTTCCCGAATGGCGACATGTATTGCGGCATGTACTTAGACAACCAGCGTCACGGGCAAGGCACCTACTACTTCGCCCAGGACGGCATGATCTACACCGGGCAGTGGCGCAACAATCTGCGTCACGGGGTCGGCCGCTGCGTGTACCCCGATGGAGGCCGCTACTTGGGCCTGTGGGTCGACGATCAGCGCCATGGCGAGGGGCGGTATACGTACCCCGATGGAAGCAGCTATAGCGGCGAATGGGACCACGGCGTCAAGCACGGAAACGGCTCGTATAGCTTCACCGACGGGTCGAGCCATGTTGGCGCGTTCGTGGACGGCGACTTTGCCACGGGGGAATGGCGCCTCGCGGGCGGCCTCGTGCGCTACGTCGGCAGCTTCAAGAATGGTGCCCCGATGGGCAAAGGCGTCTACGTCTTCAAGTCGAGCAAGGATCAGGCGCAAGCGTATTTGCAGGAAGGGCACTACGACGCGTCGAGGCAGTGGATTCCCGGCCGCATCGCCCCGATGGACGGCACCGATGGCGCAACGGTGGACATCAACGTGCAACGGAGGCAACTCACGGCGACCACGACGAACGAATCCGGCACCTTGAACACCGAGGATTTGGTCAAGGCAGTCAACTTCGGCCCTGCCATGGGGTGGTTGAACGCGGTCGACCAAGAAGGAGCGTACGACGTCGAGAGCCTCCAAATCGCGGGCGTGAAGCACAACGTCGCGTCGCATGACATTGAGGAGGTGACGTTGAAGCTTAGCGTCGCCGACCGTCAAACGGGTCGCCGAGTGAAGGACGCCGACCGCGTGACCCTCCGGGAACCGGTCACCTCGCTCGTGGTGCTGCTGAATGACGGCTCGAAGACGATGGCGCTCGTCGTGCAACAGCCGAACTGTTCGCTCATGTCCACGGACCAGCTCTCGTTTCCGCGTATTCAAGTTTCGAAGGGAGGGCGACTATCTGGCGAGGTCATCGAGTGGGCGTCCGCCGCTCTGCGGTTGCAATTGTCCTTGGAAAACACCACGTCGCTTCCGATTCAGCTGCAAAGCGACCTCAGCGTCGGCAGCGCACCTCACGGCTTCTGCGCGTACATGCAAGCCGTGCATCCCGACACCTTGGCATCCGCACAAGCCAAACTCGACGCGGCCGCGCCGTCGGCGTCGAATGGTTTCACCAAGTTGAGGCTGGTTCGCTTAGAAGACGTCTCACGGCTGTCCACCGACGCCGCGTCGATGGTCGCCGCTTCCTTCGTTTGTAGAGCGATTCGCGAAGGCCGCCTGGCGAAGCAGACCGTCGATCCGCAGCGGCCCCCGACGCCGATCGCCCCGGCCCCGGAGCCGCGGCCGGACATCGAGCCGCTGGTCGCCGCCGAAAAGGCGAAAAACGCCCCGAAAAAGGACAACGAGGACGAATAAGGGGGGCAATGGGCGGTGGGCCGGTGACTGGAGGGGCGCAATGTCGCTTCCTCCTTCGTCGTGTCGCAGTGGTCTTCTCTCTGATTTGGCCTTCGTAGAAGATGCTTCCTTCATCATCGTCTTCTGTATGTCAACTTCGTACCCCTCCTCTTCTTCTCTGTCCCTCTATGTCTCCCGTTGTGACTCACTTTTTTCTGTGTTCTATTTTTTGGTATGTTTTCGAGGAAAGTGTCACATTTTCACCGCGCGCTGTAGACAACCACACAGAAGGCAAAGTGAGGAACTTGAAACGACAATGTGTACACGCAAAGCATGGGGGGAGCGGCAACAACGCAGCAAAAGCCCCTCTCCTCGCCGCCCTCTCCAGCCCCTCCCCTGATCGATGACTGAGGCAATTGAGCGCCGTTGGGGGGGGGGGGGGGGGGCGATCATTTCTCCAATCCCCATCGAAGAACCAACACATCCCGGTGGTGCCCGTGTTTTTTTTTGCTCTTCCGCAACAGCGTTTCCTATTTTCTTCTTCTAACCTTTTTTTGTTCCTCTCCTCAATCTAGAGGAAAACACGTTTTTTGTCACGTTTTTTACACTTCAAACCCCCTGAGGAAAGGACGACAAAGACGATTCATCAACAAACGCTTTCATCAACAACCACCACATCAAATCCATGTTCTTCTCGACGTACGTGCTCACCAAGAAGGGCCCACTGGCGAAGATTTGGCTGGCCGCCCATTGGGACCGGCGCCTCACCTCGAAGGACGTGCGCCTCATCGACCTGAACGACACCGTGCTTCACATCGTCAAGCCGTCCGTCCCGATCGCCCTCCGCACGTCCGGTGAGCTCATGCTCGGCGTCGTCCGCATTTACGCCGTGAAGGTCATGACCCTCTTGAAGGATGTGAACGAAGTGACGACGCTGCTGCTGCGCCCGCGGCAGATCCAATTGCTAAAGGGCGGTGCGGTCTTCGCGACGGGCGCCGCCGCGGCCGCTTCCGTGGCGGGGGGCAAGGACCTCGGCAAGGACACGACCCTGGCCGTCACCATGGACGTCATCGTGGGCCGCGTTGGCAATCAGCAAGTGGGTGACGCCGATTTCGGAACGATCGCCGATATCTTGGCGCCTTCCAAGAACAAGGACGCTGCCAGCAAGAAGGGGCCCGCGGATGCCGACGCCGCGGCATGGTTCTCAACGGCCGGTTCATCGCAGTTTCAGGATGAAATTCGGCTGTCGATGGACGACTTGAACGTCCTTCGCGCCGACCTGCAAGCAATGGAGGCCCTGGACCCCGCCTCCGCGGCGCAACGCCTCCGCGGCGAGTCGGGCACGACGGGAAGCAAGTCCAAGAGTAGCGCCTCGAGCGTAGAGAAGGCGCGCGGCCAATCCGATGCCGAGGTCGCCGGTCTTCTTGGTGATCAGAACATGGGGGGCTTCGACGTGCCCCTGCCAGAGGACCTCGCAAATATGCAACTTACCGCGGGGGAGCTGCTCGATCAGCAGCCCTTTGGCAACTTTGACGACCCGTTCGCGCTCGGTGCGGCCCCTGACATGCCAACGTCGGCGGCGCCAGCCGACCTCCCTGGTGGCCTTTCCGCCGTCCGCGGCCTCCGAAAGATCAAATCCATTCCCCTTGACTCCAAGGATCACACCGTTTTGAAGAATGAGACGGTGATGAAGAACGCCAACGACCGGCGGGACATTGTGACCGCCGAGCGTCGCCACGGCGCGGTCAATGACCGCGACGCGGCGGATCGCGCCGTCATCCGGAACGCGGATGCGGCGGTTGGCGCTTGCGAACCCTTGTCGCTGCTCTACGACGACACCGACACGGAGCTGCGCGCAGCCTTCACCAACGCCCTCCGGCAAAGCGTGCAGAAGGCGTTGGAGGCGATCGAGGCGTCCCGAGGTGGCGCCGCGGCGACGGCTGCGGGGGATGCGGCCCCTCCCGTACCATTCGCAGCGGACGACAACGGCGCTGGTTTCATTCCCGATCCAACTTTGGAGTTTGAGTATCGCCCGGACGCCGCCGACGAATTTTCCTCCGTCAACGCGCCGAACGCCGAGGAGGGCCGTCCATCGCGCAAGCGTGGTCGCGGGGCCACTGAGAACGAAGCGGGTGCCCTTTCCGCGTCAACGATCGCGACCATGGAGAGCATCCGGACGCTGCTGAGCAGGGCCGTGGCAATGCCTTTCTCCAAGCTGGTTGCGGGCAAGCGGCGGCAGGAGTTGGCGCGCATGTTCGTGGATTGCTTAGCACTGGCGTCTCAGCAGTTCATCGACGTGGCCCAGTCGGTTCCATTCGGCGACATCGTCGTCCGCAAAACCGAAAAGCTCACCTCGAGCGCCGCCGCGGCCGCAGCCGCCGCCGTGGCAAAGCAACGGTGAATATGAAAATGAATCGGACAATTTTCGAACGGAGTGCGAACCCTTCGGGCCGCAGCGGAACCAAAAAGGGGGTCATATTATCCGTTCGTTCGCTTTTCTTTCACGCACATATCCCCCACCACACACATCAACCCACGGGCACGAGAGAGAGGCGAGAGAGACCGGCAATGGGTGTGAACAGCCCCCCTTTTGTGTTCCGACGCAAAACCCCACAGACTTCCCGTTTCCCTTTGATCAAGTTCAACGTGTTTTGTGC
>ERZ1292633.5464-Hain-H41-02um-R1-5464-length-11469-cov-5_pt1 | contig 11469 bp, 9 predicted proteins | sample MGYA00564406_ERZ1292633 | MGnify/ENA primary metagenome ERZ1292633 (study PRJEB36523, sample SAMEA6512639) | groundwater metagenome | collected 2019-01-08 | study: AquaDiva: Metagenomics assemblies of 32 groundwater samples
GGCCTGCAGGAGGGCCTTCATGTCGACGGGCTTATGCAGCAGGCGGACGCTGGGGCCGGAGGGCACGACCTTCTCGGCCTGGGCCGGGGGAACGGCGGTGAGGAAGATGACGGGGATGTTCTTGGTCAAGGAGTCTTCCTGAAGCATCTTATAGGCCGAGGAGCCGTAGGCTCCGGGCATCATGATGTCGGAGAGGATCAGTTTGGGGTGGATGGTCTTGGCTTTTTCCACCATCTGCACGCCGTCGGCGGCGGTGACCACCTGGTGGCCCTGAATTTCCAGAACTTCCTTGAGCATTGTGACGATTTCCGGGGAATCGTCGGCGACGAGAATGAGCGGGGGGAGCTCCGCGCCGGCGCTCGACATCGCGGTCTACGGCCGGACGGTGAGCCCAACGCTGAGAATCGTGCCCCGCTCGGTCACGTCACCCGCCTTGCGCAGCGCGCGCTGCACGCTGACGTCGAGCATGGCCCAGCCTCGGGCGAGCGGCAGGCCACCACCGATGGCCAGCGTCCGCTCCGACACCGTGTTCCCGTTCCAGCCGAATGGCAGGTCGCGGGTGCGGGCACCGAGCCGCACCTGCGTGGACTGCCCCTGGAACCGGGGTCCGGCAAAGTCGATGCCCGCCGACAGCTCCGTGACGTCGTTCACCTGCAACGCCGACGACCCGAGCGACCGCATGCGCGACCACTGCTCATGGTTGATGCGCACCGCAATCAGGGAGCCCGGAATGCCGTCGTACGTGAGCGACGCGCCGTACCGGTTGGGCACCTTTGCCCGCGTGACCACCGAATCGCCGGAGCGCGTGTTCATGGCGCCGCCGAGGCGGAACGAGGCGCCCACGAACAGGTGCGGAACGGGGAGTGTGACGAACCCAGCCGATACCGCCGATCCGCCGTACGACAGCACGGTGCTCTGCGAGAGCGAGCCGAACGTCGTGCTGTCGGTGAACTCGCGCGCCAGGTGCATGCGGTTGGCGCCGGTGAGGGCATGGAAGGCGAGCCCGGCTTGCAGCTTCTCGGAGAACTGCCAGGCAAAGGCCAGGCGCGCATCACTGACGGCGCCGCGCACGGTCGTGGCCACGGTGGAGTGCACGCGGTCGCCGGCCACGGTGACGCTGTCGCTGTAGGACGCATCCCACGTGCGATCGAGCAGGGTCGAGAACGCAACGCCGACGAAGCCCTTGGCCATCAGTCGCGTCCCGATGTTGATCACGGGAAAGCGGGCGGTCGTAGTGTTCACGGTAGTACCGCCGACCTTCACCTGGCGGAATTCCGGATCGACCTGGAACGAGAAGATCGCCCGCCCCGCGCCGGGGAGTGACCCCGGATTCACCGGCGACCCGGCGTCGGTTTCGGCCAGGGCACCTGCCGTGCCGGCCGCGCGCGTGCCCAGCTGCCCGGCCGGGTACCCGAAACCCTGCACACTCAGCGCACCCTGGGCCGCGAGCGGCGCCGTCGAAGCCACCACCAGGACCGTCGAGAGGAGAAGACGACGCATCAGGGCACTCCGAAATCGACGCGGGGAATGTAGCTGACGCGAAGCCGCGGACGCAGCGATGCGTCGGCCTTCGTATTGAAGAAGCGCACCTCGGCACCGTGCAACCCTTCCTCCTTCATGCGCAGCACGATGGCGCGCTGCGGCGCGTCCACTCCCGTCTGTTCCTTCCACAGGCGCAGCAGGGCGTTCAGCTCGATCGTCCGCAGGCCGCCGTCAGCCGGCGCGACGCGAATGGAATCGCTGACGAACAGTCCGGCAGGCAGGAGGATCAGCGAGGAGCGGTACAGGTCGCTGATCAGGCCGGTGGCCGCCACCGCCTGGCCGATGACCGTGACGCTGTCGTTCTGGTCGAAGCCGAGCGTGGGCACTTGCGTCAGCATCAGCGTGGCGCGCACGAGGGTCGTGGAATCGAGTAGCCACTGCGGCACCACGAAGCGCAGGTAGGCGCGCCGGGCCGGTACGCCGCCCGTGCTGATCGCCAGCGGGCCCGCGGCCGGCAGTGCGTTGCGGGCAACGACCGCGTAGTCGCGATAGTCGTTGGCCAGCACCGCCGGCTCGAGCGGCGTCTTGGAGTACGGCGAGACCACGACCTGATGAATGGCCGTGTCCGGCGAGACGTAGTAGCGCACCACCGCGGGGAGCCCGGTCTCGATCGTATGAATGCGCAGCGAAACGGGACCGCTGCCGATCAACCGCAGGCCCACGCGCAGGTTGGCACCCGCCTTGATCTTCGCGAGGAGCATGGCGCCCGACAACGGGAACACCAGCGAATCGGTGATGTCGGCGCGGGCCAGCGTCCTGGACGACAGCAGCCGGTTGGGGCGGAAGAGCGCGAGCAGGGCGGCCTGATCGTCGTCGGCCGCCGTGGTATCGACATCGTACGCCTCGAACGTCACCGTCGAGGGAAGGCGGCTCTGCGTCAGGTTGATGCGCACGCGCAACTGTGCCGTGTCCACCTGCGAAACCTGGCGCAGCGTGTCTCCCGTGGGGGCGAAGGCGCGCGTGAGCGAGTCGAAGCGGATGACGCCGCGCACATCGAGCGTGTCGCCGCGTGCGGCCAGCGGAATGCCCTCTTCGGTGCCGATCGACGGATAGCCGACCAGCGTGGTGTCGAAGACCAGCACCGGCGAGAGCACCGTGTCCCTGATGGGCACGGACAAGCCGGGACAGAGCGACGGGCAGGCACTGCCGGCGTCAAGATGTTCGTTGCACGCGCCGAGCGCGAGAGTGGCTACGGTCACGGCAAGCACCGACCACGCGCGACGGAGGGGGAGTCTATTCATTCGGGTGCAGCGACGAGGGCGTGAAAGGGTACGGCAGCAGGTCGGCGAGGGGCCACTGTGCTTCGGCGCCTCCGCGGGTCACGCTGATGACCTGGCACTCGGGAGCAAGCTCCCAGAGCGCCTGGCGGCACATGCCGCAGGGAGGAGAGGGCGTGGCGGCCTCGGAGACCACCACGACGTGCGTAAAGTGGCGCAGGCCGCGTGCCACGGCCGCGCCCAGCGCGACGCGTTCGGCGCAGGAGCCGGCGGGATATGACGAGTTCTCGACGTTGCAGCCGCCGACGATTTCGCCGCTGGTCGTGAGCAACGCCGCCCCGACCCGGAACTTCGAGTAGGGGGCGTACGCATTCTCCAGCGCGGCGAAGGCGGCCGCGCGCAACGCGAGGAGCGTCGAGGCGTCGGCCATCACCCGATGAGTTCGGGGAGAAACGACGTCCCCCGTCCGCGGAATCCGATCCCCATCCACTCGGCGACGGTCGCCCCGAGATCGGAGAACGTGGGCCGGAGGCCGAGGGCCACCGGATGCACGCGCGGACCGAACACCAGCACGGGAACATTCTCCCGGGCGTGGTCGGTGGACGAGGTCGTCGGATCGTTGCCGTGGTCAGCAGTCACGAACAGCAGGTCTTCCTGTTGGAGGGCGGCGAGCAAGGCGGGGAGTGCAGCATCGAACTCCCGCAACGCTCCATAGAACCCCGGAGCGTCGTTTCGGTGCCCATATGCCTGGTCGAAATCTACAAGGTTGGCGAAGCAGAACCCATCGCCCCGGGCCAACCATTCGTGAATTCGGACAATTCCCTCGGCATTGGAGGTCGTGTGGCCCCCCTCCAGGTTCCGGCGCGCGAACAGGTCGTCCACCTTCCCCACCCCGGTACGGGCTATGCCGGCCGCCGCCAGCGCGTCGAGTAGCGTCTCGTCGGGCGAGGTGACGGAGAAATCACGGCGATTGCTGGTGCGACGCCAGTCGCCGGGCACGCCCACGAAGGGACGGGCAATGACGCGCGAGACGTTGTGTGGCGGAACCAATAGTGCACGGGCACAGGCACAGGCGGCGTGCAACTCCGCGAGCGGCACCACCTGTTCGTGGGCCGCGACCTGGAAGACCGAATCGGCCGAGGTGTACACGATCCATGCCCCGGTGCGCGCGTGCTCGGCGCCGAACTGGTCGAGCATGGCGGTGCCGCTGCCAACCACGTTGCCGATGCACGGCCGGCCCGTGCGGGTGCTGAACTCGTCGAGCAGGACCTGCGGAAAGCCGTGCGGATAGGTGGGGAACGGCGCGACAAGGTGAACGCCGGCGAGTTCCCAGTGCCCGGCCGTGCTGTCCTTGCCCGACGACTTGGGCTGCAGGACGCCGTGGGCCGCCGTCGGATGCGGTTCGCTGGCCAACCCGGCAATGGAGGCCAGGTTTCCAAGGCCCGCGCGCTGGAGGTTCGGCAGGTCAAAACCGCCCACGCTGCGCGCCGTGTTCGAGAGCGTGTGCGAGCCCTCGTCGCCGTACTCGTCGGCGTCGGCCGCCTCGCCGATACCCACGCCGTCGAGCACGAGAATGCAGGCGCGCCGGCTCACCCGACGGCCGCGTCGTACACGCGTGGCAGGCGCTGCCGCAGGCCGGTGAGCACCTCGTAGGGCGACATGAAGTCGGCCACCGTGGCGACGTCCTCGACGGTGATCAGGTCGCCGTCGCGGCCCACGAGCGTCGCCGTGTCGCCCGGCACACAGGGAAAGTCGGTGACGTCGATCATCGTCATGTCCATGGTGACCACGCCGGCCACCGTGGTGCGATGGCCGTTGAGGAGCACCGGTCCCCGGTTCCCGAGCGAGCGCCGGTATCCGTCCGCGTAGCCGATGCCGAGCGTCGCCACGCGGCGCGTCCCGACCGAGCGCCATGATGCACCGTAGCTCACGGTATCGCCATCCTTCAGGTCATGCACCTCGAGGACGCGGGCGCGCACGTGGACGACGGGTTCGGGGTAGAGGGTTGCTCCATCGCCGCTGCCGACTCCGTACAGGAAGACACCCGGGCGCACGAAGCTCCACGGCGAGGGTGCGCGACGAACGATTCCGGCGCTGTTCTGCGTGTGCAGGAACTGTGGCCTCGCGGGGAGCACGGACACCGCTTCGAGGAATCGACGTTCCTGCTCCTGCCACGACCCGTCGTTGCGCTCGGCCGAATGGAAATGCGTGAAGGCGCCCTCGGGCGGGTATTCGCGCACCATCTCGCTCACGGCGCCGATGTCGTCCCAGCGGATGCCGGCGCGGTGCATGCCCGTCTCTATGGCCAGGTGCCACGGGCCGCCGCCTCCCCCTGCCCACGCGGCGATCGCCACCGGGTCGCCGAGTGTCGGCACGGCCCGCGCGGCGCGGGCCGCGTCGAAGTCGGCGGGGAGCAGCGGAGAGAACACATACACGCGCCGGTCGATCCCCGCGGCCCGCAGTTCCTCGGCCTCGCGCACGGTGGCCACGCCGAAGCCGTGCGGATCGAGCGCCTCGAGGGCGTGCGCGCAGGCCGCGGCGCCCAGGCCGTAGGCGTCGGCCTTCACCATGGGCACCAGCGGCACCCCGGCGTGGCGCGCCAACGCGGCGCCGTTGCGCACCAGCGCGCCGAGGTCGATGTCGACCCAGGCGCGCGTCGTTTCCGTCGCAGTAGATTGGATGGTCATTGCAGGATGAAAAGTTAGCCGCCGTGAGGGGGGCGATGCAAGAAAAAAAGACGTTCGATGACGCACTGGCGATCATGCGCGATCTCCGCACGAGGGACGCCTGGGACAAGGCACAGACGCACGAGTCCCTGCGCCCCTACCTGAACGAGGAGATGCACGAGCTGGACGACGCGCTGCTGGCCGGCGACGACGCGGCCACCTGCAGCGAGCTCGGGGACGTCCTGCTGCAGGTGCTCTTTCACGCGATCATCGCGGAGGAGCGCAGGGCATTCGACATCCATGACGTGGCGGGATCGCTGGTAGGGAAGATGGTGAAGCGGCATCCGTGGCTGTACGCCGAGGACGGACGACGGACGACGGACGACCGACGGCGGCACAGAGATGACCGGCGCCAGGCGACGGACGACCGACGACGGGCGACGGACGACCGGCGACTGGCGACGGACGACCGAAGCGCGGTGGCCGACGATGCCGGGCGCGAGCCGTGGGAGACGATGAAGTCTCGCGCTCGGACGTCGCTGGCCGAGGGGTTGCCGAAGGGCCTGCCGAGCCTGCACCGCGCGCACCGGTTGCAGGAGCGCGCGGCCGGCGTCGGCTTCGACTGGCCCGACGCGAGGGGGCCGGCGGACAAGGTCACGGAGGAACTCGCCGAGGTTGCGGAGCTCATCGCGCGGCATGGACACATCTTTCCGACGCATGGCGTGCCGAGCGGCGATGCGCGGCACGAGGCGCTGGAAGGGGAATTGGGCGACCTGCTGTTCGCCGTCGTGAACCTGTGCCGAAAGTGCGGCGTTCACCCAGCACTCGCGCTGGACAAGGCCAACGCCAAGTTCCAGCGTCGGTTCGAGGGGATCGAGCGGCGGGCCGAGGCGCGCGGCATCGACGTGAAGACGGCCGGGCTGAAGGCGCTGGACGCGCTGTGGGACGAGGTGAAGGAAGAGGAATAGCGGATCGCGCGGCCACTGCAACAGAGCGGCGCGTCCGTTCGGGACGCGCCGTTCGTCGCAAGAGCCCTGCTCCGCCTGGCTACTTCAGCCGGCTCTGCGCCTCGCTGATGACGTCCTTGTAGCTGTTGAGGACGCGGTCCCACGGCGCGAAGTTCTCGTCTTCCTTCACGGATACACCGGGCGCCTTGTTGACCTCGCTGACGATCTTGATCGTATAGCGAAGCGGCGAGTCGCTCATGCGCTTCACGATGATGCGCGAGCGAATCACGACCTCGTTGTTGTCCCCCCACGACTTGATGGCCCAGGCCGTGCGAAGGTATCCCGTCTGGCTGTCGGAGTTCTCGAGCACGTCGAAGTACGTGAGGACGATGGACGACAAGAGCCTCCAGGCCTGCTCTTCCTTGAAGCTCGCGCCCACCTCGAGTGTGACGTTCACGTTGGCCTGGTCGCTGGCCACGGACGCGGCGTACGAGTCATCCGGCTTGAGCGTCACGTTGTCGGCCATCGGCGGGGCGGGAAAGTTGCTCTGCACGCAGTACTCGCGGCGGTACGTCAGGAACGCCGCCTGCGTCACCTTGACGCTCACACAGCTGCTGTCAGGCACCTGCACGGCGAACGCGCCCACGCCCGCCTGCTTGTTGTTGACGAAGATCCGCGCCCCGTCCGGCGCCGTGACGTTCACCACACGCCCGGTCAGCACCAGGCGGTCGGCGATCGGGGGCTCGGGGAGCCCGTCCTTGTTGCACCAGTCGCGCGTCACGGGAATCCATCCCGTCTTCTGCGCGATCAGCGTGCCGCAGGTCCCGCGCTTGATCACGAACTCACCGTCCGTGTCGCCGATCTTGGTGTCGTTGCTCACGAGCTCCGTGCCATTGGGCGACGCCGTGACCAGGACCCGGCGGTCCACCAGCTCGATGCGGTCCAAGGTGGGCGGCATGTCCCCGCCTTTCTCCCAGCGATAGATGCGCTTGGCGGTGGCGAAGCCGCGCTTGGTCACCTCGATCGTCGTCGTCTGGCCCTCGGTGACCTCGACCTCGAGGCTGCGCTGCCCCTTGACCTCGCCGTTCACCAGAATGGTGGCATCGTACGGCAGCGTGGTGAGCTGCACGACGCGCTTGGTCAGGGCGATCGTGAAGGTCTTGTCCTTGTAGTCCGCGTCCCTGGGAAAACTCCGCCGCACGTCGCGGAAGCCCTCCTGCCGGACCACGATGGTGTTGGGATCGCCCTTCTCGAGCTTGATCTTCGCATTGCCCACCCCGATGGAGACCAGTGAATTGTCCTGGACCTTCAGCCGGTAGATGGTCGCCGTGGCCGGATCGGCGACGATGGTGATCGTCGGCGAGAAGAACTGCGCCTCCGCGGGCGCAGCGAGTGTCAGGGCGAGCAGGGCACCGGCAATGAAGTAGCGCATGGGCCATCCGGGAAGAAGTCGGGGCGGCTGGTCATCGGACCGCAACGTCAGGGGACGCGGTCTTCCGAGCCCTGCGAAAGCTAGGAACGGCGACGGACGCGAGCAAGGAAAGCCGGGGCACCACCGGCATGGCAGACAACCGAACGCCGCAGGGTTCAGCGCTAGCCCGCCCCGCCGTCCGGCGGGGTCCCACTGCGCATCCGCATGAGCCCTTCCTGGGCCACCGACGCCACCAGTTGACCGTCGCGCGCATAGATGGTGCCGCGCGTGAACCCCCGCGCCCCGGCTGCCGCCGGGCTGTCCATCACGTACAACAGCCAGTCGTCCGCCCGGAACGGGCGGTGCATCCAGACCGAATGGTCGATCGACGCCATCTGCAGCCGACGGTCGCGCATCGGGACGCCATGCGGGTTGAGCGCGGTGGGGAGCAGGCCGTAGTCAGACGCATACGCCAGGACGGCCTGGTGGATGATGCGCTCGTCCGGCAGGCGCGTGACCGAGCGAAACCAGACCTGGCGCGCGGGTTCCCGCACCTCGGACCTGAACGGATCGTACGGCGCGACCGGTCGGAAATCGATGGGACGGTCCTGCGTGAGAAACGTCCGCAGCGGCTCGGGAATCCGGTCGGCCATCTCGCGAATCAGCTCCAGTTCCGGGGCGAGCGATTCCGGCGCCGGCGCGTCGGGCATCGGCATCTGGTGCTCGAGACCGGGTTCGCTGATGTGAAAGGACGCCGAGAGGTGAAAGATCGCCTCGCCGTGCTGGATGGCCGTGACACGCCGGCTCGTGAAGCTCCCGCCGTCGCGCGGGCGATCGACGAAATAGACGATGGGTGCGCCCAGGTCGCCGGCGCGCAGGAAATAGCCGTGCACCGAGTGCGCATCGCGCTCAACCGGCACAGTGCGCTGCGCGGCGACGAGTGCCTGGGCAAAGACCTGACCGCCGAAGACGCGTCCCGTGCCGATGTTCCGGTTCTGGCCGCGGTAGATGTTGACCTCGAGCGCCTCGAGGTCAAGCAGGCTCAAGAGATCAGCGAGTGGTTCACTCACCGTACGGAATCCAGATGTTCTTCACCTGCACCGCCTCGCGCAGGAAGTGCCGCCCCTCGCCGACGGCCGGGTTCAGCCAGTCGAGTTCCTCGGCTGTGCACCACGTGCGCTTCATGTTGGACGCCGAGGCGAGTTCGACGGCCTTCACTCCGGCGGTGGAGCCGCAGTACCAGACCGCATCGACGTCGTCGTGCTCGGCGAGCGTCCGGGCGAGTGCGTCCTTCGCCCCGGTGACGATATTCACCACTCCGCCCGGCAAGTCGGACGTCTCGAAGACCTGGTACAGGTCAGTGGCCGAGAGCGGGCTCGATTCGCCGGGAATGGCCACCACGGTGTTGCCCGTGGCGACGAGCGGAGCAACGACGCTGACGAAGCCGAGCAGCGGCGCCGCCTCGGGGGCGGCGGCGGCGACGACGCCGATGGGCTCGTGCATGGCCAGCGCCACGCCACGGATGGGGACGTTGTGCACCGCACCGTCCCACTTGTCCGCCCACGCGGCATACGTGAAGAGGCGCTGGACGGTGGCATCGACTTCGCGCCGGCCGTCCTTGGCGGTACCGCCCGTCATCGCCGCGATGCGCGCGGCGAACTCGTCGCGGCGCACGTCGAGGTTCTCGCCGATGTAGAAGAGAATCTGCGCGCGCAGGTGGCCGGTGCTCCTGCTCCACCCCTTGGCGGCGGCGTGCGCCGCCTCGACGGCGTTGCGAATGTCCTTGCGATTGCCGTCGCCGACCTCGCCGAGCAGCTTGCCCCGGGGCGAAAGCACCGGACGCGAGTAGCCGCTGTCGGGGCGAACCTGTTTTCCGCCCACGAAGAGCTTTGCCGTTCGGTCGACACCCGCTCCCGCGGAAGCGATGACGGATGACGGATGACGGATGACGGAAGTGCGCGCGGCAGCCTTCGCTGCGGACGTCCGTCTTCCGTCATCCGTCATCTGACTTCGCTTCAGATACTCCCACATCCCCTCCCGTCCACCTTCTCGTCCAAAGCCGCTCTCGCGGTAGCCGCCGAAGCCGCTGGCCGCGTCGAACAGGTTGGTGGCGTTCACCCACACCACGCCGGCCTTGATCTTCGGTGCGACGTCGAGCGCCAGGTTGATGTTCTCGGTCCACACCGAGGCGGCGAGGCCGAACGGGGTGTTGTTGGCCAGCGCCACCGATTCTTCCGGCGTGCGAAAGGTCATCGCCACCAGCACGGGGCCGAAGATCTCCACCTGCGCAATGGTGCTCGACGGGAAGACGTCGGTGCAGAGCGTCGGCGGATAGAACGAGCCTTTCGTCGGCACCGCCCACGTCGGCTGCCAGACCTGCGCCCCTTCACTCCTTCCCTGCTCCACCAGCGCGCGAATGCGCTCGAGTTGCACCGGCGCGACGATCGCGCCCATGTCGACCGTCTTGTCGAGCGGCGGCCCGACGCGAAGCTTCTGCATGCGCACCTTCAGCTTGGCGTACAGCTTGTCGGCGATCCCTTCCTGCACGAGCAGCCGCGAGCCGGCGCAGCAGACCTGGCCCTGGTTGAACCAGATGGCGTCCACCACGCCCTCGACGACGCCATCGAGATCGGCATCCTCGTAGACGATGAACGGGCTCTTGCCGCCCAGTTCGAGCGAGAGCTTCTTGCCGCTGCCGGCCGTCGCCTTGCGAATGATCCTCCCGACGTCGGTGGAGCCGGTAAAGGCAATCTTGTCGACGCCGGGATGGTTGACGATGGCCGCACCGGTCGCGCCGTCGCCGGTCAGGACGTTCAGCACACCGGCCGGAAGTCCGGCCTTGTGCGCGAGCTCGGCGAACAGGAGCGCGGTCAGCGGCGTGAACTCGGCGGGCTTGATCACCACCGTGTTTCCGGCGGCCAGCGCCGGGGCCACCTTCCACGCAAACATCAGCAGCGGAAAGTTCCACGGAATGATCTGCCCAACCACACCGATCGGACCGTATCCGGCAAACTCGGTGTCAGCGAGCTGGGCCCAGCCGGCGTGGTGGTAGAAATGCCGGGCGACCAGCGGCACATCGAGGTCGCGCGTCTCGCGAATCGACTTGCCGTTGTCCATCGTCTCGAGCACCGCAAACAGGCGCGCGTGCTTCTGCACCATGCGCGCGAGCGCGTACAGGTGCCTGGCGCGTGCATGCGGCGCGAGCTTGCTCCACGCCGGAAACGCCTTGCGGGCTGCAGCGACCGCGGCATCCACGTCCCGTGCCGTTCCCTGCGTCACGCGGGCCAGCCGCGATCCCGAGGACGGATCGAAGACGTCGAACTTCTTCCCCGCCCTGGTCCACTTGCCGGCGATGAAGTGCCCGAAGGTCGCGTCGTGCGCCTGGAGCCAGGCGCGAGCCGGCGCGTCGCTCTCGGGCGCCGGTCCGTATTCCATCGTCTCGAAGATCTCGGCTACGGTGGCCATGTTGGTCAGGGCATCGGGTGATGGTGTGCCGCCGCGTAGCGGCCCGTCACGAACATCTCGAGCTGGCGTTCGATGTCGGTGAGCAGGCTGCTGGCGCCAAAGCGGAACAGGTGGGGCTCGAGCCACTCGCGGCCGAGCTCTTCATTCATCAGGAGCAGGAACTCAATGGCCTGCCTGGCGGTGCGGATGCCGCCGGCGGGCTTGTAGCCCACGCAATACCC
>ERZ1292633.5465-Hain-H41-02um-R1-5465-length-11466-cov-4_pt1 | contig 11466 bp, 6 predicted proteins | sample MGYA00564406_ERZ1292633 | MGnify/ENA primary metagenome ERZ1292633 (study PRJEB36523, sample SAMEA6512639) | groundwater metagenome | collected 2019-01-08 | study: AquaDiva: Metagenomics assemblies of 32 groundwater samples
TATTTTTATTTTTATGCAGGTTTTGGCTGTTTTTGTTAATTCCCCATTTTATTTCATAGCCAAATAATTTTCCATTACGCTCTTCAATAAAATCAATTTCTTGTTGATCATAAGTCCGCCAAAAATAAAATTTATTAAAATTATTAAAAAATTGTTTTTTTATTCTTTCTAAAATAATAAAATTTTCAAATAAAGCGCCGACATCATTTCTGTTTTCTAATTTATTAAATTGAGATATTACGGCATTTCTGATTCCATTATCAAGAAAATAATATTTTGATTTTTTTGCAATTTCTTTCCGTAAATTCCTGTTAAAACCGCTAATCTTTAATATAATAAAACTTTTTTCCAATAAATCTAAATATCTATCAACTGTTTTAATATCCAATTTTAATTGCGCGGCTAATTCATTAACAGAGACTTGGCTCCCAATTTGAAATGCTAATAATTTTAATAAATTTAATAATACTTGCGGGGATTTCACTTTTTCTAAACTCAAAATATCTTTCAACAAATAAGAATCAACAAGCTCATTTAAAATTGTTTGTTTGGCTTTTTTTGTTTTTGCTGTTAAAATTTCAGGATAAGAGCCAAAAATCAAAAAATCTTCAAGCTGTTCTTTTAATTCGTATTTATTATATTTTAAATTCAACTCTTTTTGCGATATTGGATATAAAATAATTGTATTTTTTCTGCCAGTCAATGGTTCCCCAACTTGTTGAGATAAATCAAAAGAAGACGAACCTGTCGCAATAACAAAAATTTTAGAACATTGATCAACAATTATTTTTAATCCAGCGCCAATATTTGGTATTTGTTGAGCTTCATCTATTGCTATTAATTCGTAGCCAGAAACATAATCTAAAATTTCAGAAAAATTATTTGAACTTAAAATATTTTGAATACGTATTGAATCTCCTGAATCAAATTTATAATTTAACTTAGTTTGGCTTAAAAAATTATTCAATAAAGTAGTCTTGCCAACTCTTCTTGGACCATAAATAATTAAAACTTTATTTTGTTTTAATGTTTTTTCTAAATTGTCATAAATTCTTTTTAACATAATAAATATTGTATACTCATTCCATATTTTTATCAAAATTTATGGAATGTAAATCCATAAATTAAACCCCAATTTTCCAAATATTTTTTTCTAAAAAAGCTTCGATGGTTTGACGATTGGCTTTGTTTATAAGATTAGAATGAAATAAAACTATGGGAGTTCAACTCCCATAATTTGTCAAATTTATATTTCCAAAAATATTTTATTCCATCTTGAATATGAATTAAAGTTAATCTGTTAAATAATTTTAATAAACCGCCATCGCTTCCTTTGCCGTGATAATGAATCATTTCCGCTTCTGGCACAAACCAAACTTCCCATTTTTTTTGCCAAGAACGCCTGCACCAATCAATATCAGAAAAATACATACAAAATCTTTGATCAAGCGAACCAATTTTTTCCAATGTTTCTCTTCGTATTAAATTACTCGCTGTCATAAGCCAATTCACAGAACATGGATTTTTTCTATCATAATCTTTCATTATAAATCTATTTAAATCTTTTTGAACAAATGAAAATTTATTTAAAAAATTTAAACGACGAAAAGCCGGGGTCCATAATTTATAAAATCTAAAACAAGAATATTGCAAACTGCCATTAATATTCAAAAGTTTTGGAGCGCAAAGTCCTACTTTTGGATTTTTTTCCATAAAATCTATTAATTTTTTTATTGAATCTTTTTTACAAATAATGTCCGCATTTAAATATAAAATATATTTACTTTTTTCTTGGGTTTTTTCAATGCTTAAATTTGTCGCTTTAACAAATCCTATATTTTCTTTTGTTGGAAAAAAAATAATTTCTGAAAATTCTTTTTTTATTATTTCTTGTGTTTCTTTTTCTGATTCAACATCAACAAAAATAATCTCGCGTTCAAAATCACGAGATTCTTCTTGAATAGACTTTAAAGTTTTTCTAAGCGTATCAAGGTTAGCTTTATAATTAGTAATAGCAATTGAAAGAAACATAAAATAAGCAAAAATTTTCTAAAAGAAAATTTCTGCAATTTTTAATTTTTAATTTTGTAAATAATTTTTAATGTCTTAATTCCTAATGAAATGACATTTGAGTTATTATTATTTTAAATTTTGATTTTTTCTACAAGTTACAAGTTACAAGCTACAAGCTACAAGCTAATTAAAGCGTGCTTTCTATGGAAAATTTATTTTGCGAAGAATCGGTTTCGCCTAATTTAGTTCTTTTTAAAATTTCAGTTTCAACTGTTTTTTTATCTCGTCCATATTTTAATTTAGATAGTTCTTTAATTTTTTGAGCTAATTCTAAATTGCCTTGTTGCGACGGAATAGTTTGCATATTAAACGCGCGGCTTGCCTGGTTATCTATTAATAATTTAATGTAAGCGTTATATCTTTCCACATTAACTAAATCATATTCATTAAACACCGGGGCAAATTCTTTTGCTAAAAGTTCGGCGTCTTCTACTCCAATCTTAAAAGAAATCACGGTTCCAGCGTTTCCTAATACAGCATCGCGAATTTTTGTATCATTATTTTGCACTAATTGTCCCATGTATTGATGAGCAATAATTAAATTCAATCGATATTTTCTAGCTTCTGAAAGAATGGTGGCAATGCTATCTGTAATAAAATTTTGAAACTCGTCAATATAAAGATAAAAATCATGTCTTTCTTCTTCTGGTAAATCAGCTCTTGCCATTGCAGCCATTTGTAATTTAGAAACAATAATTAATCCTAATAAATTACTATTAACTTCGCCGGTTCTTCCTTTGGTTAAATTAATCAAAAGAATTTTTTTCTTATCCATCGCTTCTCTAAAATCAAATCCGGAGTGAGTTTGACCAATAATATTTCTCATCATTTCGTTTTCAACAAAACGGCCGACTTTTGAAATTAAATAACCAAGCATTTCCGATTTATGAAAATCCGTTGTTTTTGCCATTTCTTTTTCCCAAAAAGCCCGAACAATCGGATCTTTAAGTTTTATTATCCATTGTTTTTGAAAATCTGGATCAGTAAACATGCGAGGGATTTCAGCAATTGTTCCTGGATTTTCTAAATCGCTCATTAAGGTTAACATCACATTTCTCATGTTATGTTCAAACATTGGTCCGATCATTTCTGGAGGAAATAATTTATAAAAAATCGCGATCATTTCCTGAACAGCAAAATCTTTTTGTTCTTCTGTTTTTGCTTCCAACATATTTAAACCCATTGGCCGTTCGGTATCGGATGGATTAAAATAAATCACATCGTCTATTCTTTCCTTTGGTATGCAAGTTAAAATATCTTCCACTAAATCTCCATGAGGATCAATAACGCAAACCCCCTCGCCATTTCTAATATCTTGTTTTGCCATATTGGCAATAAGAACAGATTTTCCAACTCCGGATTTACCAATAACATAAATATGTCGTCTTCGATCCGCTTTTTTAATTTTTATTAAAACTTCTTGCCCGCGATAAATATTTTTTCCTAAAATTAATCCTTCTCTCGGAACATTAACAGGACAAGCGGCTCGTTTTGCCAAAAGCCATAAAATATTTGGAGTTTCAGTGGTTGGCAAAGGAAAATGAAAAAGACTTGTTAATTCTTCTGTGTTTAAAATTATTTTTTTTGCTTTATTGAATTTTCTATAAATAAAATCTGTAATAATTTTTTTGCGCCTTGTTCTTAATTTTATTAAACAATTATTTGATTCTTGCGCTCGAAATTGAGCAAAACTATTAACAATATTATTTAAATTTCGCTCTGCTTTTTCTTTCATATCTGAGCAAGAAATTATTCTGATGTTTGCTTGAAATTCCGCTTTTGACGCTTTTTCTTCCAAAGCTTTGACTAATTCTTCTTCCATTGGCGAAAGCCGATAGGGTTCTTTGGTTTTTTCTAAAGTTTTTTCTTTACCTTTGTTGCCTAATAAAAAAACTTCTTGAATAATATTAAAAAAACCATAAAAAATTTTTCCTAAAAAACCAGCGCTTTTTGTTTTTAACACTTCTTTAAGTTTTTTCCCTTGCTGTATTTCTGAAGCTACTTTAAATCCCATTTTGCGCCAAATTGAACCTGCGGGTTCAATTAAAATTTGAATTGCCGCGCCTTCATTTTTTTCTTCAATCTTGCTTAAACTATTAGTCAAAGCATTTAAAGGATCTAATTCTAATTTTTTATAAGTTTTTATCGGAAAAATTGATTGCCTAGAAAAACCCAAATAAGCCGCTTTTATTACACCGGTAGGAGAAAAAATATTGTAATCAATGGTTTCATTAATGTGAGCCATTGGAAATTGAGCGTGAATTTGTTGTTCAATAAAAGTTTGATGCGCTCGAGAAATGGTTACATAAAATTTAACCAATCCTTGATGACAAATAATTTCCAAAGCAATCCAATTATCTTGTCCAAATAAAATCCTTTTCCATTTTGATCCTATTTTAAGTCCGCTTAAATTGCTATAAAAAATTTCCATTGGAGAAAGCTGATCAACTATTTTTTTTTCTCCTTCATCTTTTTCTTTTTTTCCGGCCTCTTTAGGCACTGTGATTAATAAAGTAATTCTATCAAAAGAGCGCCAAAAATTTAAATAATTAATAAAAAATTTTCGTAATAAAAAAAATAAGCCCCAAATAATTAAAAAGCTTATTAATAAATAAAAACAAACCAAAAATATTGGATATTCTTCTTTTATAAAATTTAAAAATTCAAAAAACATAAAAACATAAAAACATAAAAACATAAAAACATTTTAACATGATAACATTTTGTAATTGAGATAATTGTTTCCATGTAATAACATTGCCAGAAGTCCATTTTTGTATTTCTTGTCCAGTATAAATTATATAAGAATTAGCAGATTTATTTTTTGAAATTTTATTTATAATAATTTGGACAATTTCGTCAATGGACTACCAAATTTGCCTAAAATGTTTTAGACAAATTTAGTAACATTTAAAATGTTCATCTTGATTTAATAAAATGAATTTTGATTGATTGTAAGTCGCGCGTCTTCAATTATAATTCCGCGCAAATCATTTTCAAACTATAGAATTTTCTATTCTTTTTCTTCTTCTTGTCTTTTTTCTATCTGCTTTTGTCTCCAATCTTCTTCTTTATCTACTGAAATCCAATAGCAATGCTTATCAAAATCATGTAGGAATTCACCCTTTTGTCTTGGTTGTTCAATTTTTCCAGCATCATATAAACGTTGAGCGATTTTTTCGCCTTCTCCTGGATTTTTATACCAAATAGATTGTTTGTACTCTTCTATTAATTCATTCCATTGTTCTGGTGAAGCATTTGTTCTAGCAATAATCTTTTTAATTTCCCCTTCTTTAATTTTGCCTTCTAAAATATCTTTTACACAATGACTTAGACTAAGCCCGACTAGACCATTAGGAATGATTTCTTTTTTACTCTCTCTCTCGTCTAAATTTTCCATATATTTTTAATTAAATTCTAAAAGTAAATTATGCTATAATTTATGCGCGACCTTGAAATATAAATAGTCAAAAAAAACTTTGACTATTTCGCATAAATTGATAATTGATAATTTGAAAATTACTTTTTTATTTTCTTTGATAATTCTAAAATTTTATCCATTTTAATTTTTGTTTCTTGTTCAAGAAAAAATTTATTAATTCCGGGAATTAATTTTAACCATTGTTTAATTAAATTAAAAATTTTATTTAATTTAACTTTAACCTGAGCGATTATTTTTTCAATTTTTAAAGAAGTTTCTTCTTTTTTTTCTTCAAGTTCTTTTTGTTTTTCTAATGGTAAATTTAAAAAAATATCTTCTAAATCTTCTAATAAAATTTTTTCTATTGTTTGTTGCGTCTCGCTTTTAATAATTTTTTTTGATGGTGTGATAGCTGAGGGAATTTGAGGAATTTGGACAGAAGGTGTTTTTTTTAACGTTTCTTCTGTTTTTATAGACGCAACGCCTTCTTCCTCTTCTCTTTTTTCTTCTTTTTCAATAATTTCAAGTTCTTTTAAAATTTCTAAAAAAGGCTCTTTTTTTTCTTCTGGTTTTAATTCTAATTCTGGTTTTTGTTTACTGTCCTCATTGTTTTGTTCTTTTGTTTTTTTAAAAAAAGGCATAAAAAATCAAAAATTGTCTCCCTACGGGAGATCCCTGCCTGCCGAAGGCAGAAAAATTAAAAATTGTTCCGCTAAAGCGAAGTCCTGAAGTAAACAAAAAAACTGTAAGCTGCCTTAGCTTAGCATATTTTTATTATTTGTCCACTTTTTTAAATATCTATTTTAATTTTTTTAAAAAAAGGGTAGAATAAAAATGATTTAATTATTTTATTTTTTAATAAAAAATTTTATGATTCAAACAAGTCAGGATTTATTATTTATAGTTCTTGCTTTTTGTATTTTATGGATAACAATTCTTCTTTGTTGGGGATTGTATTATTTAGTGGTCATGCTGAAAAATACATATAAAATTACAAAAAATGTTAATCAAAAAATTGAAGCCTTTGGAGAATTAATTGAAAATTTAAAAAGCAAAGTGTCTTCTATGAGCGCTTTTTTAACATTATTTTCTCACGGCCTTTCCGCGCTTATTGATCATATCAAAGACAAAAGAAAAGAGAAAGAAGAGGAAGAAATAAAAATAAAAGCGCAAAAACACGAAAACATTGAAACACAAAAACATTAAAACATTGTAACATTATAACATAATAACATTCTGTCATTTTGATTTTTACATTTTGATTTTTGAGTTTTTTATGAAATTCTCTCATCTCCATATTCACAGCCATTATAGTTTACTCGATGGTTTGCCTAAAATTGACGAACTTTTAAATTGCGCGAAAAAATTAAATATGGATTCTTTGGCTTTAACTGATCATGGAAACATGTATGGTGTCGTAGAATTTTATCAAAAAGCAAAAGAACAAGGAATAAAACCCATTATTGGTGTTGAATTTTATTTAGCAACTGACGGGATGTTCAATAAAAGGCCTAATGTTGATAATAAACAATACCATTTAGTTCTTTTGGCTAAAAATTTACAAGGTTATAAAAATTTAATTAAACTTACAACTAAAGCGTGGTTGGAAGGATTTTATTATAAACCCAGAATTGATTATGAATTATTAAAAAAATATAATCAAGGTTTAATTGCTTTAACTAGTTGTTTAAAAGGCGATATTCCTCAAGCTATTTTGGCTGAAAATTATCAAAAAGCAGAAAGTCTTGCTTTAGAATATCAAGAATTATTTGGCAAAGATAATTTTTATTTAGAAATTCAAGATCATCCAAATTTGCCAAACCAAACAATCGTTAATCAACGGATAATAAAAATGTCTAAAAAATTAAATATTCCATTGGTTGCCACAAATGATGTTCATTATCTTCAGCCAGAAGATGCGAAGGCTCAAGATATTTTAATTTGTCTTCAAACACAAAAAAAAATAGCGGATACAAATAGAATGACTTTTATTGGCGAAGATTATTCCATGCGATCTCAAGAACAAATGATAAATTCTTTTAAACACGCTCCCGAAGCAATTGAAAATACTCAAAAAATAGTTGAGATGTGCAATTTGGAAATTCCTCTTAAAGAGACTCTTTTGCCGCATTTTAATGTGCCAAAAAATCTTGACGCGAATCAATATCTTAAAAAACTTTGTTATCAAGGATTAAAACAAAAATTTCCTGAATGCAAAAAAGAAATTTTATCTCGTTTACAATATGAATTAGACACGATAGAACGCACAGGATTCGCGTCTTATCTTCTTATTGTTCAAGATTTTGTTAATTGGGCAAAAAAAAATAAAATTATTGTTGGTCCTGGCCGCGGTTCGGCTCCCGGAAGTTTAGTTTCTTATGTTCTTAATATTACAGACATTGATCCGATAAAATATAATTTATTATTTGAAAGATTTTTAAATCCTGAGAGAATCAGTATGCCTGATATAGATTTGGATTTTGCCGATGATCGGCGAAATGAGGTGATAAAATACATAGAAGAAAAATACGGGAAAAATCATGTTGCTCAAATAGCCACTTTTGGAACAATGGCTGCTCGAGCGTCTATTCGCGATTGCGGTCGAGTTTTAGGAATGGAATATAGTTTTTGCGACAAAATCGCTAAAATGATTCTTGGATCTTCTATTCAAGATTCCATTGATAATGTTTTGGAATTAAAAAATTTATTTGAAACCAATCCTGAAGTTAAAAAATTGCTTGAAATTTCAAAAAAATTAGAAGGCGTAGTTCGTCATATTTCCACTCATGCTTGTGGCATTGTAATTACAAAAAATTCTCTTAATAATTATGTTCCTTTGCAACATCCGACTCAAGATGATAAAACAATTGTAACTCAATATTCTATGAATATTGTTGAAGATTTAGGACTGCTTAAAATAGATATTTTGGGTTTGAAAAATCTGACTATTTTACAAAAAACAATTAAATTAATTGAATGGAATCATAATGTAAAAATTAATCTTAATCAAATTTCTCTTGATGATAAAAAAACTTTTGAACTTTTTAAACAAGGCAAAACAACCGGCGTGTTCCAACTTGAGAGCAGCGGAATGAAAAGATATTTAAAACAGCTTAAACCAAATAATTTTGAAGATATTATCGCCATGGTTTCTCTTTATCGACCAGGACCAATGGAATGGATTCCTGATTATATTGCCGGAAAACACGGAAGAAAAAAAACATCTTATCTTCATCCAAAATTAGAGCCTATTCTAAAAACAACTTATGGAATTTGTATTTATCAAGAACAAATTATGGAAATTGCTAAAGCATTGGCTGGATTTACTTTGGCAAAAGCTGATATTTTAAGAAAAGCTGTGGGGAAAAAAATTTATAAACTTTTGATTGAACAAAAAGAAAAATTTATTCAAGGTTGCGTTTCAAATAATATTGATCAAAAAATTGCCGAGGAAGTTTTTGTTTTTATTATTGAACCTTTTGCCGGTTATGGATTTAATAAAAGCCATGCCACTTGTTACGCTTTAATTGGATATTGGACCGCTTATTTAAAAACTTATTTTCCCTGCGAATTTATGGCAAGTCTTTTAACTTCTGATCAAAATAATATTGATCGAATCTCCATAGAAATTGCGGAATGCAAAGAAATGAAAGTTAAAATTTTATCGCCGGATATTAATGAAAGTTTTGCTAATTTCACAGCAATACACCAAAATAAACAACAAATTATTCGTTTTGGTTTATCGGCCATAAAAAATGTTGGAGATAAAATTATTGAAGTAATTATTGAAGAACGAAAAAAGAATGGAAAGTTTAAAAATATAGAAAATTTTGTTCAACGAATCAATCACAAAGATTTAAATAAAAAATCTTTAGAAAGTTTAATAAAATGTGGAGCGTTTGATCAATTGGGAGAACGAGCTCAATTTTTAGAAAATTTGGAAGAAATTTTAAATTATGGCAGAAAAATTAATAAAATAAATAATTCGGATCAAATAAATTTGTTTGATTCTCTTGGTTTAAATATTCCGCCTAAATTAAATTTAAAAACAACGCAATCAATAGATGAAAAACAAAATCTTGCTTGGGAAAAAGAATTGCTTGGTTTTTATATTTCAAAACATCCTTTTGAAAAAATTAGGCTTTTGCTTAAAGATATTGTTACTCCTTATTCTGAATTTAAAAATTTGAATAATAAAAACAATTCTATTCAAACAGCCGGAATTATCACTAAAATACAAAAAGTTTTTACTCGCCAATTAAAAGAACTAATGCTTTTTGTAACAATAGAAGACGGTCTTAGTTCTTTGGAAATTTTGGTATTCCCATCGGTTTTGAAAAAAAATTCTGAAATTTGGCAAGAAAATAAAATGGTTTTGATTCAAGGAAAATTATCAAATAAAGATGAAAGCATTAAATTGTTGGTTAATGAAGCGGAAGAAATATTTGAAGAAAATATTCAACAATTAATAAAAAAATATAAAGATTTTACTTCTAGTAAAAAAATTTTTGCGCGCGAATGGCAAAATAAATCATATGATAACGCGACATTTCAAAATGATAATCAATCGCAAAAATTTACTTCGTCAAATTTAAATTCTAATGAACAAAAAATTGATTCATTGAATTCTATTTGCATTGATTTATCATCAACAATTGATCAAAATTTAATACAAAAATTAAAAAATATTTTAATAAGTTATCCCGGCAAACAACAAGTTTATTTTAAATATACAAATAACAATCAATATCAAAAAATTGCCACAAATTTATTCATTGAATATAATGAAAAAGTAAAACAAGAAATTGAAACATTATTAAGATAAAAGTAACCAGTAACCAGTCACGAGTAACGAGTACAATTTGCCAAAGGCAAATATTAATTACTGGTTACACGTTACTGTTACTTTATTATTTGCTTGCCCTGTTAAATTTCTGAAAGAAATTTGTTTGGGGTCATTTTGATTTTTCCATGATTCTTAATTCTTAATTCTTATTTTGCAATTTGCAATTTGCAATTTGCAATTTGCAATTTTTTTATGGACAATCTTCTTAAAAAAATATCTTTTACTTTTATTGCGCTCACAATAATTCTTGTTTTGATTATTATTTATTTTTCTTTTAGTAAAACAACAATTACTATTTTTTCTAACAATAAAAAATTTGAAATCAATTTCGCTATTTTAGCAAAAGAAACAAATGAATTTCAAAACGTAAATATAATTCCGGCTAATTTTTCTGAAACTATTGAAGAAGAACAGGACATTTTTTTAGCTCAAGGAACCAATGAAGAAATAAAAACGCAAGCTATTGGCAAAGTAACAATTTTTAATCTCACTTCTGTTAATCGCCATCTTATTGCCACTACTCGCCTGCTTTCTCCTGATAATATTTTATATCGTCTTAAAAATAATACATTTATTCCGGCTAATGAAAAAACTGAAGCCGAGGTTTACGCTGATCAACCAGGGAAAGAAAATGAAATTTCTAAAGGGGTTTATTTTATTATTCCGGGAATTCAAAGACAAATGCAAGATAAAATTTACGCTCAAAGTTATGAAGCAATGACTGGCGGCGTTAAAAAAAATAAAGCTGTCACAAAAGAAAACATTGAAGATGCCGTAAATAAATTGAAAGAAAAAATTTTAGAAAAAATTCAAAAACAAATTGATGAATCTCTTAAATATGAAAAAAATAATTCAATCCCCTCTCTTATTATTTCTGAAATTGTGGAAATAAAAAAAGACGCGGAAATAGGAGAACAAAAAGATGAATTTAGTTTAGGAATTAAATTAAAAATTACTTCAATTAATTTTGATAAAGAAAAATTGCTAAAAATAGCAAAAGTTAAACTTTTAGAAAAAATTTCTCCTAATCAAGAATTTATTAATCCTTTGCAAAATTTTACTTATTCAATTGAACAATATAATTCTAAAACCAAAGAAGCTATTATAAAAGTTCACTTGGAGGGAA
>ERZ1292633.3788-Hain-H41-02um-R1-3788-length-14429-cov-5_pt1 | contig 11459 bp, 12 predicted proteins | sample MGYA00564406_ERZ1292633 | MGnify/ENA primary metagenome ERZ1292633 (study PRJEB36523, sample SAMEA6512639) | groundwater metagenome | collected 2019-01-08 | study: AquaDiva: Metagenomics assemblies of 32 groundwater samples
CCAAAGGATGCCCGATCATAGATTTAAAAGAGCTAATCGTCAGCTTGAAAGCATATTCACCAAAAATCGCTTTATAGGCGCTGGTCTCAAATATATCATTCATCCTGGTGGATGAACCATGGGCATTAATATAATCAATTTCTTTAGGACTGACTCCGGAATCTTTTAAAGCCAAACTGATACAAGTCTCCATTGCCCGGCCATCTGAAGGAAGATCCGTCATATGAAAAGCATTGCAGCTGGTGCCAAACCCTAAAACTTCACAATAAATTCGGGCGTTGCGTTTTAAAGCATGCTCTAACTCTTCCAAAACCAGAATACCTGCTCCTTCAGATAACACAAATCCATCGCGCTTATTATCAAAGGGCCGCGAAGCTTTCTCCGGCTCATCATTACGCACGGACAAAACACTAACCACATCAAATGCACCAAAAGTAATAGGAGTTATAGGAGCTTCGGCTGCGCCGCAGATCATCAGATCCTGCTCCCCGTCCTGAATAGACTCTAAACCAAAGCCCAGCGAATCTGTTCCGGCAGTGCACCCAGTAGAAATCGTATTGCAGATTCCTTTTAGCCCATATTTAGCCGAAAGCTCAATTGAAGGAGTATTAAACATAGCGGCGTCATAAAGATCCGGCCGGACGAGCGACGGATCAATCGGTTTTTTACCGTCTTCAGTCACCAAAGCAAACTCTTCTTCCATATATTTTGTTCCGCAAATAGCGTTAGCCAGGCAAACTCCGATCCGACGGGGATCTTCTTTTTTAAGATCCAAGCTACTATCTTTAAGCGCCATACTACCAGCGATTACTCCGAATTGCACATACCGATCCATACGCATCGCCTCTTCGTGATTCAAACCTAATTTAAAAGGATCAAAATCACGGACTTCCGCAGCAATTTTAGTATTAAAAACCGAAACATCAAAACTATCAACTAATTTTATCCCGGATTTTCCAGACGACATTCCCAGCCAAACAGCTTCTTTGCCTATGCCGTTCGGCGATATAGTTCCAACACCAGTAATAACTACTCTACGCTTATTCATAAAATTATTTACTCTCCTCTTCTAATCTTGTAACCTTAAAAACGATATTTCCACCATCCGGGCAAGTTACGGTATCAATAGAGTCGGGATTTTCCATAAAGAAAAACTTGGCGCCGAAATTTAAAGCAAAAAGCGCCGGAAACGCGGTATGGAATGCCGCTCCGCAAAAACCCGGAATACATTTTAAACCCTGCGTCTCCCATTTATCTCCGACCTTATATCCAAAAGTGCACTTTCCTTTGGCCTTAACCACCTCGATCGTCATCTTCTTAGGATTCGGCCCTTTATGATTAGGATCGCGCGGAATTACCTGAAGGTTGCCTTGCTTATCCAAAATCTCGGCCTTGAATTCCAGTTTACCTCCGTCGGGACAAGTAACTAAAAGCGAACGCTGATTATCGCGAAAACCAAATAGCGCCCCAAAACTTAAAGCATAAATTACCGGGAATAACGCGTGCGCGAGGCCCAGACAGAAATGTTTCGGAGCATGGGTAAAATCTTCCAAAATTATCTCATCACCCTCTTTATACCCATGGTAACAAAGGCCAAAAACCCCGGTAACGGTAAGCTTTAATTTAGGAAAAGGTGTATTTACTTCGCTCATTTTAGTTTAATCCCAAATAGTTATCCACAGAGTAGGGGACGTTTAAACGTCCCCTACTAACTTTAAGAATTGTTCTTTGCTAAAGAACTTTCCGCTGGTTTCCACTTCATGCACCATCTTTACTAATTTACTATTAATTGGTGCATCCAGCTTATTCTCTTTAGCCAAATTTACGAATTCACCGTTAATATAATCTATTTCCGAACTCCGCCCGCGCAAGATACTCTGTAAAATCGACCCATATAGAGGTTCTTGGCTTAATTTTGCCATTATACCGGAGAATATCTTCGCTCCTTCTTCACTGGGAAGCGAAATAAGTTTTGTTATATTTTCTACCGGGAAACCCGGCAGAGAAGATAACTTTACCCCTGTTTTAGAAATAATATCGAAGCCTTCTTTCCAGATATTAATACTTATTTTGCTAATCTCGAAATCTGAAAAAGCCTCTTGCATACTTACCCCTAATATCGCGGGGATACAATTATTGGCGTTAACGAATATTTTTAGATATTTCATTCCCAAGATGTCTTCACTTACAATAGTAGGGAAAGCCTTATCCAGCGTCGAGTTCAAAGATAGAATTCCAGCATTAAGTTTATTACCAAAGATACTTCCCAGAATCCAGCTCCCTTCGAAATTATGCACCACTTCTCCGGGATTAAAATAAGTAGAACCGAACATCACAATGCTGGAGATAATATTCTTTTGAGAAAGATAACGGGAGACAATCTTATCTGCCTGAATTCCATTTTGTGTAGTAAGAACGACTGAATCTTTAATTAAATCTAGCTTATCTTTTAATGCAGATTCAATATCTTGTGTTTTAGTCGCTAAAATCAAGACTTCGGGTTTATAATTAAGGGCTTCTTGAGCCGGTATCTCGACCTTAAAACTGCCTCTTATTCCTGATATTCTAAGCCCGTCTTTTTTAATAGCACGAATTGAATCCGGCCGGCCGACTAATGATACCTCTTCCCCTTTTAATTTGAGATAACCCGCGACTAAAGCGCCGATTGCGCCTGCTCCGAGGACCGCGATTTTCACCCAGCTCTTCCTTTCATATTATACACCCGCCTTTAGGAAGGGCTGGGTTCATTTAACCGGTTTGGGAAATCCGTATTTTTTGTAGTCAAACCCGGTCTGCTCTAATAACCTTACCATCATGCTATAAAACGGAGATGGCACATCGGAAAAGAATGCGGTTAAAACATCCAGTTCTTCCACCTTTAAGCCGTCTCTGGATTTGACATTCTCCTCGGCTCTTTTAATTACCGCTTGTTCGGTAATATGGCGGTGGAAAACAGGAATTTTCGCGATGAATGCTTTAAATTTATCTTGTGTTTTAAGATCCCAATCCATATTTTTCGTAATTTATCCCCGCACCAATTATGATATAGCGTAGGCTAAATAGTAACTGGTGCGGGAATATAGTAAAATTTTACTATCTAAGCTTAAGATTATTTTATTATTTTCGAATGATTATGTCAAGTGATTTATATTCAAAGGATTGTTAAGGAGAGATAAAAACCTGTGTCTTGTCTTAAGATAGCTTAGCCATTGCTTCGGATATTTCCTTATTCAGAAAAACTTCGTTACCAACATCATCCCAATGGACAAAAACATTAGCCACCGCGGCAAAACCCTTCCTTTTAAGTAAAGACTCGACATATTTCGCACAACTCTGGGCGCTAACCTTAAAACTATAAATATAGAAACATAAAGCTTTTTTACCAACTCCACCCTTAGCAAGAAGCAAGTATTTAGTAACCGGGGCCGACGGCCTTCCGCCCCATACCGGTATCCCCACCGAGAGTAAATCATACTCCCTAAGATCGGATTTTATCGGAGCAAGTTTGACAAACATCGGAAAGAATCTATAAAATGTCCGCTGAAGCAAATTCTGCCTACTTTCCCGATATTCAATTTCGGCAATATTAGCTTCGCCCTTCGTTCGTAAAGCATCCAATAACACATCTGCCACTCGCGCGGTATTACCATAACGAGAATAATAGACTATTAAGCTTTTCATCCAACCCTCCCGAACAATATTCTCAAATATTTTTAATTAAACTAGAGAGAAATTGTGACTCAGCTTCAAGCATTTTTAAATTATGCTCTAAAATCCGAGACAAAGAAGAATGTTTCTTATTCACCCCAGTTTTAGACATTTGCATTAATCCCAGAGATATTTTATTTAAAATACTCAGGCGCGCGCGCAACCGGCGGCGAGCAGAGAGAGGCTTTAAATAGTGCAGAAAATAAAGGCTTAAATCCAGGCTGAATTGCGGCCGCTTAAGCTCTAAAATGCTCCGGCTTAACAACTCATTGAAACGAGTTTTTCCCTTGGCGGTTAAAGTATAAACCATACGTTCGGGCCTATGGCCAATCTTCTCTATCTTCTTGGCCACCAAGCTTCTTCGCTCCAAAACTTCTAAAGGATAATATATGGATTTAATCTCTACGCCGGCAAACAAAAAGAGCATCTGCTTGACTTTGACTTTGATATCATAGCCGTGCTTGGGGCCTTCACGTAAAAGCCCAAGCAACAATAACTCTTGCTCTATCATGCTATGACGCCCATATTGCGGAATTTTTGATACCGGGACGCAAGAAGGGTATCTTTCTTGAGGCCTTTTAATTCCTTAATATCTCTAACCAGAACTTCCTTGAGATTTTGCGCCGTCTTCTCATGATCGCGATGCGCGCCCCCGAAAGGTTCAGGAATAACCCCATCTATAACTTTAAGTTTAAGCAAATCTTCCCCGGTTAATTTCAATACTGCCGCGGCCTCCGGAGCATTGGCGCCATCTTTCCATAAAATTGCCGCGCAACCTTCCGGAGATATAACCGAATAATACGAATTCTCCAGTATATAAACCCGGTCCGCAACTCCCACGCCAAGCGCTCCTCCTGACCCACCCTCGCCGGTAACTGTAGAAATTATCGGTGTGGCGATTGAAGCCATATCTCTTAAATTGGTAGCGATAGCCTGGGATTGCCCGCGCTCCTCTGCTCCGATACCCGGATAAGCTCCGGGAGTATCGATAAAGATTACCACCGGGAGATTAAACTCCTCGGCTAATTGCATCATTCTTAAAGCCTTACGATACCCTTCAGGATGAGCACAGCCAAAATTACGTTTCAAATTCTCTTTGGTATCACGGCCTTTTTGATGGCCGATAACGACAATCTTTTGTTTATCTAATTTCGCGAACCCGCAAACAATAGCTTTATCGTCGGAGAATAGCCTGTCTCCGTGCATCTCTAAAAAATCCGTCATTAAAAGATTGATATAATCCAGGGTGTAAGGCCTTTGGGGATGCCTGGCGAGCTGAACCCTCTGCCAAGGAGTGAGATTGACATAGGTGTCTTTTTTTAAATGCTCGAGTTTATCTTCCAGCTTCTTAACTTCGGAAGAAAGATCTATTTTTTTATCCGCGACGAAATGCTTGAGCTCGTGGATCTTCTTCTCTAGTTCAGCAATTGGTTTTTCGAAATCAAGTCCGGCCATAGATATAATTTGATTTAATCGACGATAACTACTTCGGTGCCGACAGGGACAATGGTATAAAGTTCTTCAACATCGGGATTACTTAAACGCACGCACCCCTGGGTAACTTGCTCTCCAAGTTTTTGCGGCTCGATTGTGCCATGCAAACCATAGGTTGGCAAGTTAATTCCCAGCCAACGCGAGCCCAAAACATTATCCGGGCTGCCCGAAGGCACAACTGCTCCTGATTTATACCAAGTAGGATTAATTAATTTGGTGGTAATTTTAAAGGTCCCGACCGGAGAAGAATTATTCTTTCCGGTAGAAACAATATAGGTCTTTATAATCTCCTCGTCACTTTTGAGAATTAAAATATTCTGGGATTTATATACCAATATACTGAAAGGCTCGGTCCAGACCTTTATCTTCCTCCCCGGTATAATTATATCCCCGCTTAAATTATTGCTTCTTTTGATTAAATCCGAAGTGGTCTTGAATTCACGCGCGATTTTCGCTAATGTATCTCCGGGCTTAATTTCATAAATCCGGCTTTTAGAAGTTATAACCGGAGAAAAGAGTAATTTTATATTTATATCATCGATCTTTTTCTGCCAGCTCATTACATCTTTAGAATTGGAATAATCATTTACTAACTGCTGATATACATTTTTAAGGTTTACCAGGTCTCCCTTGGCTTGTAAATCCTTAGCTTTATTCAAAAGCGCCAAAGCCGATACCTCTTTGCTGCTTGATTGCGGTAAAGAAAGGTTACTCTTATTATTTTTAAACAAAACCGCCAGAATAATAATTAAAACTAATATTGCTACAATCGCCGATATAACCGGAATTCTCTTTGCCAAGTTAAACCTCCGCTATCTAGCTAAAATCGCTATGGAAACACCTAGTATAAAACCAGCAATAACTTCAACCGGAGTATGGCCAACCAGTTCACGCAGGCGGCCTTCAGGAACTTTATTTTTCCAATAAATATCTTCGGTTATTTTATTTAATATCCTTGCCTGCCTTCCGGCTGCCCGGCGTACACCTTGAGCATCAAACATCACCACAATAGCAAAAGCCGCGGCCAGGGCAAAATAAGGGCTATTGAAACCATATTCAAAACCCATTGCCGCGGCCAAACAAGAAGCGCCGGCAACATGAGACGAAGGCATCCCTCCGGTTCCAAAAAGCCAACGAAAATCAAACTTCTTCTGGCTAATCGCGCCGGTAAATACCTTAATTGCTTGAGCAATTAACCAGGCAGAGATCGTAGTCATAAATATTTTGTTCTGGTATATCTGAATAAATATCTCTTTCATATTATTTTGCCGGGGCTGGAACTACCTCAATTTTTACTCTGGTAGCAGGTATGTTTTGGCCATCTTTAACTAAGAATCCACGATTACCAGTAAGCCTCTTCAACCTCTTTAATTCTTGGATTGCTGCTTTAAGTTCGGGGATAGAGGTTAATTTAAACTTAAGAGCTTCATTCTCTTCGGTAAGCTTAATGCTATCTTCCGAGAGGGCGAGATTTTCTGTTTTTAAGAGAGAGACCCGGGTATTTAACTCTTCGAGCCTCTTCTCTGAAAGCTTTAAATCTAGAAATGACTTATTTAATCTTTTACGAGCGGCCTGTAAATTGCTTTTTAAACCACCATTCTGCAGCTTAAGCTTCTCTACGGTATTTCTTTCTTTCTCTAGCTCTTGCAATAGGTTTTGTCTCTGGCTTTCGAGGCTTTGCTTCTGGCTTTCAAGATCTAAGATATTTTCTTTCAAATAAGAGATATACTTGAAGGTCGCAAAAAGCAGAGCGCTCCCCAATAAAAGAATTACAATATTTTTAATAAACCTCTTATCCATAGGTAAATATTATATAATCTAGGGCTTAAATTGCAAGTCTTTTCTTGTTTGACCTTGCTGACTTTCGGTTGTAGGGGAGGTTTACCTACCTGCCGGTAGGCAGGAACCTCCCCTACAACTATTATAATTAATTATAGTTAGATTTCACCTCCTGCTACGTCTATTGTATTAGGAGGGGATAAAAATGATCGCAAAGGTCTTAAGTTTCGGCTTGCAGGGAATTGAGGCATACCCCATAGAGATCGAGGTTGACGTCTCGCGAGGACTTCCGGTAGTAAATGTAGTGGGCTTACCTGATTCAGCGGTCAGGGAGAGCCGGGAAAGGGTTAAATCCGCGATTAAAAACTCGGGATTCAACTGGCCGGCAGAAAGAATAACTGTAAGCTTGGCGCCTTCAGGGATAAAAAAGGAAGGTACTTGCTTTGATTTAGGTATAGCCTTAGGGATACTCGCAGCTACCAGACAGATCGGAGAATTAAACTTAGAGAATTATTTCATTCTAGGTGAACTCTCCTTAGACGGCCAACTGCGGCCGGCGCGCGGAATCCTGCCTATTGCTATGGAGATAGCTAACTACGAAAAAAATAATATTATCCTTCCTTGGGAAAACGCCAGAGAAGCGGCAATAGTTTCCAAAATCAACGTATTCCCGCTTAAAACCCTAAAAGAAAGTGTAGAATTCTTAAATAATCCCCAAATGCTACCTTTTAAAGTGGATCTGGAAGGTTTATTCAAAGAGAATAATCATTATAATGTTGACTTTTCAGAAGTAAAGGGACAGTATTTGGCGAAGCGAGCGCTAGAAGTTGCTGTAGCCGGAGGACACAATATTGCCATGATCGGGCCTCCGGGAAGCGGAAAGACTATGCTCGCCAAAAGAATCCCTACCATTATGCCCGAGCTAACCTTAGAAGAATCACTAGAGATAACTAAAATACATTCCGTAACCGGGAATCTGATAAATAAAGATGGAGTTGTCTCTACCCGGCCATTTCGCGCTCCTCATCATAGTATCTCAAGCGTAGCTCTGGTCGGAGGAGGGCCGTTACCTATTCCCGGAGAGATAAGTTTAGCCCACCGGGGAGTATTATTCTTAGATGAGCTCCCGGAATTCCAACGCGCGAGTTTAGATGCGCTACGCCAACCACTCGAAGATGGTAAAATAAATGTCTGCCGTATAAGAAGAAGCCTGACTTTTCCCGCTTCTTTTATTCTTACTGTAGCTTTTAACCCCTGTCCTTGCGGATATTTCGGAGATCCTCAAAAAGCCTGCCATTGTAATACCACCAAGATCGCAAATTATATCGGGAAAATATCCGGCCCATTATTAGATAGAATCGATATCCATATCGAATTACCCAGGGTTAAATACCAAGATTTAGCCGAAACCAAAGATGCTGAAGCATCGATGATTATAAAAACCAGAATTGAAAAAACCCGGGCCATACAAAGAGAGCGCTTCAAAGGTGAAAAAGAACGAATCTTTTACAACTCCCAGATGAATAACAAGCTTATTAAAAAATATTGTTTCTTAGGAAGCGGGGTGAAAGACTTGCTGCGCTTGGCCCTAACCGAATTAGGACTATCTGCGAGGGCTTATGATAAGATCCTCAAAGTTTCCCGAACAATCGCGGATCTAGCGGGAGTAGAATTTATCCAAAGGGAGCACATCTCCGAGGCGATACAATATAGAGTTTTAGATAGGCGCTGGGAATAAACATTGTAGCGGACGTTTAACCGTCCGCTACAATGTGGATAAGTAGAATTATTAACAATGTAGGGGAGGTTCCTGCCTACCGGCAGGTAGGTAAACCTCCCCTACACATATGAATAATTATGGGTAATATAAAACGATACTATGAAACGAATGCTGCATATTTCCTGACTACGAACACAGACAATAATATAATGTTATTCAACGAACCTAAAAACTGTAAAATACTCCTTATTACTCTCGAATATTTCAAGATCGTCCTAGATTACCATCTATATGGATTTTGTATAATGCCTAACCATTTGCATCTCGTTATACACCCGTTTGGTATATATAATTTTTCATACATTATGAAAATGATTAAAGGCTCTTTCGCTCGAAAGTTTAATAAGGCAGCTGGCAAAACAGGTAAGGTCTGGCAGAAAGGATTCTATGACGAATGTATCGGGGATAAACTGCACCTTCTAAGGGTACTAGAATATATGCATAACAATCCGCTAAAAGCAGGATTGGTTACATCTCCAGAAGAATATCTTTTCTCAAGCTATAACCACTATTTCCAAAACACCTATAAACCGAACCAAATCATTGAAATTGACAAACCAATATTATGAGTTATCCACAGGGTAGCTGACGTTTAAACGTCAGCTACTAATTTAAAAAGAGGTACCTTTTAAGGAAGGTCTTCTTGGCCGCGAAACCAAAAGACAGGATACCCCTTTTATTAACTATAGCAGTGACTATCCCCGCCTCTTGTCATTCTGAATCCCGCCACATTCGCTGCGCTCAGTGCAGGCTCCGGCGGGATGAAGAATCTATTGGTTTAAGGACTGTCCCTGCAAATGCTACTTTTAATTCTTCTCCGCTTCTTCCTGACCCAAGGACCACGAGGATGTCTTTTAGTGTTGGGTCTGTTGAAAAGCAACTTTCTTCTTCCATCCTTAGAAGATCTGAAATGCAGGATACTATTTTATCCATATCATTATCCAGGTTGCCCTTAAAGCTGCTGGCGACAAGGTAGTCTTTTATACGTTCTGCTGAAGGAGTTATCCCTGAATTGATTAACCTTTCTATATCAGACCATTCTTGTTTTAAGTTTATGCGCGTGTATCGCTCAACAGGGACAGTCCCCGCAGGGGATTGTCCCTGAATCGATAATCTTAAATTAGCCATAGACTGGGCAACAATAGGTAGGAAACGGAAGTCAATTCCGCCAACTCTATCTGCTGGGATAGATGCGCCGGAATATTGGTTTGACGGCAATTGAAGAACGATAGTTGAAACTGTTACAGGTGAACTAACGGAAGAGGCAAGGAGTTTATCTCTAAGCCCTTTTGTCATTCCGATAATCCGTAAGGCAAATTCTTCTGCTTTAGATCCAACCTCTGCCCGATAGTCTATCACTGCTTTTAACCCTCTTTCTGCCATCTTTCTTGCATCATCCGGAGCATTTATCAATCTTTCTAAATTCTCCTTATTAAAAACTTGGGCTGCTCCTGTTTCTAACAGCGCCTCTTGCGCATCTCTGTTATTCTGCCAACTCCCCTCAAAGTATAAAACCGCTGCTCTTTGGCTGGCAGGCTCAAAGATATTCCTATCATTACCGACTATAGCCACATCTGCCAAGGCATACATCTTAATCAACTCTCCTGCTGTGTTAAGGACTAAAACATTATTGCTTACTACATTGGGCAATGCTGCATTCGCGTCACTGCGCACAGCTATGGATTGTCCGGAAAGGCTACCTAAAAACCTTAATTCGTTCTCGTTTCTTCTTTGCCTAAAGCCAATTATAAGCAACGGCCGCTGTGCAAAGGGAAGATTCCCGTATAGGGCATTATAGGATTGGATAAGTTCATTAAACTCTGCATCTGAAGGCGAGCCGATTACAATCACCTTCCTTGTGCCTATGCCTAAGGCTTCTCTCATTTTACTTAATTCTCCTTCCGAAGCTCTCTCCGGAAGATTAAATTTAAATGGCACATAAGGCAAGGATGCGGCAACAGAACCTCCGGAGGTGTTGATTGTCATGTTGCCATAATCATGAAATTCTATGCTGATAGCCCCTATGCTGGCCAATTCTGAAAATGCTCTTATGTCATATTCCGGAAAAAACTTCTCTGCCTGTCCAGAATCTATCTCCTTATCATATAATATAATCACATTACCCTTATCTAAGCCCAATGCCTTTATTAAGCCTCTGGCAGCATTTAGAGAAGCCACTTCATATACCCTTATGGCTAACTTTGTCGAATTATCACTGATAGTCGTTTTAATTTTTTGTCTTAAATGACTAACACAAGCCTTTGGATTATTAAGTAAGGACAGAACGCTCTTTATTAACTCTTTCTCTAAAAAGTGCTCCTTGCCTGCTTCTGCCTTATAGCTGAAATCTAATGCAACGGCTTTGACAAAATAATCAAGTATTTGAACCAATTCTAATATATCTTCAGGGCTCCAGACAAATATCATCTGATACGCAAGAACAGGATCATCTTTTAGTGTTTCCAGTAGCCGTAAATAATAGTAACGAAATTGTCCTGGCACAGGGCTTTCCAATCTTGACAAATCTATCTTCTTTTTTACCGTTTCTTTATCTAATACCCCGGCATCAGCTAAAGATTTGACTGCCTCGGCTGTTCTTGCCTGCGCCCAGGGATTGTCACTTTGTAAGTTATTGACCAGCGGTAAAGAGAGTGTATTTCTTACCGTTTCTTTATCTAATACCCCGGCATCAGCTAAA
>ERZ1292633.5468-Hain-H41-02um-R1-5468-length-11459-cov-5_pt1 | contig 11459 bp, 12 predicted proteins | sample MGYA00564406_ERZ1292633 | MGnify/ENA primary metagenome ERZ1292633 (study PRJEB36523, sample SAMEA6512639) | groundwater metagenome | collected 2019-01-08 | study: AquaDiva: Metagenomics assemblies of 32 groundwater samples
TCTGCTTAATTTTTGTCAGAACAAATTTACCTAAAAATGAACCGCTATAAGCTAACGCCATCAACGTCGGAATATAAAACAAGTGCGACCAATCAAAATAATTATTATAAAGATAAATGCTAGCTCTTAATAAATCTCCACCTAGATCTATACTGGCCGACAAAATGACAAAACTGTTTTTTTCAATTTGTAAACTTGTAAGGGCTATCCCCCTTAAGGCACCCCCGGTTCCCAAAAGCCCCGTTATAAATCCTGAAATACCAAGAGTCATTCTAGCATTTTTAAAGAACATAATTTGCGTGGCTTTTAGTTTAAAGAAAAAAATAATAGCCAGAATTATTAAAAAAAATCCAAGAAAAACCTTCAAAATATCAAAAGAAACATATTTATTTAGCAGCGCGCCGAGACCGGTCAATACAACGGAAGGAACAACTAACTTTAGAAACAAGGCCCTGTCAAAATAATTTCTAAATAAAAATAACTTTGAGATATTTCCAAAAATATGTAAAAGCGCTGTCAATGCCAGAATAAAATTATATTTTTCAAATAAAAGTCCTATAGGAACAAAAAAGGTGGATGAACCAAAACCGCTAATTGTTCCTAAAAATTCAGAGACAAACGCAGTCAGGGCTATCAAAATGTCATGCCAGTACATCATATAGTAGGTAGACAAAGGTTTGAGCCAAGTCTAGTACTATTTTAAGCCTGATATATGACACCCATCATGTTTGTTTAGGGTCTACATATATTATATTGAATATAACAAATAGCTAAGAAAGTGAATTTTATGAAAAATAATTTAGTGATATTGTGTCTTTTATCAGCTTTAGCTGTTCTTAATTCATGCACCACAGCAAAAAAACCTGAAGTAGATGCAATGGATAGAGAAATTAAATATCAAACGCCCGCCGATACGCCGGACCAGATCATGGAGCGCGCGGCTTATGCTTTTTCTAATGCACAGGGTTTAACGGCCGAACAGAAAACGAAGTTGCGATCCATATACACACGCGTATATGCGGAATCGATGCAGATTAGGCGCGATATTGGGCAAAGCAAATCACTGCTTTTTATGACTTTGGCTAAAGTAGATTATAAGGAATCAGAAATTACTAATTTAAAAGATAAAATAGTAAAACTTGATATGCGTCGCCTCGATATTATGTTCAAAGCCCTAGATGATGTTCGAAGCATAGTGGGCAAAGGTATAGAGGCTGAAAAAATTTACAAGCACTTTCAAGATTTCGAAATAAAAAATATTCGGGTGCGGGATCAATTATAAAGTTACTAATCTAACTAATATACTATTCAGCAGGCCTGAACATAGGAGTTAATAATGAATAAAAAATGTTGTCGCGTCGTTTTAACAGGAGGGCCAGGGGGTGGAAAAACAACAGCTGCGGATTTATATCGCAGGGAAATTGGCGATGAAGTCGTCATTGTTCCTGAGGCGGCGACACTGCTGTATTTGGGTGGATTTCCACGCGCGGGAGAAAATGGCGTTCGATGTGCAACCCAACGTGCGATCTATCATGTTCAGAAAAATCTTGAGGATGCACAATCAGCTCATTATCAAAGTCGTGTGCTTCTTTGTGATCGAGGCACGGTGGATGGAGCCGTTTACTGGCCTGGCGAACCTGAAGAGTTTTTTGAGCATTTAGGCACAAGCCTCGATAAAGAGCTTTCACGCTATGACGCCGTCATCTTTTTTGAAACTGCTGCAGTAGGAGGAGTTTCAATTGAAGGCGGCAACCCAACCCGCGTTGAATCGTTAAATGAGGCTCTTCTGCTTGATCAAAAGCTTAAAAGTTTATGGTCGCGCCACCCTCATTTTGTGTTTGTGCCCCATAACAAATCATTTATTAAGAAAGTAAATTCCGGGCTTAGTGAGCTGGCCAAAATAGTATCAGGAAGGTTGCACAATGAAAATCGCATTCTTTGATACTCATGAATTTGAAAAATCTGTTTTTCAGAAGGCATGCAAAAATACTCCGCACGAGATTGCTTTTTTTGAAACAAGATTAACAGAGCAAACGTCCAATTTGGCTTCTGGTTATAATTGTGTGTGCGCGTTTGTAAATGACCGCTTGGATAAGAAAACCTTGCAAGCCCTCGCAACCGGTGGAACTCAGCTCATTGCGCTTAGATCCGCTGGATTCAATCATGTGGACTTGGCTTCAGCACAATCACTGGGACTTCGAGTTGTAAGAGTTCCAGAGTATTCCCCTCATGCGGTGGCCGAGCACGCTGTAGCTCTCATGCTTTCACTCAATAGAAAGATACATCGCTCTTACAATCGCGTCAGAGAAGGAAATTTTTCTTTGGATGGCCTCGTCGGCTTTGATCTGAATAAGAAGACCGTGGGAGTTGTCGGCACAGGGCGAATTGGATTTGTTCTCTCAAAAATATTAAGTGGATTTGGTTGCAAAGTAATTGCCCACGATCTTGTGCAAAATCCTAAACTTATCGAGATGGGTGTGCAGTATGTTACTCTTGATAAGTTGCTGCAAAAATCTGACATCATTTCTTTGCATGTGCCGCTGACTTCTCAGACACGTTATTTACTAGATGAGAAAGCACTTGCGCTAACAAAACCCGGTATCATGCTCATCAATACAGGTCGGGGAGCTCTCATCGATACGCGTGCTCTGATAAAATTTTTAAAATCAGGGCATATTGGGTTCGCAGGGCTAGATGTTTATGAAGAGGAGGAAGGTCTTTTCTTTGAGGATTTATCCGAACAGATTCTACAAGACGATAAGTTAGCGCGCTTATTAACTTTTCCTAATGTGTTGCTGACGTCCCATCAAGCTTTTCTGACGGAGGAGGCATTAGAAAAAATTGCTCAAGTGACGTTACATAATATTTCAGAATTTGAAAATGGGAACAAGCTTGAAAATGAAGTTTTTACAGAAAAGTATTCTGAAAAGCGAAACTATAGTGAGCTAAATAAAAAAAAGGAGGGTTTATGGAAGGTATCTACAGTAAAAATCTAATTTGTATAAAAAGTGGCTCCACGATGGGGGAGGCTAAGGATATGATGCGTGAAAAACGTATACGTCATCTTCCCGTTATTGATAGTCAAGGGCGCATTAATTCAATGCTCTCCTCCCATGATATGACGGATGTTCCCAAGTTTCGAGATTTACCGGTTGAACTGTTTGCCTCATTTCCGGTTAGGACTGTTAAACCGGATACGCCACTCTCATTAGTTGCACTTACGATGCTTGAAGAAAAAATTTCTTCTTTGATAGTAGTAGAAAATAATGAGGCCATTGGAATTATCACTTCAGATGATTTACTTTTTCAATTTTCACTTATTTTAAAAGATAAGGAGAAAAGTGGCGGCAGTTATAACTGGGCTAATGTCGCAACTACGGCGGGCGAATTTTTTAGAAAGCTAGCGGATATAGGTATTTAAAATCAGAACGAAAAAGATTAGGGAGATTAATATGTTACAGCAAAAATTTAAAACTATTATTGTAGGAGTCGATTTTTCAGATTACTCGCAGCTTGTAGTCAAGCAAGCTCGTCTGCTCTGTAAACTTTGGAAAACTAATCTTGTACTGGTACACGTGATTCATGATTCGATTGATTATTCACCGTCTCTTTATTTAAGTTTTCCGAATCAATTGACATTAGAAAATTATGAGGCGTTAGTTCGTAAAACCTATAAAGTGGCAGCTAAGTCTGAAAGTGTGATGGCTGTTCGGGGTGTTGTCTCGGATCAACTCTTGATGGTGGCGGCTCAAAATCCGCAGCCACTCATTGTGGCAGGATATAAAGGCTCCAGTAAGATAGCGGAATTTTTCTTCGGAAGCACCGCGCAGACCTTGGTCTTGAGGTCAAAGTATCCTGTTTGGATTCAACGTGGTTCGAAGGTGGTTAGTCCGGCGAAAGTTCTGATCCCACACGATCTGTCGCTGGAGGCCAATCACTCAATTGATATTCTAAAAAATTTATCTTTAACGACACCATTATCTTATGAAGTATTTTTTGTCAGAGAAACACCCTTCCCGGTTTTAGACTTTGAACTCTATGCTGAAATGGAAAGACGATTGCTTGATCAAAATGCTGCCAAAATGAGACATCTTCTGAAAGAATACCCTAAGGTCGCTGTTGTGACTTCTAAAGGCGAGGTAACTAGTAAGGTTGCCAAAAGGGCCAAAAAGTTTGACCTGTTGATAATGGCTCACAATAATCCAGCAGGCTTATTTTCAAAAAGCCAAACCGTAGAATTACTTAAAAAAGTTAAAACGCCTGTTCTTGTTGTACACTAAGGGAAAAAGCTGTAAAAAAATGTAATGACCCTTAAAATTTTGTCCTACAACATTCATAAGGGATATGATTGGAATAACAAGAATTACTTTTTGAATGAAATTAAAGAATTAATCAAAGATGTAGATGCTGATTTGGTTTTTTTGCAAGAAGTTGTGGGTCAAAGTAACAAATACCGAAAATATGGTCAGCTTGATGTGCAATTTGAATTCTTGGCAGATTCTTTGTGGTCTCAGTTCGCCTATGCAAAAAATGCTGTGTATGATGGCGGTCATCACGGTAATATGATTTTGAGTAAATATCCGGTTACAAATTGGGAGAACCTAGACATCAGTACGAATTTCATTGAGAAGCGCGGACTTCTGATTGTACAGATTGAAATCCCAAATTTAAACAATAAAAAAATTTTTGCGGCCACCCTACATTTGGATGTCTTTCATCGGGGCCGCAAACAACAATATCAAATGATTAAAAATAAAATCCTATCGCTTAACCTAAACGATCAAACGCCATTGATTATTGCTGGGGATTTTAATGATTGGAATAAAAAGGCGGCTGAGGTTTTAAACAAGGAATTAGGAATGGAAGAGGTTTATCAAAAAAAACATAAAACCTTTGCAAAAACATTCCCAGCCGGTTACCCATTTTTGTGTTTAGATCGTGTGTACGTCAAAAATTGTAAAGTACTTGATGCTAGTATATGGCACAACTCAAGTCAGCGTCATTTTTCAGACCATTTGCCGCTTTTTTGCGAGGTCGAAATTGCGGAATAATTTGTTTCAAGTAAGCTTAAATAATGAGGTTAAATTTTTTGAAGAGGGTGAAGCTTATTATAAACACTTCTTGAAAATGATAGCTGACGCTAAGGGAGTAATTCATCTTCAGACCTATATTTTTGAAATGGATAATTTTGGAACTGAAGTCAAGAATGAACTTATTCGTGCATCTTTAAGAGGGGTTAAGGTCTATCTACTTGTTGATGCGGTCGGATCCAAAAAACTTAGAGAAGGGGTTATTAGCGAATTTCAGAGTGCCGGTGTATTTTTTTGCCTATTTAATGAAATTAGTATTAGGAATTGGGTAGGGAATTGGGCCGTGCGTTGGGGGCGGCGCCTACACCATAAGATTTTACTAGTTGATAGCGTAGCGCTAGTAGGTGGAATAAATGTGATATCAGCGTCATTTGGACATAAAAACGTTGAACCATATTTAGATTTTGCAGTGCACATAGATGGTTCTGTTATAAAGGACTTATCTAAATATTGTGAAACGACGTTTCGACGTAACTACGTAAAACCTATAGTCTTTGGTTTTCACCCTTTTCATTCAAAACCTAATAGTCATTCCGGCATGAGTTTAAAAATTTCTATTAACGACTGGATTTTGCGACGTTGGCAAATCACTCAACAGTATTCGCATTTAGTTAGGTCTGCAAAATCGGATATTGTGATTATAAACTCTTATTTTTTTCCTCGTAAAAAGTTTATGAAACAATTAATAGCAGCCGCCCATAGGGGCGTAAGGGTTAGGCTCATATTGCCTAAATATTCTGATTGGCCAAGTTATGTTTTGGCCACACAATATCTCTATTCCTATTTTCTTAAAAATGGTGTCGAGATCTATCAGTGGAAAAAATCCATATTACATGGAAAGCTTGCGACAGTCGATAACAGCTCTGCAACTATAGGTTCGTTTAATTTGAATTACACTAGCTATCAGCAAAATTTAGAAATGAATGTAGACCTATTTTCAAGCGAGTTTACGCAAAATTTAAATAGAAAAATCGACACTTGGATAGTGGAATCATGTGAAAAAATTGACAAAAAGAAAATCACTAAAAAAACTACATTTAAAACATACTTAGCACAAATTTTCTTTTATACAATTTTGTCTTTAGTGGCTAATTTTTCTGTTGCTGTTACCGTGAGAGGTTTAAAATCTGAATAGTTAGAATACTTTCCTTTTCTTAAAAATATATGACGCGGATCATATTTAGCAGATTGTATTTATCATAAACTTCATTGTAGACTTAAATTAAATATTAAGGAGACTTTATGAAGCTATTTGTAATGGTTATTCTAGTTACTGGAACTGCACTTGCTGAAGTAAGACCACTCATGCAGGAGTTTTATGTTTTAACCAACAAACTACATCCTTATCTTACAAATAAAACTGATTTTATGGACGAAAAAAATGAAAAAGCTATTTCTACAGTCTTAACTGGTTTTGTTGAAAACACAAAAATTTTGAAAAAAGATAAAATGGCACAAAATGATGATATGAAATTTCGTGCACAGTTGCTTGCCGAAGGTCTTGATGAAGCTGAAAAATCGTTTAAAACCGGTTTTAAAGACTACAGTTTTTGGGCCTTAAAGGCCTCGCTCAATAACTGTTTTAGTTGTCATACTCAAAAAAGCTTAGTTGGCACAAATTACAATTTTGATAAAAACAGTAAGCATAATACATACCAAAAGGCTGAATTCTTTTTTATAGTTCGAAACTACGAAAAATCTATTCCTTTATTCGAGGAAATTTTAATTCATTATCCTAAAAATAAAGTGTCAGTTGAAGATCTTGAAAGTTCAGCACAAAAACTATTGTTTTACTCAGTAAGAGTTTTACGTGATGACTTAAAAACAATTAAAGCTTTTGAAAAAATACTCAAAAATCAGAATTTGCCGTCAAGTTTAAGAAATGACTTTCTGGCCTGGAAAAAATATCTCAATATTAAAAAATACAGAATCGAAGATGAAGTAAAAATTTCGAATGCCAAAGATCTTGAAATATTTATGGCAGCAAGAGAGCAGATTGCCGAGCAATATACTTATATGAATCAGCGCGCCATTGTTGATTTGGACACGACTTATTTTTTGTATCAGCTTTTAGAAAAATCAACAGACCAGGATCTTAAGCCATCTACCCTTTATTGGCTGGCCTCAATTGAAGAAAAATATCGTTTGGATATGTTTGACGTTGCTGCAGAAAATTATTTAAGAGAGTGTATCGAGAAGTATTCCATCAACAAGGTAGCTAAAAAATGCTTTAGCCTATATAAGGAAATCAAAATTGCATCCTTTACTGGATCGCGAGGTACCGATATGCCCAAGTCTGTCACAGACCAACTCAAAAAGTACGAGACACTCGTTAATAAAAAGTAGAGGGCGCAAGGCCCTCTAGCTCAGTAGTAATTATTTTTTTACAACTTTTGTATTGTTAACTGGCCAGAAAAATTCAATCGCATTTACCGGTACCATTAACTGAATCCTGGCTCCGTTAGTAGCTAAAAGTTTCGGTGTTTTAGTCAAAACACCATTTCTCTTAAGGTGATAAATTAAGTCTTTGCTCTGAACGATGACTGTTGATTCAGATGCTGAGTGTAAAACCGTACCCTTCAAAGTCAAATAAGTTTCATTTAATGACATTTCGTCCAGCTCTGCTCTTGGTGTAACTGATGCAATATTGCGCGAAACAACTTGCTTAAAATTCCAAGAATAATTTATTGATGATTTTGGTATCGCAATACTGATTTGTTCACCTATACCAACTTGTTTTAGCGCACTCAATTGTTCTTGGCTAAGCGATGATTTTTTCAACTGATAAACTGTATAACCGCTTTGAATTAAATAATATTCGGCCGAAAATGATAGTGCTAAAACCCCTGTCAGTTGGACTTTCCCAGCATTTTCAAGTTTATTAGTATCCAACTCATTCTTGTTAAGCTCATTAATATTTTCTGGCTGTTTGGTCGATTCCCAAAAACCCACCGGCCAGACATATTCAATTTTTTCTTGCGGAATGTTAAATGCAAGGTGTTGATTATTTATAACCCCTTTCTCTAGCTTTAGACTTAAGTCTGGCGCCAGGCCATTCCTGGTTATTTTATAAAAAAACTTATCTGTTTGAACTACAAAATAATCCTCGGTGAGTGTTGCTAATGATCTTCCTTGCAGAGGTAATACATTTGATTTTGTATCTGCAAACATACTCTGTGGTAGACCTAACATAACTGCGTAGATGCTTGATATAACGATTAAGTATTTCATATAATCTCCTTTGTTCATATATTAATTGTGTAAGTTATTTTTATATTTGCACATCGTCCCAGGGGGTAGAATCCGCTACAGTGGATCAATTTGAGACAAATAGTATTTATTTTTATAGTGAAATCATTAAATTGTTGATAAACTAGGCTATGTCTAACTTGGTCATCAAAGATCTAGGTCATACCGGTATCTGCATTAAATCTAAAGATACAATAGTGGAGTATCAAAACTCTGCTTGTGAAAAAATTTGTGGCAACCAAATAGGTAAAAAATGTGAAAAAGGCTGTGTTTTGAAAATAAATGCCAATGAATCTGATCAAGTTTTTAAGACTGGATTCAAATTGTTCAGAAACATACCTGTTGATGCCAATAACGTGGATAGCGTTATTTTCAATGATGGTGAAAAAGTAATTACCTTACTGGTAAACAATCAGGAAAATATCCAGCAGCAACTGAATCTCATTAAAAAATATAAACTCTCAGCTGCTGAACTTAATATTATTAAAAAATTTCTTGAAGGCACAACTAATGCTGAAATAGCTAAAGAATTATTCATAAGCAAAGCTACGCTTAGAACTCACCTGAATAATATTTATAAAAAAATACCTTCAGAATTAAAAAATGACATTTTATCCAGTCATTTCGGAAAAAATACTAAATTAAAAAAAAATGATTAAATTTTATTTTTTTTAAATTGAGCTCTAAATTTATCAAGAAATTCTTTCCAATCAGAACTTCGCTCTTTTCTTGCTAGTAGTTCGCCATTAGCCGATAATAAATACAGGCTTGTAGAATGCGTAAAATCACCATTACCCAGCTCTTTATAACTAAAACCCAGAATTGCAGCCATTTCACGTGCCTGATCTTTATCGGAAGTTAAAAGAACCCAACGTTTATCAAGGTTCATTTTTTCATAAAACTTTTGTAAGGCTTGAGGTGTGTCATGAGCCGGATCTATTGAAAAAGTATAGTAATTAATTTTCTTTTTCTCTTTTTTTGTTAATAACTTATCAAAGGATTTTATATCCGACACCATCAGCGGACAGGCGCCTGGGCAGCTGGTAAATGTCATGGTAACGACTGCAGGATTTCCTGCCAGATCTTTTAAATTTAATGATTTACCCTTCTCCGTATTCCAAATTTGATCGATTTGGTAAATTGATTCGGAGCTTATCTTTGGTTTTTCTTCAGATTTAGAAATTTCAGGCAAAACTAACAAGATTAAGAATAAGTACTTCATTTTGTGCCCTCTTTAGTTATATCACTGGCGCATCTGAACCCCAGATTTCGCATACAGTAATCACCTCGCAGGCCACTGCGAAAGCCGTATCTCATAAATGTGGCATAAGATTCTGAATCCAAAGAACTCACCGATCCACCGCCGCAAAAAAAACCATCAGTACGATCACCTTTAGATCTTGAATCAGAGGAAATCATAACTGAGCTGAAATCCTCAACCCATTCCCAAATTAAGCCATGCATATCATGTACGCCAAATTTATTTGGCGGCTGTACTCCAATCTTCTGAGAAGACTGATCGCCGGTTTTAGAGTACCAGCTGAGTAACTGCTTTAAAATTTCCGGATTTGTGGAATCAGAGGCATACTCCCATTCAGCTATTGTGGGAAGTCTTTTACCTATGGATTGGCAATATTTTTTAGCAACAAACCATGAAACATAGGTCACCGGCTTCTGGCCTTCTTCTTTAAGCAGTTCTTCTGATAATGTTTCGGATTTCCAATCTTCTAGGTAGCGCTTGTCCACATAAAGGGAAAGAACATTTTTTTTCTGAAACTTTTTGTTTTTAACAAGAAATTTGTTGAATTCAGCAAGGCTCACTGGAAATTTGTCGATGTAAAACGGTAAAATATTGATGTCTTGATCATTTAACTCTTTAAAAAAAGGTTTGAATTTTCCCTTGGGTATCAAAATCTGATTTTCATTAATTGAATCAGCCCAAGTTATATTTATAAAAATAAAGAAACTTAGGCTGATAATGAATTGCATAATTATTTGTTTTTTCGAACTGCTTTGACTTCAGAGGTTGTAACTTCATCAGAATTATTTCCCCAAGAGTTGCGAATAAAAGAAAGTACATTTGCTACATCCTCATCATCAAGGCCCAATGCCGGCATAACCCCATTGTACTCTGACCCATTAACAACGACTTTGCCTTCCAAACCATTAATTATGTTCCCGATAGCGCGTTTTTTATCAGCCATTAAGTAATCAGATTTAGCAAGAGGAGGAAATGCTCCTTTTAAGCCCATCCCATCGGCTTGATGGCATGCCGCACAGTTTTGCTCATAAACCATTTTTCCGGCAGAGATACGCTCTTTTAGATTACTAGCAAAAAGTTTCTCTATGTTTTTTGAAGTCGGCATAGTTAAAGTGGCATTCCCTTCGGGTAAGTAGACCGTGTCTGACTGCTTGCCGGTATAAATCATTGGATCTTTTTCGCCATCAACTTTTAACAAACCTAAGGCGCCCTTATTAAAGGTTCGAAAGATGGCATGATCCACTAAAATATAAGTAGAAGGAATATCAACCTTAAACTCAACAATCGCTGAGCCACCCGGAGGTACGATAGTTGTTTGCACCTGCTCTTGTGATACTTTTACGCCGCCTTCTTGATAAACCTTGTCAAATATTTCCCCAATAATATGAAAATTCGCAGCGATGTTAGGGCCACCCGCACCAAAGAATATTCTAACTTTATCACCGACGTCAGCTTTAATTGTATTATCCCCGGCTAAGCCGCCTACGCTACCATTAAAAACAATGTAATCAGGTTGTTCTTTGATTGCTTTATCCATATCAAATGGTTGAAATCCTTTTTCGCCATTTTTACCCTTAGTGTAAAAATCAGATTGAACAACGTAAAATTCTTTATCTACTTTTGATAATCCCTGCTCTGGTTCAACATAAATTAAACCATACATTCCGTTTGCGATATGCATTCCTACTGGGGCTGTAGCACAATGGTATATATAGAGCCCCGGATTTAGAGCTCTGAATGAAAATTTGGAGCTGTGCCCGGGGATAGTCATAGAGCCTTCAGCTCCGCCGCCCTGTCCAGTTACTGCATGTAAGTCGATATTATGAGGCATTTTACTAGATGGGTGATTATGTAGATTG
>ERZ1292633.5470-Hain-H41-02um-R1-5470-length-11457-cov-3_pt1 | contig 11457 bp, 6 predicted proteins | sample MGYA00564406_ERZ1292633 | MGnify/ENA primary metagenome ERZ1292633 (study PRJEB36523, sample SAMEA6512639) | groundwater metagenome | collected 2019-01-08 | study: AquaDiva: Metagenomics assemblies of 32 groundwater samples
ATATCCGTCCAAGTGTCGCCGCCGTCCATTGATTTATAAATCGCACTTCCTTCGCCACCACTTTCGAGCGAATATGGAGTTCGTTTAATTTGCCAGGTCGTGGTGTAAATTATGTTCGGATTCGATGGATCGAGAATCAAATCAAATGCTCCGGCTTTATCACTCCGAAAGAGAACTTTTTCCCAATTCTTTCCACCGTCTTTACTACGAAAAACTCCGCGTTCCTGATTCGGTCCCCAAAGATGTCCCATTGCGGCAACATAAACGAGATCAGGATTTTTCGGATGAACACGAACGCGTCCGATTTGCCTCGTGTCGCCTAAACCGATGTGTTTCCAAGTTTTACCAGCATCAACCGACTTATAAACGCCGTCGCCGTGCGAAACATTTCCGCGAACGGGCGATTCGCCCATCCCAACATAGATTATATTCGGATCAGATTGCGAAACTTCGATTGCCCCGACAGAACCTGTTTTGAAGTAATTATCCGAAACAGGCGACCAATTCACTCCGCCGTCCATAGTTTTGAAAACACCGCCGCCGACCGCTCCGAAATAATAAACATTCGGTTGATTCGGAACTCCTGCCACTGCCGTTACCCGACCACCGCGAAATGGTCCAATCGAGCGATATTGGAGATTTTTCAGTGCATCGGATTGTGCATAAAGGGAAACGGAAGCAATAAAAAGAAGTGCGAAGGACAGAAAGATTCGGACTTTCCGCGTGGAAAAGAAACGAGACTTGAACATTTTAGACTTTCCTTGTTGATAAAGATTTTTTGACCTATTTACGCATCAGTTTAAGGGATAGTTTCGGAAAGTTCAATTGAGGAGCAAATTAGCCGCAAACAAACAAAAAAGAAGCTTCTATTACAAGGCTTCTCTTAGTATTTATTGGTTGTCTTTTTACAGTTTCTTTATGTTAAATCTTCGATTCTTAACTGAAGATTCTTTAGTAATTCATCTTTCTGCTTGAGCATTTGTTTGTAATCATACGATTCTGTGTGATGCAGTTCGTCAAGCAACGATTTATGCTCTGCCTTTAAAACCTGTAACAAAATCTCTTTTTCCTGTTTATTAATTTCTAATGTCAAAATTTTCACCTCCATCTATTTTGCTCAATTTCTTTTACATTCCCTTTTGAACAGGAACTTTAACCGTTTGTTCAATGGTAACTTTCGGCGTTAGTTCAGCGTGAGGTTTGACTCCTGTTTTAATTGCAATATGCGGAGCAATAATCAAAGCGACAATACTCATCAACTTGATAAGAATATTCATCGAAGGTCCCGAAGTATCTTTGAAAGGATCGCCGACTGTATCACCTGTCACACTTGCTTTATGAGCTTCGCTACCTTTGTATTCCATTTTGCCGTTGATTTCTACGCCAGCTTCAAAGGATTTTTTAGCGTTGTCCCAAGCTCCGCCCGCGTTGTTTTGAAACATTCCCATTAGCACGCCCGAAACGGTAACGCCCGCTAATAAACCTCCAAGAACTTCGGGTCCGAAAGCAAATCCAACGGCAACTGGAGTAATTAAAGCAATTGCGCCGGGAAGCATCATTTCTCGAAGCGATGCTTGTGTAGAAATAGCAACGCATTTATCGTATTCAGGTTTCGCTTTATACTCCATAATTCCCGGAATTTCCTTAAACTGTCGTCTAACTTCTGTGACCATCGCCATCGCCGCTCTACCAACTGCCGCAATAGCCAGAGAAGAAAAGATAAAAGGAATCATTCCGCCAACGAATAAACCTGCTAAAACATCTGCTTTGTAAATATCAATAGATTTAATTCCGGCGAGACCGACAAATGCGGCAAACAATGCTAATGCCGTCAAAGCTGCGGAAGCAATCGCAAACCCTTTACCTGTTGCGGCGGTAGTATTTCCCACAGCATCTAAAATATCGGTTCTTGCTCTAACTTCTTTTGGAAGTCCGCTCATTTCAGCAATTCCGCCTGCGTTATCAGCAATCGGTCCGAAAGCGTCAATCGCCAGTTGCATAGCGGTTGTTGCCATCATTCCCGCCGCCGCGATTGCTACCCCGTAAAGACCTGCAAAGTAATGAGATAAATAAATCCCCGCTGCTAAAATAAGAGTTGGAAGTAAGGTAGATTCCATCCCGACTGAAAGTCCGCCGATAATATTTGTCGCCGCACCTGTATCAGATTGTCGAACAATTGAATTAACAGGACGTTTGCCCATCGCGGTGTAAAATTCCGTCACGATACTCATCAAAGCACCGACAATCGAACCGACTAAAATCGCCAAAAATACGCCTGTATTGGTGAAGTCCGTCCCTCTTAAATTCATTTTTTCGGGCATCATCCACATCACGATAAAGTAACAAGCGATTGTTGTGATAATAACTGAGGTCCAGTTACCAATATTCAATGCTTTTTGAACGTTGCCTTTATCATCTGAGATTCTGACTAATGAACAACCGATAATTGAAAAAATAATTCCCAGTCCCGCAATCAGCATTGGAAGAAGCATTGGAGAAAGTCCGTTGAATTTATCAGTTACAATAATTTCACGTCCGAGAACCATTGTGGCAAGAATTGTTGCTACATAACTTCCAAAAAGGTCAGCTCCCATTCCGGCAACGTCGCCAACGTTATCACCGACGTTATCTGCAATAGTTGCAGGGTTTCTTACGTCGTCTTCAGGAATTCCCGCTTCAACTTTTCCAACAAGGTCTGCACCAACGTCAGCCGCTTTGGTATAAATTCCGCCGCCAACTCTGGCAAAAAGAGCAATTGATTCAGCACCAAGCGAAAATCCGGCGAGAACCTCAATCGCTTTTTCCATCGGGATACCATTTACTGCGGCAACACCATTTACCGGGCTAACCCCGTCAACATAAAGTTTATAAAAGACGATAAATAAAAGACTAAGACCTAAAACAGCAAGTCCTGCCACTCCGAGTCCCATGACCGTTCCGCCTGTAAAAGCTACTTGAAGCGCATCTTTAAGGCTAGTTCTGGCTGCTTGTGTTGTTCGGACATTTGCTTTGGTCGCAATATTCATTCCGAAATATCCGGCAGTCGCACTAAAGACCGCACCAATTAGAAATGAAATGGCGATGACAGGAGAAGAAGTTTCAACTAATGTTCCCGACCAGCCGAGAATAATTGCGGCAACGATTGCAAAATAAGTTAAAATTTTCCACTCGGCTTTCAAAAAAGCCATTGCACCTTCAGCAATATAGCCGGCAAGTTCAACCATATTCTCTTCACCGGTAGGCTGTTTGCTCACCCATGAAGACTTAAATGCCATGACAACTAAACCAAAAACTCCTAATGCAGGAATTAGATAAAGAATTGTAGATTCCATTAATTAACCACCCTCTTTGATGACGATTTGAGTCTTTTCAAAAACGCTTATTATCTCTTATTTTTTGGAAAATGTTCAAACGCAGAAAGAGGAAAATAGCAGTTAGGCAGGGAATTAACTACAATTTTCCTCAAATAATTTACTTCTTCGCAACTGTAATCGTTATTTCCGAAGGATATTTCGTTGAATGATGAACCGCATTTTTGGCAATCACGCCTTTCGTTTCATCATAATTATTTCCGCCCGTATTCATATTTCTATCAAAACGCGGGAAATTGCTGCTCGAAATTTCAATCCGAATTCTATGTCCGGGAGCGAAATAATTACTGGTTGTCATTGGTTGGAAGCTGAATTTATAAACCTTGTCTTTTTCCATCCAAACGAGCGGTTTGTCGTAGCCGTTTCGATAACGCATCCGCTGAATTGTTTCATCCAAGTTATACGCTTTGCCCGTTTCATCAACATCAATTAATTTAACCGTAAAATCAGTATCTTTCGCATCTGAAGAAACATAAAGCGAAACATCAATCGAGCCAGTCAATTCGATTCCTTCCTTGAGCAGCTCGGTGCTGTAAACGAGAATGTCGTCGCGTTGCTCCATTTTGCTTTGATCCCAAGCACCGCCCTGAACCGCATTTCCCGTGCAGCAAACGTTTCCGCCGAAGGATGGAACAGGATTCATCGGATCATAAGTAAACGAATCAGGCATATCCGTTGCAGGAGGTTCAGAGGTTAAAGTGCCGTCACCATTGAGCGAATTTGCTTTACCGTTGCTTGATAAATAAAACTTCATCGGCTTGGCTCCGGCAGGCGGGAATGAATCGGCGGTTTGCCATTTGTTGCTGCCCATCGTGAAGTATCGGACTTTCGGCATCTTCAAAATGTCGTTTTTCTCGCCTTTCAGAAAGTAATCAAACCAACCGTATGTCAACGCATTGTAATCAAGCCTCGCATCGCCCATACTTCGTTCGCCGACGATTGTATTTTCCGTTGCTCGGGTATAACTGCAATGCAAAACTGGAGCGATTACGGCATATTGTTTATCAGCAATATCAGGGCTGGCAGTTTTGCGGACGTGATTGTAAAGGGCGATATTCGGACCAACCGAAACGTCATACCACGACATAAACCAAAATCCGGGGATATTGATTTTCATATTGTCGTGAACAAGTCCGCCTTTATACCAGGCAGGATCGTTCGGCGTGCGTTTAATCATCGCTCCGCCTGTCGCCACTGGCATCGCATCTGCAAAAATCCCTTTTGCACCGCCAACTGCTTTATGGATATCCATCACCGGCAAATGGCGAAGTGCTTTTGACCAGTCAACCGACGGTGCTTGCTGAGCTAAATCGAAATATTTTGAAGCTTGAATCAGTTCTGCTTGCGTAGTATTCGCGGGAAACATCGGGCGAACCTGATTTTGTTCACCATAAAGCCACGCGATAAAAAGCATCTGCACAGCTCCGCCGCGATACCAATTTCCTTGCTCGTAGTATGGACCAACCCGTCCGACTCCGGCACCAAATCCTTGTGCGATCATCGTTGTAAAAGCAGGGTTTCCCTGTGCGGCAACAGCGGGCTGCCATTCAGCGGTGGACGAGCAGCCAATCGTGCCGACCTTTTTATTCGACCAATCCTGCTTTGCCATCCACGAGATCGCATCGTCGCCATCGGTAATCGGCGGTCCGAGAATGTCGTAATTTCCTTCCGAGAAAAAATGTCCGCGTTCGTTCATCACAACGTAAGCGTAACCGCGTTTAACGGCTTCCAAGATCGTGGTCATATCACGCGGAGCACCCATGCGAACGTCCCAAAAATTGAAATTATAGGGAGTGCGGGAAAAAATGATCGGATACCGCTTGGAAGCATCTTTCGTACGATAAATATCCGCCGCCATCCGTTTTCCATCACGCATCGGAACCATCACCTTGCGGTCAACTATGGCAATTTCATTCAGTTGCTTTTCGATTTCGAACCGTTTAGTGCCTACCGCCGGATCAGGTGTCGGACGTGGTTGGGCGATTGCGTTTGAAAGTAAAATTCCAACTACTGCAACTGCCAAAATAATTTTCTTAAACATATTTTCTCCCTATTTTTTATTTGCCTGCGAAATACTCTAAAAACACTAAAATAAGAGTTTAAAAGCCATTTATATTTCTTCCTTTTTTCGTGTCCTTTCGCGTATTTCGCGGGGAACAGTTTCTTACTCCATCACCCGTTTCAATTCAATCCGTTGAATGGATTTCGCATTCATCGGCTGAACTCCCATTGTGGCAGCTTTATCATCCACCGTCAGAATTTCTTCTTCCAGCGTTTCCCCACGCAAACGCATCGTGGAGATCAGCAGAGAATTGCCGTATTTGAAAGGGGAAATTAGTGCATCACCGATCAGTTTTGCCGATAATTTTGTGCCATTGCCTTCGTCAATAAACAAATCTTCCGCACCTGTTCCGCGACAGAGTTTGTGATCTTTAACTTGTTTCACAACTCCGCCTTCCGAGTAGGTTGTTTTGAACATCGCACAAGTGTTATCAGCAGTCGGAAACGCACCGATTTCTCGCGTTACTTCCACAACAGGAGCATCGGGCTTGGCAGGAAGATTTTTCAAAGTGCCTTTCCATTTTCCTTCCCATTTGGCAATCGGAGAACTTGGCTCAGGCTTAATTTTTTTGATGTATTTATCATACCAACCCAAATATCGCTCATACCGGTCACGGACATAACTCGGCAGAGAAATACCGTGAAATGAATTCGGATAGATGATTAACTGCGTCTCAACGCCAAGACTCCGCAACGCCTGATACATCTGTTCGCTGCCCGAAATCGGGACGTTGAAATCTTTTTCCCCACCGAGGAAAAGAGTCGGCGTTTTAATGCGGTCAGCCTTTAAGAATGGGTAGGAAAGTTTTTGATAAGTCTCCCAAGCCTTCGGATCCCACGGCGGACCAATTTCATTATCGTATTGAATGATGTATTGATCCGTGCCGTAAAATGAAACGGTAAAAGCCGTTCCTGCACCACTTGTAGCAGCTTTGAAACGATTGTCAGTAGCAATCAAATAATCGGTCAGAATCCCGCCGTAACTCCAACCTCCAACGCCGAGTTTATCAGGATCAGCCACGCCCATTTTCACAACGTGGTCAACTCCAGCGAGCAAATCCTGCACTTCATAATTGCCCCAATCTGCCGCAATCGCCCGCGAAAATTTTATTCCACGCCCCGAACTTCCGCGATAGTTGATATTCAAGACAGCGTAGCCGTTAGCCGCGAAAAAGTGACGCTCTGCTGCGAAAGAATGCTGATCTTGAGCATTCGGACCGCCGTGAATTCTCAGAAGCATCGGAACTTTTGTGCCTTTTACATTGCCCGTTGGGTAAGTGATAAGCCCGTAAACATCAATTCCGTCTTTGCTTTTGAATCCGACTTCTTCGGTTGGCGGAAGGTCGAGCTGAACCAAAAGTTCGTCGTTATGCTTAGTTAATTGACGCAGTTTTCCGCCCTCAAAAGCATAAACTTCACTTGGCTTTTCGTTATTTCCCGAAAGCACCACAACCTTTTCTTTCGCTTGATTCCAATTTGAAACGACAATCGGCGGATTCAACAATTTTTCGGCACTTCCGCCTGCGAGATTTGCCCGCGAAGGATAGACCGAGCGATTATCCGTCACCAAAAATGTGATTGATTTTCCGTCTGAGCTAAAACGATGATTGGAAACTCCACGATCAAGGTCTTCGGTAGCTTTGAATCTGGTCGGCGTTCCACTTCCGTCTGCTGAAACAAGCGTTAAATGTTGCATCGAATAAGAAGCGTATTTGAGTTCATCGGTTTCCAAAAAGGCGAGCCGGTTTCCATCTGGACTCCATTGCGGTTGTCCCCCGCCTCCACGACTCGTGGCTGGCGTAACAGCTTTTTCGGTTGAACCTGCTTTTGATTCGACTACAAAGATTTGAGATGAAGGGTTGCGGTCAGGATCGGGCTGACGATTGCTGAAAAAAGCGATTTTACTGCCGTCGGGCGACCACGAAGGCGAACCTTCATCAACCTTTCCTTTGGTCAAGCGGTCGAGTTTTTTGCCCTCAATGTCGTAAAGATAAATGTAGCCCCGGCGACCTGTTGTTTGCAGATAGCCTTGCACATCTTGCTTGATTCTGTAGCGGTCGAGGACGATTGGTTTCGGCGGTTTGGCATTTGCTCCGGCGGCTTGATTCGCTTCAGCATCAGGATCAGGATCGCCGATTACCAACGCAAATCGTTTGGAATCGGGTGACCATTCGTAGCTTTGCAAATTGCCTTTAAAGTCCGTCAACTGCCTCGCCTCACCGCCTGCTAAATCCAAAATCCAAATCTGATTTCCCTTATTCGGTCCCGGACGCGACGATAAAAACGATAAATATTTCCCATCCGGCGACCAACGCGGCGAGCTTTCGCTATCAGTGCTGTAAGTGATTCTGCGTGTCGTTTTGCCATCGTAGCTAACCATCCAAATATCAGTTGAAGATTTATCGGCTTTTGCATCGGTTGTCGAAACAACATACACAACCCAATTTCCATCGGGCGAAAGCTGCGGATCGTTGACATTTTGAATCTTAAAAATGTCGTCGAGCTTAAAAGGTCGTTTGGTTTGAGCCGAAAAAGGTAGAACTAGGGTAAGCAGCAGAAGTGCTGAGATACCAAGTTTCTTATGAAACATAGCGTTTGTTCCGATTGGAACGTCCTCCTGATTTGAATTGTTGGATTAATACTTTTGTTGGATTGAATATTAGCACGAAGTTTATTGAGGAAGAAATGGGACGCGGATGAACACAATATTTAACGGATTGACGCAGATTTTTCAGACAGTTAGACAGCAAAACAGGCAGAAACACGCACGTTAGTAAGTGTGTCTCAACATTGGCGATTTCAGATTTCAGATTTCAGATTGGTCGTTAGCGACAAATCATTCCGCAATCCGAATTCCCAAATCCAACCTTGAGACACGCTCCTTCACAGTCGCGTTTCTGCCTATTTTTTGCCACAAACTATCAACGATAGCGACAGAAATATTCAATGTTGTCCGTTTCTATCGCCCATTTCACGGGCTTGATTGGTTGTTGGGTGGAATGTTCCCCGCTTTTACACACGGGGCGGCGATAGTGGGGTGCTTTCGCCAATTCCGTTGGCTAACGTTTGCAAATATCGAATGTAATTGTTCAAGTTTTGGTGCTGAAAGAAATGTGTTGGGTATACTTGAAAATTATTCAGATTCTTGTCTATCCTTTTCGTCTTCTTTCTGACTTCCATCTTCTAATTGCAATGGCTCTTTTGTAATAGCAAAAAGGTTTCTTGATTTGCCATCATTAAAATTAAATTCTTTACCATTTATTTCAACTGAACTAGAACCAGACAAAAGAGTTAAATACTCTTGAGAAATTACTTGACTGGCTTTTTGGATGTCCTCCCGCATTTTTGTAGTATCAAAACCTTTTTCTTTCAATTCGTTTTCTAAATCAAGAAGTTGTTTTAATTCAGTCGCTTTAACAGAATTTTCTTTTCTTCTCCCCTCTGCTGTTTTAGTTCGGTAAAAATAACTTGCTGTTTCTTCGCAGAACTTTGTCATTAGAGCGATTATCTTTGATTCGCCGAATAATTTTGCCCAAACACTGCCGTATTCTAATCTTATTATCTTTAGCGGGAATTCAAGGGTAGAGATGTCAAATATTCTACATAATTCTTCATAAATGAGTTTTAATGCAGTGATTTTAATGATGAAATTAGTCAATTGTGAATCAGAGTCGAGGAAAATTGCTAAACTTCTTTCATTATCATTCAAAGGAATTTTGTCATTTTGGTTGATTGATAAAATAATGAAGCTCGTTACTTCGTGAAATGAGGAAGCAGCTATGTTAAGCGAGGCTGAAGAATTTAAAAGATGTAATCGATTTAAAGTATTTCTTTCCTTGAAGTAGGTTTCGTAATATTCTTCAAATACATTTAGTTGGCTTTTAAGATTATAAAGCAAACCTTTTACGGAAAGATTTGAAGATAAATCGTTCAAGTCTTTCTGTAAATCAGTTATTTCTAAAAAAACATCTTTCGCATTTAATTCTTTGAGTAATTCTTCAAAGTTTGACAGATTATCTGAAAAGGTTTTAGCTTCTTCAGTATATAGTTCTCTATCTATTCTTGCAGCATAAATTGGAAGAATTCTATGGTATAAAATTGAAGCATGTGAGGCGAAAGCTATTGTTTTACTTGCTTCTATCTTTTTATTTATAGACTCTAATAATTGAATTAACTTATGTGTTGTCATAAATGATTTTGGACAAATTTCGGAACTAATAATATTGTTATTCTTTTCTAACCCAAATTGCGTTATTATTCAATCGCTATGAAACGTCTAACCCTAATCCTTTTAACGCTAATATTCGTCTGTCCGACATTCGCCCAAACTGTTGATGAGCTTGCCAATTACAACGAACCGCCGAGCCGTTTGCGGGGTGTGATTGAGAAGTATGGTGCTGATGTTGGTATCTTGAATCGCTTCTATTCGGCGGAGACTTCGCCTAATCGGGCGGCTCGTTTCAAACAGCTTTACGCCGATTGGCTGGCACTTCTCGGACGGCAGGATTTTGCCAAGCTCAATCACGATGAACAGATTGATTATCTGCTTTTTCAGAATTATCTGCGTCACGAACAAAAAGAGCTTGAACGCGAGCAGAAACAACTTGCGGAAATGGCTTCGCTGATTCCTTTTGCCAAAACTATCAGCGATTTGGAAGATTCCAGACGCAAACTCGAAACGATTGATTCAGCCAAAATCGCCGCACTTTTTAACAATCTGGCAAACACAATCAAGCAGACTCAAAAGGACATCGAAGCGGGCAAAACTTCCAAGCCGAAACGCACCGTAGCGAATCGTGCAGTCCGCACCATCACCTCTCTAAAAAGGACTTTGCAGGGTTGGAATACTTTTTATACAGCCTACGATCCGCTTTATACCTGGTGGAATGCCGAGCCGTATAAAGCGGTTGATGCGGCGTTGCTCTCATATCAAAATTATGTCTCGGAAAGACTGGTCGGAATTCGGGCGGACGACCGGGTAACGATTATCGGTGATCCGATTGGACGTGAGGCGTTGATCGAAGAATTGGAATACGAAATGATTCCTTACACGCCCGAAGAATTGGTTGAAATTGCTAACCAAGAGTTTGCATGGTGTGAAAATGAGATGAAAAAGGCTTCCGCCGCAATGGGTTTTGGTGATGATTGGAAAAAGGCACTCGAAGCCGTTAAGCAAACCTATGTAGAACCAGGCAAACAGCCCGAATTAATTGCAAAGCAGGCGTGGGAAGCGATTGAATACGTCGAAAAAAATGACCTCGTGACCGTTCCGAAAGTTGCCCGCGACGGCTGGCGGATGGAGATGATGACTCCCGAACGCCAACTCATCGCTCCGTTCTTTTTAGGAGGAGAAACGATTTTGGTTTCTTATCCAACCAATGGGATGTCGCACGAACAAAAAATGATGTCAATGCGTGGAAATAATCCATATTTTGCCCGTGCCGTCACGCATCACGAGTTGATTCCCGGACACCATTTACAAGGTTATATGACTCAGCGGTATCGTCCATATCGAAGCGTTTTTAGCACACCTTTCTGGGGCGAAGGCTGGGCATTATATTGGGAATTCCTTTTGTGGGATATGGGTTTTCACAAAACGCCGCAAGAAAAGGTCGGAGCATTATTTTGGCGAATGCACCGTGCCGCACGGATTATTTTTTCGTTGAGTTTTCACCTCGAAAAAATGACTCCGCAGGAATGTGTGGACTTTTTGGTTGACCGCGTAGGACACGAACGAGACAACGCTCTGGGTGAAGTAAGACGCTCATTTTCGGGCGAATACGGTCCGCTTTATCAAATCGCGTATAAGATCGGTGGTCTGCAATTCTACAATCTCCAGCGTGAATTGGTCGGCGGTAAAAAAATGACCAACAAGCAATTTCACGATGCGATTCTGAAGGAAGGAAGAATCCCCGTCGAAATGGTGAAAGCGATTTTAACGAAGCAGAAATTGACGAAAGATTTTAAGACAAATTGGAGATTTTACGCAGGATTGCCAAAGTAGAGTATTAACATAAAAGAGAAA
>ERZ1292633.5471-Hain-H41-02um-R1-5471-length-11456-cov-4_pt1 | contig 11456 bp, 10 predicted proteins | sample MGYA00564406_ERZ1292633 | MGnify/ENA primary metagenome ERZ1292633 (study PRJEB36523, sample SAMEA6512639) | groundwater metagenome | collected 2019-01-08 | study: AquaDiva: Metagenomics assemblies of 32 groundwater samples
GCCGGGATGCAGCCCTGGACCTCGACCATGTAGTCGTGGCAGAGCCGATCCAGCTCCGCCGTGGTGATGCCGGGCTTGACGAAGGGCTCGATGTAATCGAGGACTTCGCCGGCCAGACGGCAGGCGACCCGCATCTCGGCGATGTCTTGGGTGGTTTTTATTGAAATGGCCATGAATGCGGGGCACGGTTGGGGGGAGGTCATACATTTTAACCGCAGGCTGCCCTGGTCGGGAGCCCGAAAGCGCCATGCATCTTGTGTCGGACCGCCATCGCCGGCTATAATTGCGGGCTTGTCCGGGATGGTCCCGGGCAAAATCCACACGCTTGGCGCCGATAGGGTGGCTTTTCACGCGGAATATGCGGAAAGCAGCACGGCCAGGCGGAGGTTTAACCCATATCGGAGATAGTCCATGAGCACAACCATGCGCCAGATGCTGGAGGCCGGCGTTCACTTCGGCCACCAGACCCGTTTCTGGAACCCCAAGATGGCCCCGTACATTTTCGGCCATCGCAACAAGATCCACATCATCAACCTCGAAAAGACCCTGAGCAAGTATCAGGAAGCGATGACGTTCGTGCGCAAGATGGCGGCCAAGAAGGGCACCATCCTGTTCGTCAGCACCAAGCGCCAGGCGCGCGAAATCATCGCCGAGGAAGCCCAGCGTTGCGGCATGCCTTACGTCGATGACCGCTGGCTGGGCGGCATGATGACCAACTTCAAGACGCTGAAGCTGTCGGTCAAGCGCCTCAAGGACTTGGAAACCGCCATGTCGGAAGGCAACTTCGAGAAGCTGTCGAAGAAGGAAACCCTGACCCTGCAGCGCGAAATGGACAAGCTGCGCAAGTCCATCGGCGGCATCAAGGATATGGGTGGCCTGCCCGATGCGATTTTCATCATCGACGTCGGCTACCACAAGATCGCCATCACCGAAGCCGGCAAGCTCGGCATCCCGGTGATCGGCGTGGTCGATACCAACCATTCCCCGGAAGGCGTCAGCTACGTGATCCCGGGCAACGACGATTCCTCCGGCGCGATCCGCCTGTATGCCCGCGGCGTGGCCGATGCCATCCTCGAAGGCAAGAGCCAGGGCATCAACGAGGTGGTGCAGCAGCTGGCCGGCGACGACGAGTTCGTCGAAGTCTCGGACGCGGCTGAGTAAGGACTAGGCATCAGCCACAGAGATCACAGAGGACACAGAGAAGAGCAGGGGGTTTCCTCTGTGATCTCTGTGCCCTTTGTGGCTAACAGGTTCTAAGGTTTTGATTCTGGAGTAAGAGCAATGGCGGAAATTACCGCAAGCATGGTCAAGGAACTGCGCGAGAAGACCGACGCGCCGATGATGGAATGCAAGAAGGCGCTGACCGAAGCGGCCGGCGACATGGCGAAGGCCGAGGAAATCCTGCGCGTCAAGCTGGGCAACAAGGCCAGCAAGGCCGCCACCCGCGTCGCGGCCGAGGGTGTGGTGGCGATCCACATCGCCGGCGACGGCAAGCTCGGCAGCATTTTCGAAATCAACAGCGAGACCGACTTCGTCGCCAAGAACGACGAGTTCCTCAAGCTGGCCGCCGACTGCGCGCGCCTGGTGGCCGAGCAGAACCCGGCCGACGTCGCCGCGCTTGCCGCCCTGCCGCTGGGCGAGGGCACGGTCGAATCGACCCGCGCCGCGCTGGTGGGCAAGATCGGCGAGAACATGAGCATCCGCCGCTTCGTCCGCGTCGCGGCCCAGGGCAAGCTGGCGTCCTACATCCACGGCGGTTCCAAGATCGGCGTGCTGGTGGACGTGGTCGGCGGTGACGAACAACTGGCCAAGGATCTGGCGATGCACATCGCCGCCTCGAAGCCGAAGTCGCTCGATTCGTCGGGCGTGCCCGCCGAACTGCTGGATACCGAGCGCCGCATCGCGATCGAAAAGGCGCGCGAAGCCGGCAAGCCGGAAGCCATGCTGGAAAAGATCGCCGAAGGCACGGTGCAGAAGTACCTGAAGGACGTCACGCTGCTGGGCCAGGTCTTCGTCAAGGCCGAGGACGGCAAGCAGACCATCGAAGCCTTGCTGAAGGCCAAGGGCGCTTCGGTGGCCAGCTTCACGCTGTTCATTGTCGGCGAAGGCATCGAGAAGAAGGTCAATGACTTCGCCGCCGAAGTGGCTGCGCAGGCGGCCGCTGCCGCAGGCAACAAGTAACGGTCGGCACGCCATGACCGCACCGAAATACCGCCGCATCCTGCTCAAGCTGTCCGGCGAGGCGCTGATGGGGAACGATGCCTACGGCATCAATCCGTCGGTGCTGGCCGCCGTCGTGGCGGAAATCAAGGCGGTGACCGATCTCGGCGTCGAACTCGGCGTGGTGATCGGCGGCGGCAACATCTTTCGCGGCATCGGCGGCACGGCCACCGGCATGGATCGCGCCACGGCCGACTACATGGGCATGCTGGCGACGGTGATGAACGCCATGGCGCTGTCGGATGCGATGCGCCAGGCGGGGATCAACGCCCGCGTGCAGTCGGCGCTGAACATCGAGCAGGTGGTCGAGCCCTACATCCGCGGCAAGGCGATTCGCTACCTCGAAGAGGGCAAGGTGGTGATTTTCGGTGCCGGCACCGGCAATCCCTTCTTCACCACCGACACCGCGGCGGCGCTGCGCGGCTCGGAAATCGGCGCCGAGATGGTGTTGAAGGCGACCAAGGTCGATGGCATCTACACCGCGGATCCGAAGAAGGATCCGGCGGCCACCCGCTTCACCCGGATCAGCTTCGACGAAGCGATCGGACGCAATCTGGCGGTGATGGATGCGACGGCGTTTGCGCTGTGCCGCGACCAGAAGCTGCCGATCAACGTGTTCTCGATCTTCAAGACCGGCGCCTTGAAGCGCGTGGTGATGGGCGAGGACGAGGGCACCCTGGTTCACGTTTAGAAAGTTAGGAGTGGGGCATGATTCCCGAACTGAAAAAGACGTCTGAACAAAAGATGCAGAAGAGCCTGGAGGCGCTCAAGGCCGACCTGGCCAAGGTACGCACCGGGCGGGCGCATACCGGCATTCTCGATCATGTCCATGTGGACTACTACGGATCGCCGGTGCCGATCACCCAGGTCGCCAATGTGACCCTGATCGACGCCCGTACCATCGGCGTGCAGCCCTGGGAAAAACCCATGGTGGGCAAGGTGGAAAAGGCGATCCGCGATTCCGACCTGGGCCTCAATCCTTCGACCCAGGGCGAGATCATTCGCGTGCCGATGCCGGCCCTGACCGAGGAGCGCCGCCGCGACCTGATCAAGGTGATCAAGCACGAGGGCGAGAACGCCAAGGTGGCGATCCGCAACCTGCGCCGCGATGCGATCTCGCATCTGAAAGAGGCGCTGAAGAAGAAGGAAATCTCCGAGGACGACGAGCGTCGTGCGCTCGACGACATGCAGCGTCTCACCGACCGCTATGTCGCCGAAGTCGACCGGGCGCTGGCGGACAAAGAGAAGGACCTGATGGCGATCTGATTGCGGATCGCCGGTGCGCCGCCATCGGCTTGCGCAGCAGATTCATTCATCGCTTCTGAGAGGGTGTCATGGCAGGAAAGTTCACCAGCTCGACGCAGGCAATTCCCAACGTGGGCGACATGCCGCGCCACATTGCCATCATCATGGATGGCAACGGGCGCTGGGCGAAAAGGCGCTTCATGCCGCGCGTCGCGGGCCACAAGCGCGGGGTGGAGACGGTGCGGGCGATGGTCAAGGCCTGCATCGCGCGCGGGGTCGACTACCTGACCTTGTTCGCTTTCTCCTCGGAAAACTGGCGGCGCCCGGCCGAGGAAGTCTCCTTCCTGATGAGTCTGTTCATCAACGCACTGCAGGGCGAAATCGGCAAGCTCCATGCCAACGGCGTGCGACTGAAAGTGGTCGGCGACCTGTCCGCCTTCGAACCGCGCCTGGTCGCGCTGATTCGCGAAGGTGAGGCGACCACGGCCAACAATACCCGCCTGACGCTGACCATCGCCGCCAACTACGGCGGGCGCTGGGACATCCTGCAGGCCATGAACCAATTGGCGCTGGCCCATCCGGAAAAGGCCGGCTGCTACGGCGAGGCGGACCTGGCGCCGCACCTGGTGATGGCCTACGCGCCCGAACCCGACTTGTTCATCCGCACCGGCGGCGAGCAGCGCATCAGCAATTTCCTGCTCTGGCAACTGGCCTACAGCGAACTGCATTTCACCGACACCCTGTGGCCGGATTTCGACGAGCCGGCGCTGGATGCGGCGATCGCCTCCTACCGGCGGCGCGAGCGCCGCTTCGGGCGCACCAGCGAGCAACTCGCCGAACAGCCGGCCGCTCAGGCGCTCGGCGTATTGCCAGCGCCAACTCTTGCACCGTCATCCCGCGACTGAGATGCTGAAGACGCGGGTCGTCACCGCACTGCTGCTGGTTGCCGGTCTCGCGCTGATCCTGTTCGCCCTGCCGCCGCTGGCGGCGGTGCTGGCCTTTGCCGCGATTGCCGCGCTGGCGGCTTGGGAGTGGGGCGGCCTGATGCGCCAGGACCCGCCGGCGCGGGTCATGTATGCATTTGTGCTGCTGCTGTTCTGCTGGCAGTTGACGGTGGCGGCGCCGCAACTGGTGCCGTTGCTGCTCGGCGTCGCGGCGGTGTTCTGGATCCTCGTGGTGCCGCTGTGGTTCCGCTTCAAGTGGACCCTGGCCGGCAACGACTTTTTCGGCTACCTGCTGGGTGTCCTGGTGATCCTGCCGACCTGGGCGGCGATGGTCGCCCTGCATGCGGTGAGCACCTGGCTGCTGCTGGCCGCCATGGCGCTGGTCTGGGTGGCCGACATTTCCGCCTATTTCGCCGGCCGCGCATTTGGTAAACACGGCCGGCACAAGCTGGCGCCGACCATCAGCCCCGGCAAGACCTGGGAAGGCGTGGCCGGCGCCGTGGTCGGCGTGCTGATCTACGGTGCCATCGTGCTCGGCTATTCGCCGCTGGCGGGCAGCTTGCCGCTGGCATGGCCGCTGTTGGCGCTGCTGCTGATCCTGCTCACCGCCGCGAGCGTGATCGGCGACTTGTTCGAATCGCTGCTGAAGCGTCAGGCCGGCATCAAGGACAGCAGCAATCTGCTGCCGGGCCACGGCGGGGTGCTCGATCGCATCGACGCGCTGACCTCCACCCTGCCGCTGGCGGCCCTGATCCTGTACCTGGTTAAATCATGAAACTGACTATTCTCGGCGCCACCGGTTCCATCGGCGTCAGCACGCTCGACGTGGTGGCGCGCCATCCGGAACGCTTCGAGGTGGTGGCCCTGACCGGGCATCGCCAGGTCGAGGTTCTTGCCGAGCAGTGCCGCCGCTTCCGTCCGGCCTATGCGGTGGTGGGCAGTGCGGAGGATGCCCTGCGCCTGGCGCGCATGCTCAGGGACGCCGGCCTCGCCACCGAGGTGCTGCACGGCGCCGAGGCGCTGGTGCAGGTCGCCAGCCTGCCCGAGGTCGATGCGGTGATGGCCGCCATCGTCGGTGCCGCGGGCCTGTCGCCGACGCTCGCCGCCGCGCGTGCGGGCAAGCGCGTGCTGCTGGCCAACAAGGAAGCGCTGGTGATGGCCGGCGCGGTGTTCATGAGTGAGGCGCGGCAGGCCGGCGCGCTGCTGCTGCCGATCGACAGCGAACACAACGCGGTGTTCCAGTCGATGCCGCACAACTACGCGGGCGACATGGCGCGCGGCGCGGTCAGGCGCATCCTGCTGACTGCCTCGGGAGGACCGTTCCGCAATACGCCGCTGGCAGCGCTGACCGAGGTGACGCCGGAGCAGGCGGTGGCCCATCCCAATTGGGTGATGGGCAGAAAAATTTCGGTCGATTCGGCGACCATGATGAACAAGGGTCTCGAAGTCATCGAGGCGCACTGGCTGTTCAATGCCCCGGCCGACAGCATCGAAGTGGTGATCCACCCGCAGAGTGTGATTCATTCCCTGGTGGATTATGCGGACGGTTCGGTGCTGGCCCAGCTCGGCAATCCCGACATGCGCACGCCGATCGCCCACGCCCTGGCCTGGCCCGAGCGGATCGATTCCGGGGTGGCGCCGCTCGACTTGTTCGCCGTGGCGCAGCTGAGTTTCGAGCGCCCGGACCTGGCGCGCTTTCCCTGTCTCGACCTGGCCTATCGCGCCTTGCGTGCCGAAGGCAATGCGGCAGCCGTGCTGAATGCCGCCAACGAAGTCGCAGTGACCGCGTTTCTCGACCGTCGCCTGTCTTTCCTCGGCATTCCCGATCTGATCGCGGCGACGCTCGATGACGTGCCGCAGGCCGCCGTGCCCGACCTTGCCGCGGTGCTGGAGGCCGACCGCCAGGGGCGGGCGGCGGCCCTCGATATCCTTTCGCGCATGTCATGAACCCGGAACTGCTGGCCTGGTATGTGGGCGCCTTCCTGCTGGCACTGGCGGTGCTGGTGGTGGTGCACGAGATGGGCCACTACCTGGCGGCGCGCGCCTGCAATGTCAAGGTTCTGCGCTTTGCCTTCGGTTTCGGCAAGGTGCTCTGGATGCGACGCCATGGCCGCGACGGCACCGAATGGGCGATCTCGGCGTTTCCGCTGGGCGGCTACGTCAAGATGCTCGATGAGCGCGAGGGCGAGGTTGCCGCCGCGGAACTGTCGCGCGCCTTCAACCGCCAGTCGGTGGGCCGCCGCGCCTTCATCGTGGCGGCCGGTCCGGTGGCGAATTTCCTGCTGGCGATCGTCTTGTACTGGTTCCTCTTCATGGCCGGCGTCACCGAGCTCAAGCCCCGCCTCGGACCGCCGCCGGCAGGCACGCCGGCGGCGCTGGCCGGCATCGGCGAGGGCATGACGGTGCGCGCGGTGAATGGCCAGGCGATCCAGACCTGGCAGGAACTGCGCTGGGAAACCATGCGCCGCGCCCTGGATCAGGAGCCGCTGCAACTGGAGGTGATCAGCCTGCATGGCGAGGCAGGGATGCACCGCATCGCCAGCGATCGCTTCGATCTGGAAGAACTCGAAAAGGATCCCCTGCGCACGCTGGGGCTGGTGCTTTACCGGCCGCGCCTGCCGGCCGTGGTGGGTCGCGTGCTGCCCGGTTCGGCGGCTGCGGCAGCGGGATTTCGCGATGACGATAGGATACTGGCGATCGACGGCAAGGCGATTGCCCTCTGGGCCGAACTGGCGGCAACCGCCGGCGCCGCGCCGGGCCGTGAGCTGAAATTCGCCATTGAGCGCGACGGTCGCCAGCTCGATCTGGTCGCCGCTCCGCGCCTGGCCGAAGAGGGTGGGCACAAGCTCGGACGGCTGGGCCTGATGGCCAAGGAGGGCAAGGGCGAGGCCTTCGAGATGACGACGGTCGTCAGCTACGGCCCCCTGGATTCGATTGCGCGTTCGCTGGCGCAGACCTGGGACACCTCTATCCTCAGCCTGCGCATGATGGGCCGCATGCTGACCGGCGAGCTGTCATGGAAGAATCTCTCCGGGCCGGTGACCATCGCCGACTACGCGGGCCAGTCGGCACGCCTCGGCCCCAGCTATTACCTGCGCTTTCTGGCCTTGATCAGTATCAGTCTCGGTGTGCTCAACCTGCTACCGGTGCCGGTTCTGGACGGGGGGCATTTGATGTATTATCTCGTCGAATTTATCAAGGGTGGACCAGTGTCCGAACGGGCTCTGGAAATCGGCCAACAGATCGGTTTCGCCCTGCTGGCGCTGCTTATGGCTTTTGCCTTCTACAACGATATCAACCGTCTTGTTTCCGGCTAATTTCCGTTCAAACACATGAATAAAAAACTGCTCGCCGGTCTGGTCGCTTCCCTGCTGGCACACTCGGCCTGGGCGTTCGATCCGTTCCAGATCAAGGATATCCGGGTCGAAGGCATACAGCGCACCGAGGCCGGTACGGTGTTTTCCTACCTGCCGGTCAAGGTCGGCGACACCATGAACGACGAAAAGGCGGCAGCCGCGATCAAGGCGCTGTTCGCCACCGGTTTCTTCAAGGACGTGCGCCTGGAGATCGACGGCCAGGTGCTGGTGGTGGTGCTGGAAGAGCGTCCGGCGATCGCTTCGCTCGACTTCTCCGGCCTCAAGGCCTTCAAGCCGGAAGACCTGAAGAAGTCGCTGCGCGAGGTCGGTCTTGCCGAGTCGCGCATCTTCGACCGCGCCATGGTCGAACGCGCCGAACAGGAACTCAAGCGCCAATACCTGGCCCAGGGACACTATGCGGTCCAGGTGACGACCACCATCACGCCGCTGGAACGCAATCGCGTCGGGGTTAACTTCGCCGTCACCGAGGGCGACATCGCCAAGATCAAGCAGATCAACATCATCGGCGCCGGCGCCGTCAAGGAATCCGAGTTGCTCGACCTGATGGTGCTGCGCACGCCGGGCTGGCTGACCTGGTACACCAAGAACGATCAATACTCGAAGCAGAAACTCTCCGGCGATCTGGAAACCCTGCGCTCCTATTACCTCGACCGCGGCTATCTCGAATTCAACATCGAGTCGACCCAGGTATCGATATCGCCGGACAAGCAGGACATCTACATCACCGTCAATATCACCGAGGGCGAGAAATACACGGTCTCTGCGGTCAAGCTGGCCGGCCAGTTGCTGCTGCCCGAAGAGGAATTGACCAAGCTGGTGCAGGTGAGGCCCGGTGAAGTGTTCTCGCGCGAGAAGATGGCCGACACCACCAAGGCCATCAGCGAGCGTCTGGGCAATGAAGGCTATGCGTTTGCCAACGTCAATGCGGCACCGGAACTGGACAAGGAAAAGCGCCAGGTGGCGTTCACCGTGTACATCGATCCGGGACGCCGCGTCTACGTGCGCCGCATCAACGTGACCGGCAACACGCGGACCCGCGATGAAGTGGTGCGGCGTGAATTGCGCCAGACCGAGTCCGCCTGGTATGACGGCGAGAGGATCAACAAGTCGCGCACGCGCGTCGATCGGCTGGGGTATTTCGACGAGGTGTCGGTGGAAACGCCGCCGGTCGCCGGCACCACCGACCAGGTCGACATGGAGGTCAAGGTCAAGGAAAAGCCCACCGGCAACATCATGCTCGGAGCGGGTTTCTCCAGCGCTGAAAAATTCACGCTGTCCGGTTCGGTGCAGCAGCAGAACCTGTTCGGCAGCGGCAAGCACATCGGCGTCCAGGTCAGCACCAGCAAATCGAACAAGGTCTATTCCCTGTCGCATACCGACCCGTATTTCACGGTCGACGGCATCAGCCAGGGCTTCGACATCTACGTGCGCAACACCGACACCAGCACCCTTTCGGTCGGCAGCTTCGGCTCGGATTCGGCTGGTGGCGGCGTGCGCTGGGGGCTGCCGATCGGCGAGGACGACTACCTCAACCTCGGCGTCTCGATCGACCGTACCACGCTCAAGACCGACGCCAACAGCCCGCTGCGCTACCAGGACTACGTGACCCGCTTCGGTGCCAGGAGCAACACCCTGTTGACCACGATCGGCTGGCAGAAGGATGAGCGCGACAGCCTGCTGGTGACCACCAAGGGTGTTTTGCGGCGCGCGGTACTCGAAGTTTCACTGCCGGGCAGCACGGCGACCTATGTTCGTGCCACCTATCAGCACCAGCATTTCTTCCCCCTCGACCGCAGGCTCACGCTGGCGCTGAACGGCGAGGTGGGCGTGGCCCAGAAATATGGCGACAAGGAACTGCCCTTCTTCAAGAATTTCTACGCCGGCGGCATCGGCTCGGTGCGCGGCTTCGACTCGGGTTCCCTGGGGCCGCGCGATGCGGCTACCAACGAGGCGGTCGGCGGCAGCAAGCGGCTGATCGGCAACGTCGAACTGCTGTTCCCCGTGCCCGGCATGGGGCGCGACAATTCGATGCGCCTCTCCGGCTTCCTCGATGCCGGCAACGTCTGGGGTTACGATAGCAAGTTCAGCCTGGGCAGCTTGCGCTACAGTGGCGGTATCGCGCTGTCGTGGAATTCGCCCATGGGTCCGCTCAAGTTCTCCTTTGCCAATCCGTTCAACAAAAAAACCGAAGACAAGGTGCAACGTCTGCAGTTCCAGATGGGCTCGGTCTTTTGATAGTCTGATTGTGAGAAAGTCATGCTGAAGAAATACATTCTTGCCGGTATTGCCCTGATCTCGTTCTCTGCCGCAGTCCTCGCCGAGAGCAAGATCGGCTTCGTCAATAGCCAGAAGATTCTCAACGACGCACCCCAGGCCGCGCGCGCCAAGAAGAAGATCGAGAAGGATTTCGAAAAGCGCGACCAGGAACTGCAGCGCATTGCCAAGCAGTTGCAGGGCATGCAGGAGACGCTGGACAAGAACGCGGTGACCATGGCCGAGAGCGAGCGACGCACCAAGGAGCGCGAGTTCGGCGAACTCAACCGCGATTTCCAGCGCAAGCAGCGCGAGTTCCGCGAAGATTTGAGCCAGCGCCAGAATGAGGAAATGGCCGCGATTTTCGAGCGCGTGAACAAGATCATCAAGCAGATCGCCGAAGCCGAGAAGTACGACATCATTTTCCAGGAGGCGGTCTACGCCAACCCGCGCATCGACATCACGGACAAGGTGATAAAGGCGCTGGGCGACGGCACCAAGTGATTCCCTTCCCATATCATCCGTGACTTTGTCGACTTCGCCTTGCCGTGCAATGTGCACTGTCTGCGGCTTGTCTTCGCGTCACAAATGATCTGGCAAAGGAATAGGACGCTTTGGCCGTGATGCTGCGGCTCGATGAGATCGTTGCACGTTTCGGCGGAGAGATAGTTGGCGCTGGCGACACGGTGATTTCCCGCATCGGCACCCTGGACAGTGCCGGCCCCGGCGAACTGGCCTTCCTGGCCAACCCGAAGTACCGCCATCAGCTGGCCACCACCCGCGCCAGTGCGGTGATCATGGCGCCGCCCGCGGTGGCTGGTCCGGCAGCGGCAATCCTGACGCCGCAACCCTATCTGTATTACGCCCGCGTGGCGCAGTGGCTGAATCCCCCGCCCCTCGTCGTCGCCGGCATTCATCCCAGTGCCGTGGTCGAGGGCGAGGTGTCCGCCAAGGCCAGCATCGGACCCCAGGTCTGGATCGGCGCCGGCGCCAGGATCGCCGACGATGTGGTGATCGGCGCCAACTGCAGCATCGGCGCCGGGGTCGAGATCGGTGTCGGCACCCGACTGGCGGCCAATGTGACGATTTATTCCGGGGTCATCCTCGGGGCGCGCTGCCTGGTGCATTCCGCGGCGGTGATCGGCGCCGACGGCTTCGGCTTCGCGCGCGAGGCGGAGGGAGCCTGGGTCAAGATTCCGCAAGTCGGTCGCGTGCTGGTCGGCGACGATGTCGAGATCGGCGCCGGAACCACCATCGATCGCGGTGCGCTGGGCGACACGGTGATCGGCGACGGGGTCAAGCTCGACAACCAGATCCAGGTCGGACACAACGTGCACATCGGCGCCCATACTGCGATGGCCGGTTGCGTCGGCATCGCCGGCAGCGCGGTAATCGGCGCACGCTGCACGGTGGGCGG
>ERZ1292633.1396-Hain-H41-02um-R1-1396-length-26121-cov-4_pt2 | contig 11455 bp, 18 predicted proteins | sample MGYA00564406_ERZ1292633 | MGnify/ENA primary metagenome ERZ1292633 (study PRJEB36523, sample SAMEA6512639) | groundwater metagenome | collected 2019-01-08 | study: AquaDiva: Metagenomics assemblies of 32 groundwater samples
ATCGACGCATCCCGCAGCATCGACGGCGTGCAAAAAACAGGTGTCGAAGTGGTAAGCGACGCATTGCTAAAAAAGCTTGTTAATCCAGGGGTCACCTTCTACACCCCTCAACAAATCCCCTGGCTTCCCAAAAATGCGCAGCAAGTCATTGCACGCAAGCGTTTCTGGACTATTATCGGTCTTTCACTCGCAATGCTTCGCGACAAACCGGATGCACTTTTTGTTCCTGTGCACACGCTTCCATTTTTTTGCCCAAAGAAAACCGTCCGAGCAATTCACGACGTCTCTTTCCTTCGTGAGCCACAGGCTTACAGCTTGAGAGAGCGCACCTATATGAGGTTTGATCTCTGGCGCGCAAAACGTATCTGCACAAGCGTTATCGTTCCCACAGAAGCCGTGAAGCGTGATCTTGTTGAGCTCCTCCACTGGCCCGCAGAAAAGATCGTTGTAACCGGCTGGGGAGTTCCCGAAAGCGTTTCTCGTCATCCCGGCGACCTGTCCGGCCACTTGCCGGAACGCCGGGATCCAGTGCTTCCATCCATCCTCTTCATCGGCCGTATTGAAGAAAAAAAGAACGTCGCAAACATCATTCGTGCATTCGGCATTTTTAAAGAAACACATTCGGATTGGGAGCTTATTCTTGCGGGTAAACCCGGCCATGGATTTGAAATCATCGAACCTCTTCTAAAAAATCCTGGCGTCCATCATCTCGGATACATCTCCAATGAAAAGAAGGCCGAGCTTCTTGCAGGCGCATCAATGCTTGCGTTCGTCTCTCGTGAAGAAGGGTTTGCGTTCCCTATGCTTGAAGCATTTCAGGCGAAAGTTCCTGTGCTCGCATCGTCAATTCTAACGCTTATTGAAATTGCTGAAGATGCTGCACTTTTCGCTGAACCAAATGATGTACAAAAGATCGCCGAAAATATGTCACTCATCGCAGATAACTTCGCGGTTCGCTCGTCACTTGTTATAAAAGGAACAGAAAGGCTAAAGAAGTATTCCTGGGACAGTGTGGTGGAAAAGGTTTGGAAACTGATAGTCTAAAATATGTATAAAAATACTGAAGAGTTTTTTTCTGCAGCTCAGGAGTCTGTTGAGCTTTTTAATACATGGGCAGAGATATTTTCTCCAGACGCATCCGCAGATCACATCTGCTACAAGTGCAATTCTGGAGAAGAGTTCGAAACCTTGAGAAAAATGTTCGAGAACAATAGCGGTTTTATCTACCAGTCAATTATTTCCGCACGTAGAATTGCAATTATCAAATTTTCAAAACCCATTACATCTCCCCTTGGAGACATTTGGTATCTTGAACTCTCAGACCAAAGGACGGACGGAAGCCAGATGAGTGGATTCGACCACATCGAGATCTATCCTCGTAAAGAATCCATGGATGATCTTGCACGAAAGCTCCAAGAGCAAGGAATGACGCTTGAGAAAACGATAAGGCCCCACCATACGACGTACGATAGTTTCTTGAGCGAAGTATTCAAGGTTCGCCTAGAACCCGATGCACTTATTGGGAAGATTAAGCGCGAGGAGATGAGATAAACAAAAAAAATGCAACAATGTGCGAGTTTCTCGTGGCGGTGTCTGTGGGTTTAGTACCAAAGTTACGAGGGTCTTTGATGGAGTTTTGAAGATTCTTCAGACAGCGACTTTTAAGCATGCAGGTCGTCAGTAACTTTAGATCTCCACTAGACTTTTGGTGTTAGTAGCGAGATAATCAGCCTAGCATTATGGAAAGTCTTCCTCCTAGTCCAATTCCAGATATATACAAAAATCCAGTGCAGCGACGTCCTGCGGGTCCGCGCCCACCAGCGGGTCCGCGAAAGCCGATAACGATTCCTCGAAAACCTAGCGGCTTTATTGCAGATGGAAAACTGCATGTTGTATTAGATACAACTATAATTATTGGTGCTCTGCCCACACAAAACGGAATCCAAGAGCCGGGGAGCGGAGCTGCTTGTAAAAAAGTTATTGAAGTTTGGAGAAACGGTGGCTTCTCACTTGGTCTCAACGCCTTGCTGATGGACGAGTATAGGCGTGTCGGGGAAAGAATAATTACCGAGGGAAAGTTAGTATCGCAACCCTTTAACAGTTTGATGGAAGTTCTTCAGAAAGATGCCTATTGTTTTCGGATGGTTGCAACAAAGCAGCATATTGCTCCAACTTATAAAGACGACCACTTGTTCGATGGAATCCAAGCAGAGTATCTGGTATCTGATGATAAGGGCGTTATCAAAGCGGCTCTACAGAAGAATTACAAAAAGATTTTAAGCTCAACCGATTTTGTCACCGAACTAATACGCTTAGGCATCGGGAAGATCAAGTAACTTTTCATAGAAACAAAACAACCCCGCGAAGGGTTGCTATAACTTTTTCCAAATCCCACTAATGAGGTTTTCTTTTTTCAGTCGTGTCCATCCCTTAATCTGTTGTTCTCTCCGCCGTACCTTGAGTAAGGATTCATATTCTTCCTGGTACACAACTCTCACTGGGCAACGATTTTTTGTCCACTCGGCCGCTTCGCCTGCATTGTGACGTTTCAGTCTTTCATCGACATTATTGGTTGAACCGACGTAATAACTCCCATCGGCACATTCTAAAATGTACAAATAAAATTGTTCATTCATATTTTAGCCCTTCAACTTCGCCCCTTCGATACACTCAGGGTCTTCGTTCAGGGCATTCGACTCGCTTCGTCATCTCGCTGGTCGACGACCATGAGCTAGCGAAGCGAGTCGAATGGCGGAGGAGGAGAGATTCGAACTCTCGGAACCTTTCGGTTCACACGCTTTCCAAGCGTGCGCACTAGGCCACTATGCGACCCCTCCGAGCGAGGAGGATTGTACTAAAAGATGGGAAAGTGAGCAAGTGAGACATGCCAAAAGACGCGCGAAAGTCTTGCGGGGCTCTTTGTTTTTGGTTAGGCTTTCTCAATATGAGCAATACGGGAAAGATGAGTATGTGGGGAGGGGGTATTTTTGCATGCGCCGTTCTTATTTTTGCATGCGTGTACCGTTTCTCTTCACCTGATGTTGTTCTTTCTGAGCCGATACTTTTCACGACGTATAGGGAATATCCTTTTACCCTGAGCGATCAAGAAAATGCGAGTCTACAAGCTCTTGAGGCTTTGCAAGAAAAATACGCATTACTGAGTGAAGAGGGCGTGCCCGAATCCGAAATAAATATGTATCGAGAAGACCTCAGTCTTCGTCAACGCGAAGAAGAAGAGTGGGGTGTACTTGATCGTTATTCCTGGAATGAGGATGTGTACGAGTTACGTCGTGAATCGTACGGAGAGTTATCGGCGACGAAGACAATGTATACGGTTACAAAAAACAATGAAACGTTATTCACTACAGAAATGTATTGGGGGTCGGAAGGTCCTATCTTTTCGTGGAAGATCATAAACAAAAAGCCCGCATTTCTTTTTTCTGTTCCGGTCATCCATACAAGCGGGGAAGCGAGCGTGCCAGAAATTTGGTATGACGGTGCGTTTGTTTCGCAAGCATTTTCTCTTTTACGCCCGCAATATATTTTTTCTTATAACGATCGCATAGGTTTTATTGCAGAGATGCCCAATGGAAAAGAAGGCGTTTATTATGATGGCGCATTCCTCGCCCCCGAATTTGATGATATTTGGAATGTGAATTGCTGTGCGGCGCACGAATTGCTTCCCACGGTGTATAACAACGGCATTCTTCTTTTGTATGCAGAACGCGCAGAGGAAAAATATCTTGTTGAAATTTCCCTCATTACGTTATAGACAACCATCCCCCTTTTGATTATCATGCCCGGCATATCGGGCTGTGGCGCAGCGGTAGCGCGCTTGCATGGGGTGCAAGAGGCCGTGGGTTCGATCCCCGCCAGCCCGACCAAATGTCTCTCGCATATGCGGGGGATTTTTTGTACACTCTTTCTATATGATTTTTGAAATCTGCGTCCTCATTTTTCTGTGCTTGTGCATATTTGGAACGTTCCTTCCTATGCTCCCCGGAATCCCACTTATGTTTGTTGCTACGCTGGTGTACGCCTTTATGAGTGATTTTGCGCACATGGATCCTTGGCAGTTGTGGATCTTTGGAGGCATTACGGCTGCTGCGCTTCTGGTTGATTGGACCGCGGGGTTGTTAGGCGCAAAGTTTGGGGGAGCGGCAAGGAAGTCGCTTCTCGCAGGACTTCTCGGAATGATTATTGGATTTTTCGCCTTTCCTCCGTTTGGAATTATCGTTGGATTGTTTTTGGGAATCTTCATTGCAGAAGTCGCACGTCACCGCACGGGAGAGCAGGCGCTCAAGAGCGCGACCTCTTCGCTCATTGCAACGGCGGGTGGGGTAGTGGTGAATGTCGTACTCGCTTTTGCGTACGTCATCACGTTTGCGATCATCGTTTTCATCTAGTCTATGCTTACGAAAGAGCAAGAGATCTGGGTTAATCATCTGAGTAATACTGATAGCATTAATATCGTACCGTACGATCCAAATTGCGTTCGCCAATTCGCGAAAGTTGTAGACGAAGTTCATGGGCTGCTTGGCGAGTCGCAAGAAGTGGTTCATGCCGGTGCCAGCAGTTTGGGAATTTCTGGACAAAATGAAATTGATATTTACATTCCAGTTTTCACCGATCAATTTACCGAAACCCTAAAAAAAGTAGAAGCGCTCTACGGTACTCCTCAAAGCGTTTATCAGCTTAAGCGCGTTCGTTTTCAAACTATTCGTGATGAAAAAAAGATTGATGTTTTTGTCATCAATCGTCTTGATGCTGATTGGTTACGTAGTCGACAATTCGAGCAGCGTTTGCGTGAGCAACCCGAGCTTCTTGGGGCGTATCGCCTGCTCAAGGAATCGTCGGCAGGATTAAGCACGCGCGCGTACTATCGTAGAAAAATACATTTCATCAACGACGTCTTGGCAAAGCTCACGTCCACATCGCTTCCCCCTGAATTTAATGACCGATCATTCGTAAGTCGGCTATGGGCAGATATCCTTATTTTAACGAGAAAGAAAAAGATTAAAGCGGTTTGTTGTGAATCGTACAAGGAGGAAGGAAAAATGCGCGCCTGTAAAGGATGCCCAAATGTGTATCGCGAAGATTCACCTTCCGCATGGCGTCGGTTTCTGGCAAAGTGGGGAGTGAGGAAGATATGAGTAAAAAATAAATTTCTTGACGCGTTACATAATCATGATAATCTTTTTACAGACAGACGAGGTTTCAGCATGAACCCTAACTCTGGTGTCACAGAAGTGGCCCCTGAGAATCATCGCAAGATGTTTTCTCAGGGGTCTTTCTGTTTTTATTCTTGATGTGAAATATGGAGGTTTATTTTGCCTTTCCTGATCTCGTGGAATATGTGAATGAATTAGATTCGACAACGCACGTAAAAGTTGGACGCACACTAGAGGCATTGCAAAAATATGGGAGTGAAATCGGGATGCCGTATAGCAAAATGATTGATAAAAATCTTTTTGAACTTCGTACGCAAGGAAAAAAGAGGGTCAGAATATTGTATGCATTCCATCAAGATATGGCAGTAATTTTACTGATCTTCGTAAAAAAGACAAAAAAGATACCCATACGAGAGATAGAGTTGGCAAAAACGAGAAAAAGAGACCTAGGAATAAAATAACGTATATGTTATATTGAAAAATATGTATAAAAAAACTTTAATGGAACTGAAGAAAGAATGGATGAAAAATCCTGAGTTTCGCAAAGAATATAAGCGTCTTGATCCCGAGTTTAAACTCATGGAACTTATGATCGAGAAACGTATTAAAGAAGGACTAACACAAAAAGAAATTGCTAAGAAAATGGGAACAAAACAATCTGCTATTTCTCGTTTTGAAGTCGGAAAAGGAAACCCAACACTACAATTTATGCAAAAACTCGCCGATGCACTTGGCGCAAAAATGAAAATTACCATCACGCCTCGCTAAATTCATCCCTCAACCGCATCCACAATTTTCCCATCTCGTTTCTTCCTGATCCATCTGGTCCATCGCCCCACCAAGAATCTTTCGGTTCATGTTTCACGATAAGCGCATCGCCTGAATCAAAAAGTGCTTGCCGAACATCTGCGTGTTGATTAAGTTTTGCGCGAAAAAGTTCTTCCATGACCGCAAGTTTACGTTCGTTGAAATCAGGAATCTGAAAAGCTTTATGACGCTGTGAAGCTTCCCATGCTTGTTCCGGCGTTTGGCTGTCTACGATATCGTACACAATTTTTGGATCGGTATACCGTTGTGCATGGTAAGCATGCTCGACGGTTTTATAGGTGATGTCTTTGTACGTAATCGGATGTGCAGAAAAAGCAGAGAAGAAGCGAGAAAATACCTGAGGTGAAACAATTTTTTCCATAATACTTCCGTGAATATCTCATACTTTGCGATTCTTTGAAAGTTCGCTATCATTTTCCCCATATGTCTGACGTTCGCATTACTCCAAGAAGTGAAGATTATAGCCAGTGGTATTTGGATATTATTGCGGCAGCGCAAATGGCGGAGCATTCTCCGGTAAAGGGTTGTATGGTTATTAAGCCGTACGGCTACGCTATTTGGGAGCGTGTAGAAGAAATTTTAGATGCTCGTTTTAAAGAAACTGGTGTTGAGAATGCATACTTTCCTTTATTTGTTCCAAAAAGTCTTTTAGAAAAAGAAGAAGGCCACGCGGAAGGTTTTGCAAAAGAGTGTGCAATCGTTACGCACTATCGCTTAAAAGGTGATGAGCACAATCCAGGAAAGCTCATTGCAGATCCTGAGGCAACGCTCGAGGAAGAACTTATTGTTCGCCCAACATCAGAAACCATCATGTACGAGGTCTTCAAAGACTGGATTCATTCGTACCGTGATTTGCCTTTGCTCATCAATCAGTGGGCAAACGTGGTGCGCTGGGAAAAGCGTACACGCCTCTTTTTGCGTACAACCGAGTTCTTGTGGCAAGAGGGTCACACCGTGCATGCAACCGACGCCGAGGCCGATGTACGTGCACGCCAAATGCTCGAGCTCTACCGTGATTTCTCCGAGAACATCATGGCGATTCCTGTTATTCCCGGGCAAAAGAGTGAAACAGAAAAGTTTGCAGGCGCACTGCGTACCTACTGCATCGAAGCTATGATGCAAGATGGAAAAGCATTGCAGTTCGCAACGTCGCATCATCTTGGGCAAAATTTTGCAAAAGCATTTAACGTGAAGTTTACCGATGAACAAAATAAAGAGCAGTTTGCACATCAAACAAGCTGGGGACTTTCTACGCGCACCATCGGCGCCCTCATTATGACGCACGGTGATGATAAAGGCTTAATCGTTCCTCCTCGGTTGGCAGCAACACAGGTCGTTATTATTCCGTTGTGGTTTAAAGACGAACAACGTGATGAGGTTATTGCCAAGGCCCGTGCTGTAGGGGCGGTTTTAAAAACCGTCCAGATTCGTTTCAAGATTGATGAAAAAGAAGGCCGTCCTGGCGAAAAGATTTTCGGATGGGAAAAGAAAGGCGTACCTGTGCGTTTAGAAATCGGCCCTAAGGATATTGTGGCAGGAAAGGGCGTTGTTGCGCGTCGCGATACGAGCGAAAAGATCGACATGCAATTCGAGAACATGGCAACGGAGATTCCTGCGCTTCTTGAGAATATACAAACCACACTTTACGAGCGCGCAAAAGCATATCGCGATGCAAAGATTGTCGAAGTCGATACGTACGACGCATTTAAGGCAGCGATTGAAGGCGGAAACTTTGTGCGTGCACACTGGTGTGGAGATGCGGACATTGAAGAAAAGATAAAAGAAGAAACAAACGCAACGATTCGTTGTATTCCTTTTGATGCAAAAGAAGAAAAGGGTGTCTGTATTTACTCCGGAAAGCCTTCGGGAAAACGGGTGATATTTGCTCGATCGTACTAGCTCCTCGTCATCCCGGGCTTTCCGCCAAAGGCGGATCCGCCTTTGGCGGAGATCCGGGATCTATCGCTACTAAAATACGTTGGATGCCGGATCGGTGTCCGGCATGACGAACGTCCCTCTATGTCCTATTGGCTCCTTAAATCAGATCCCGAAACCTATTCATTCAAAAACTTGCTCAAAGACGGAAAAACCGTGTGGGACGGTATTCGCAATGCCCAAGCTCGTATTTACCTCAAGCAAATGCGCCCGGGCGATGTGGCGTTCATGTATCACAGCCAAACCGACAAGGAAATTGTAGGAACCGTACGTATCGTAAGCACTCCGTATCCAGATACAAAAGATACCGAATGGATTGCAGTCGATATTGTTCCGCTCGACGTATTTAATCACCCCGTCTCGCTTGAACAAATCAAGCACGATGACGTGCTTAAAGAAATGCTTCTTGTAAAACAGTCCAGACTTTCTACAATGCCAGTCACTCCCGCACAAGCAAAACGAATTGAAAAACTCGCGCGAGTCTAAATATGAAAATGCCGGCGGTACTTCTTATAATCGTTGGAATCGTATTTGTAGTGTGGGGATCCTCACTAATCATACGGCAAGTTGATTTTGATATGCATGCAAAAGAGACTATCGCTACTGTTGCATCAGTAGGAAATGATCGGATAGGTTCAAGAAACACTTTCGCAAAGGTGATTGGCACGTATACGGTTGGCGATAGTATCTACAAAGAGCGCTTGGCGTTTCCCATATTTGCAAACACGCTAGGCATTCGTACTAATGATTCCGTGCGCGTTGCGTACGATGAGCGTTCGCCCGAAGATGTAAAAATTATTACGCAGAGTTGGGATAAATATCTCTATTATGTTTCGGGAATATTCTTTATACTTCTCGGACTCATGTTTGGCATGTTCGGAATACTCACACAGAAACACCTTTCACTCCCAACTTCCTAACTTTCCGCCAGAGGCGGATCCGCCTCCGGCGGACATTCCCTCATAACTTCACCTATGTCCTCTCTCGAAGAAGTAAAAGAAAAAGCAAAAAAGGTGCGAGATACCACGCGTGAGCAAACCATGGGATTTATTACCGCGGCGCTTTCGCTTGTTGCGGGATTAGCGTGGAATGATGCAATCACCTCAATGATAAAAGAAGTATTTCCCGGAGGAACATCAAATCTTCTCGCGAAGTTTGTGTACGCAGTAACGGTAACGGTGATCGTTGTAGCACTCTCTCTTTTAGTGAGAAAAATCCTCACCATTCAGGCGGAAGAAAAGAAATGAGAAAAAGTCTAGTCAAAAACAGTGTTTGATGTATAGTGAATATATATGGCAAAACTCGCCGTAAAAATTGCAGAACAAAAGAAAGAGAAAACATATGCGGTTGAAGTGAGCGCGTCGAAGTTCGAGCGTCTTGCGGCTGCATTTGGTTTTTTTGGAAAAGAATTTCTCGAGAGCGTTACTCGTGCTGAAAAAGATATCCGTCAAGGAAAAACAAAAAAGATTCGTTCTTTTTCGGATCTTTTGAAGCGGTAGGTATGTTTTCAATCATCGTTACAGAGGAATTTGAAAAGAGATTTTCAGATCTGCCAACGAGAATACAGAAGAAATTAATAAAACAAGAAAAGTTTCTCAGAGAAAATCCGTTACATCCCTCACTTCATACAGAGAAGTTACAGCCAAAGATAAAAGAATACTGGAGTTTTCGTATAGACAAGAGCTATCGCGTGTTATTTCGTTTTACGGAAAAAGATGAATTGATACTTATAACGGTAGGAACTCATGATTGGGTATACCGAATGAAAAACTAATATGCACGCCGTTATTCTTGCCGCAGGAAAAGGAACTCGATTACGTCCGTTTACCGAAACTACGCCAAAGCCCCTTGTTGATATAGCGGGTCGGCCACTTTTGGAATACGTACTTGATGTACTTCCAAAGACCATCGACGGAATCACGATCGTCATCGGATATTTCGGAGAGCAAATACAAGAACATGTCGGCGAATCGTACAAGGGAATTCCTGTGCGCTATGTTGTGCAAAATCGACTCGATGGAACAGGCGGTGCGCTCGAGCTGCTTCAGCGCGACATTGCCGAAGCAACACTCGTGCTCAACGCTGATGACATCTATGCGGCACATGACCTTGCCCGTCTCACGCAATTTCCTCTCGCCGTTCTTGCACGCCTCACCAATGATCCTGTTGCGAATCCTTTTGAGGTGAGTAGTGCAGATTTATTGCGAGGTTTTGTTCCCAAACGCGACATTATTCCCGGCGTAACCTATTGGCAAAACTGTGGGGCATACATGATTGATCCTCGGTATTTTTTAGAACATGTAGTTGAAGTTCCTGTACGAGACGGGGTTGAAGCGAGCATCCCGCATACCCTCGCCGCACTTGCAACACACGAAAAAGTCCACGTCGTTGAAGCGACGTCGTGGCTCCCTGTAGGAAATCCTGAAGAACTCGCGCGTGCTAGAGAGCTTCTATCGTAAATGAAGAAAGAACAGTGGCCATGACGTTATCAAGAGGTGCGAAATACTTTTCTTCACATTCGGGCGTGAGCTCTTTTTCGTTTTGACACGTTCCTCCCGATCGAGCAGTGAACGTTAGGGTATATTTCAAGCCACCTTGGTACACGAGGTACGTGGCTTCGCGTTCAGGAACATTATGAGAGACCTCATCCTCGATCAATCCACAAAATGTGGTCGATCCATACGTCATTGCTTCGCTTCCCAGTGAAAAATAGTCACACATGCTTTGTGTATCTTCAAATCCAATTTCAGGCATGACAACATCTTCGATATTGATCGCATAAAAAACCGAATACGCATCTTGATAATTTGCAACAAATTCAGGATCAGTATCTCCAGGATTGGAGATCACTTCCGAAGGTTCAAGATAGGAGAACGATAGACGTGTGTTGCCGTGAGGGATTGAATAAGGAGATGTCCATGTTTCCTGGGCGCTTCCGTAGAGGTCGCTCAAATCCTGACGAATCATAAAATTATCGTTGTAGTGCTGCACGTAGTTTTTTGTAATATCATCGCCGTGTTCTTCAAGAGTCGCATCGTACCCATCAAACTTTGTAGCAATTGTGGCAAACGCGCTTTCTGTAAGCGTTTGTACATAAAAGAAATGTCCTAAAGTAAGCACGTGCAAGAGTAGTGAGGCTCCAAGAAGGATAGGAACCCAAGGAAAAGAAGAGGACGATGATTTTGGCATATTTTCTTTAAAGGATAACACGAAAAAGAGCGTACTTGCAGAAGATGGAATCGTTCCTGTAGTGTGGATTGATATGGATATCGTGCAGTTTAAGAAGATGTTTGAGCCACATTTTGCAAAGTACGTAGAGGAATGCATGAGCAATATGCACGCTCGGCTTAAAGATCCACTCTTAAAAAAGCTCATGAACCAGGCGGGAAAGATTGCGCTCGCGGGAGGAAAACGTGCACGGCCTTTTTTGGTCTACAGCATGTACAAAATTTCTGGTGGAAAAGATGATAAAGTTGCGCTTCGTATTGCAATGAGTGTGGAGATGTTCCATATCTTTTGTT
>ERZ1292633.5472-Hain-H41-02um-R1-5472-length-11454-cov-5_pt1 | contig 11454 bp, 6 predicted proteins | sample MGYA00564406_ERZ1292633 | MGnify/ENA primary metagenome ERZ1292633 (study PRJEB36523, sample SAMEA6512639) | groundwater metagenome | collected 2019-01-08 | study: AquaDiva: Metagenomics assemblies of 32 groundwater samples
CCGTAGGGGGAATGGGCGCAATGTTTTTGGCCTGCTCGGCCTTACTTAAACACGGTGAAAAAATTTTATTCCCTGAACCATCATGGCTGGCCGGGTACACACTGGTGGTCAGCAGCGGACCGGGCGGATTCGTCACCACGCCATTTTTTGATGATGACAACAATTTCATTCTTGATGAATCAATCTTTAAAAACCATAACATTAAATTACTGTTAGTCAACTCACCGGAAAATCCCACCGGCCGGGTGCTTAATAAAACCAACCTGGGAAAACTGGTCCGAATCGCCGAAAAATACGATTTAACGATTATCTCTGATGAAGTTTATGAACCGATGTTATATGACGGGGCGAAACACATTTCTATTGCGACGCTGGCGCCGGAGCGGACGATTAAGGTTAATTCGGTCTCCAAACGTTACGCGATGACCGGGTTCAGGATCGGCTGGTTGATTTCACCTGAAGCCCAATTAATTAAAGAATTCGGTAAGATTAACCGCGGGATAGCGGCTTGTCCGCCGACCGTTAGCCAGTACGCGGCTCTAACGGCTATTACCGGACCGCAGGATTGCGTTAAAGAAATGATTGCCGAATATACCAGACGCCAGCAAACTATTAAACCAGAAATGGATAAGATCGGCTGGACTTATATTGCACCGGAAGGGGCATTTTATACTTTTCCTAATATCAAGCAAAACGCTAATTTGTTATGCCCAGACTTGATTGAAAAAGCCGGAGTCTCGGCCGTACCAGGCGAAAGTTTTGGGGCCAAACATAACGAATATATCCGCCTTTGCTTTGGCAGCGCGACGGTCCCGCAAATAAAAGAAGGGTTCCGGAGATTGCATAACTATTTTAAAAATACCGAATTAAAACAAGTCTTAGCCGGCCGGCTAAAAAACACAAAAAATACCAATGCTTTTAATCATAGACGGTTATAATCTAATTTTTGCCTACCAGAATTTGCCGGACACTCCCAAAAGCCTTGAAAAAGCACGGGACAATCTCCTTCAGGTCTTAACCAAATATAATCTAAGACGCCAATATCAAATCATCGTGGTTTTTGACGGCCGCGAATCTTACACGCATAAACAAACCGGTTTAAAAATAGTTGCGAATATAGAGGTTATTTTTTCAGCCCGGGGCGTTACCGCCGATACGGTTATCAGCGACATTGTCATCAGGCACCAACAACCCAAAAATATTACGGTGGTAACGGAAGACCGGTCCTTAGCGCGGGCGGTCTTATCAAACGGGGCGAAAACATTTAAATCAGGTGACTTTATCGATGAACTCCGGCCAACAACACCTCAACCGGAAATGATAAACGAACCGCAGGAAAAAATTTCCGGTGTGGCGGATAAACATCAGGTTGAGGCCTGGTTAAAACTTTTTGGGGTTGAAGAAAATCAGCCATAGGACGGCCACCAGAAACGAGCCTCGTCCCGCTCCCGCCCCGATGAATCGGGACAAGCCGCGGCGAGACGGGAGTAATTATTAATTTACCCCGCCCTTTCTCCCTGAAAGGGCGGGGACGGAAGCCGATTTAATTAATGCCTTAAACAAGGCCAGTTGTTCCGGCCGGCTTATCAATCGTTCCGGATGCCATTGTAACCCGATTACGAATTGGTCGCGTTTAACGAGTTCCACTCCTTCAATCAACCCGTCTTCAGCCCGGGCGTTAATCATTAACCCACGACCAAGTTCTTTGATGGCCTGATGATGAAAACTGTTAGTTTTAATTATTTTTACCACCGCTGTTACATCGGGGCAGGAGTTGATTATCCGATATAAACGTGAGAAGTCGTGCAGGTAAACCTTATGTGAGGCCCCATCACGATGAGGCCGCGAGCCTTTTAATTGAGTGGCTATGTTCTGAATCAACGTTCCGCCCAAAACAACGTTAAGCACCTGAAGACCGTGACAAATCGCCAGAAGCGGAATCTTTTTCCGGAGGGCCAACCGGACCAGTGTCAGATCAAAAAATTCTTTGGCCGGTGGCATCCATTTAGTCTGCGGCATTTTTTTTTCGCCGTAAGTATGCGGATTAATATCATAACCGGAGCCGCTTAAAATCAAACCGTCCACTTTTTTCAATAAGGCCTTAACTAAAGCGGTCGTGGGCACCACCGGTAGAATCAGGGGTAGGCCGCCGGCTTTAATCACCGCCCGGCTGTAATCCTGATGTAAATGGTCGGATCCATCTTTCGTTAAATTAGCGTTAATGCCTATCACCGGCTTAGCCATACCAATTTTCCTTGAAAATTTTTATTTTATGTTTATAATACCATAAAGATTTGCTTCCAGCAAATTTTTATTCCGGGGGAGTTTAATTTACCCCGCCACCAGCGGGGTGAATCGTACCACTAAATAGAAAGGCGGAAATGCTTTCCGTATATTACTCTCCAAAACTGCCGGATCGTCTAATGGTAGGACCGCAGACTCTGGATCTGTGTATCTAGGTTCGAATCCTAGTCCGGCAGTTTTGGAGAAAAAACATCAGTGGATTTAAGAAGAAAAAGAAATTTCAGAAGTATGTTCTACGCTTTTTATTCCGGGTCGTCTAACTTGCCCCGCCAAATGGCGGGGTAAATAGGACCGCAGACGGAGTTTATCCCGATGTCGTGCCTAAGGCAGATCCGCCTATGGCGGAAATATCGGGAGATCTGTGTATCTAGGTTCGCTCGCTAATACAGCGAGCGTTCGCTGGTAATAGCGGACGAACCATAGTTCAGCAGTCATCCTTTTCCCATACGGCGGGACTACGGAATGGTAAACCGGATAAGAAATATAAGTAGTTCAGTTAAAACTCTGCAGTAACGAAACGGCCTGACGTCAGGGATGGTTTGTTTCTGCCATTTAAGAAGCGACCATAAAGGTCGCCGCGACACTATGAACGATAGAATATGCCCCCATCGTCTAGCGGCCTAGGATACGAGATTCTCAGTCTTGGGACCGGGGTTCAAATCCCCGTGGGGGTATGATAAAAATTAATGCTGCCCGCCAAAGGACGGATCCGCCTCTGGCGGAAATTATGAATTAAGAGCATCTCATCTAATGGAACTACGAATGAATACTAACTCGAGTTTGGCAAAAAAAAAATGTAAAATCTGGTAGTTGATATTCAATACGCTATCAACGCATTAAAGTGCGTTGTCTACCGCACGAATTCAGGGTAGGCAACGACCCCGCCTTGCGTGGTCGTTGACAGGACTTATGAAACCTCTTGTAGTGTTTATTCGTCCCGTCTGGGCGGGATTCGTAGTTCCAATTCTTTTTATGAGAGGTTTTGAAAATTATGATAAAAAAATATTTTTTCGCGATCGGATTGATATTCGGCCTGGGTTTATCGGTAATTCACGCTGAAGTTTCTGAAGAAAACTGGAAAACTATCAAAAAAGAGGTCCTCTCTGTCTATAAATCACCTGAGGCGAAAAATGATGCAAAACTTCGTTTAAAAACACTTCTATCATTGGAGCGGGCCGACCATCCCGAGGCGATTAAACTGTTAGCCGAAACGGTTATCCCGCTGGAATTAGAACTTGACGCGCCGATGGTTCTTGACACGATTATCACGTTAATCGGCCAATCCAAAAATAAAGAAACGATTCTCGCCCTGATTGAAACAACCAAAAAATCAAGCCTGCTGGTAAAAACTATCCTGATAACCGGAATGAACGGCCTTGACGACCCTTTAATAATAAATCAACTGCTTGAATTTTTAAAAGACAATAACCCCGTTATTAAAAGAACCACTATCAATACCCTTTCATCTTTTCACCCGACCGAAGCGTTTCCCGAAGTGATTAAGGCCTTAGAGTCAAAAGAATGGGAAATGCGGCTCAGCGCGATAAAATACCTGAAAGGACTGTCTGACGAATCGTCCCAGAAAAAAGCTTTGGATGCGCTGATTAAACAGCAAGCCAATGAAACCGGACGTCTGCGCCATGAAATCTCAGAAGCCATTTCAACTTTATCGACCACGTCTAATAAAACTCCTGACGATAATACCACCATCGCAACATTTTATGGTCTTTCAATTGACTCCAAAAATCTGCTTTTTTTAATTGATGTCAGCAGCAGTATGAGGCACCCTGATAATAAAACCCAGGACGGTGTCGCGGCAATGGATTGTCTTAAAAAAGAGTTACAATCGGCTATCCAAAACCTGCCGCCTGATGCGAAATTTAATATTATCACCTTTTCCAACACGGTAAAACAATGGCAACCTTATCCGGTTTTCGCCAAACAGTCCCGTAAAGAAGCCGTTGATTGGGTGGCTAAATTGGACGTACCCAACGCGATCGGCACCTATACTTATGATGCCCTGGAATTAGCTTTTGGTATTGATAAAGAAGGAAAGGTCAAGAACGCTTATCAGACAAAAGTTGATGTGGACACTATTTTTCTTTTTTCGGACGGTAACCCCCAGGGGGGAAAATATGATAATCCGGAATTTATTCTAAAATCCGTCAAAAGTCTGAATAAATTCCGCCAGATTAGAATTAATACCATCGGGATGACCGTGATGGGAAGTACGGTAAATAATTTTCTGCAACAACTGGCTGATGAAAATGAAGGAAAATCTGCGTTTAAATGACCAACTAAATTTTAGCCGTCATTTCTGGTCAGCCGCTCCCCGGCCGGCTATTTTGTCCAGTTGAGTTTGAGCGGACTGCTGAATGGTTTCGGCTAATTTAACCAGTTCGGCTTTTAATTCCGGCGATGGTTGCCTCAGAAACAAATCCATTTTCCCCATTAAATTTTTAACTTCACCGATTAAATGCAAAAGCGCCGAATAATTCTCACTTCGCTTTTCTAAAATAGTAAGTTCCGAATATTTTTCTAATTCCTTGCCCAGACATTCAAAATAATCAAGGTATTTTTGTTTTATTTTTTTCCCCGCGACAGAATCATCAAATTCCTTCCGGCTTAATTGTCCGGTCAGGATTAAAATATCTTTAAAAATCTTATAAACTAATTCATCGCTTAACATCAACCGGTATAAATCTCCGGGAAAAGACGGAAATTTTTGCGGATCCGGAAAACTTTTGGAGATTCCCTCAAAACTATCCGTAAAAGGCGCAATTCCATCCGGCCAGCCAAGGAGCCGATAACGATAGACCAAATATATTTTATTTAATTCTCCCAAGTCATCATTTATTTTACCGGTTGTATAAAAAAACAAATCTTCTTGTTCCAGTTGGCCGGCCAGTTGATTTAATTGTTTTAACCAGTTCGTTTCAAAAGTCTTCCATTTTTTCAGGAATGAAGAAACGAATGAACCATCGGACGCTTTGTTTGCTTCGCCCTCGGCAATCCGTTGTTTTAATTCTTCAGCCAACTGGCAAAATTTCTCTGAAATCTGAATGACCCGCCGGACATTATTGACCCGTTTATCAATTAAATTAACAGCCGCGAATTTGAAAGAACCGTTTCGATAAATCTTTTCTAATTCATCCCAACTCCATTTAGATTTAGCCAATATTCTTTTATTACGTTCATTGTCAGCAATAACAATATTACAATCATACTGCTCAGGATAAAAAGACCCTTGTGGATTAATAAATTTAGCAGCGTATTGCTGTTCGTCCCCGACAATGACTTGAGCCAGATCAAATAATTCGCTGTACAAACCGGACGGGTTATCAACGGTCCCTTTTAAAGATATTTTCAAAATTATTCCTTTAGGCAAATTAGTCTTGCCTTGAACCAGCAGGATTTCTCCACCTGAGACAGACTCGTCAACGCCTTCACCCAAATTCATTTCTAGATCAACCTGTTGAACAGGTTCGGCGAGAGTCAAGTTTTCCGCAAAACTATAGAAAGCGGCCATCAAGGTCGCCGCTGCCCCAAAAAGACAGGTTAAATTATTCTTGTTCATAGCTTACATACCATTCTAAAATTTTTGGTTGCGGTTTAACAAAAACAATCCACAGGTCGTCAAAAATAGGACTTTCCACCAGCGGCTTATTTAAATCATTAAGATCTCCACGAAAAAAAATCTTGTATTTAATCTTAGTTTTATAATTAGGATCAATCTGAATAGGAAATTCTATTCCTTTATTTTCTCCGGTAGCCGTGGTCAAAGGTTGATTACTCTGGTCAAAAAATTGGACTTCCAGTTTTCTTTTTGATTTATCCCAGTTAGCCGGGTAATAGACTGTCCAGTTCGCCCAGGCTCTAACGATATTTTTAGTTCCTGCCACAAGAGTCGTCGTTAAAGGCACTTCAATTAATTTAGAAGTAAATTCGCCCTCACCCTTGTAATATCGTCCTTCCCGGTATTCTTCCAGGGCAAAGATCCGGGCATCGGCCACGCTGTTATGTAATTGAATCGTAAACTCATCAATCGTAAAATCACCGGTAGTATTGAATGCCTGGGAAACATGACGCTCGCCCAACCGGATTAAATTAAAAGGAGAAACAAAATCAAGGTGTTTTCTAATTATCGGAGGAAACACATTTCCTGATGGCTGGTAAATATTATCACTATTCGGGTCCGTCCCGTTAAGAATGAGCGCAAAAGTATCCCGTTTGTTCCCAACTACACCACGGTTCCCCCCATGAGCGCCACCGATATAACTGCTCCCACTACTCGTTGGCGGGTTAGTATCCCATGAAAAAACTACATGCATCCATTGGTGATGAGCATCTAATCCTTTTGGTTCCTGTTTCGGACCGGTGGTTCCTTCGGTAATATCATTAGTAATAATATATTCATCAGGCACATTACTCAGAGTGGCATCAATATCCCAGAACCAGATTAATCTACCGCGCGGTTGCACATCAGGATAATACTTAGGAAAAGCCATCAGGGCGAAAATATTAAAATCACCTTGGGGAGACCACCAGGGAGGCGGATAGATTTTCTGCTTGAGGTTGCTTTTGCTGGCGCTGAATAATATCCGTGGTTTAGTCGTTTCAGGCCAATAATTTAATTTAACCCAGAAGGAAACGGTTCCTCTAAATCGTTGTTTATTAAATAATGCTTCATGAGTATAGGCATCCACAAAATTATCCCTGGCGTTGTAAGACGGACAGGATTTCCATTCCGAGTAAGCGCCATCCGGATAAAGAGTTCCCGGCCCTTTATCATCCGGGTCAAATAAACTTAACGTATTGGGTCGCCCCAAATCAGTTCCGCTGGGCCGACCATTACCATCTGAAGCGCTATTCTCTTCCACCAATTTCGCATCGCCCCGGGCAAAATCCGCCTCAAAACTGTCATCAAAATGATGCCGAAAACTTAAATACTCCCCTTGTAAATGACTCTGGTTAGTTGCCAGATAAATCTGGCCGTCTGTTTCGCATTGAGCCGGGTAACTGTTAATATCCGGTTGCGGATAAGTTTGCAAAGTTTTATTTTGATGCGTTGCGTTTAAACTCTCGGAAGAAATCCGGCTGATTTCGCCTGCAAAAAAATCTTTCTGAGAGGTATCAACATAAATATCATAAAGATTAACCACGGTATGTATTTTATGCTCGGCAAAAACATCCCGCGGTGTATCTTCGGCCGGCAACGCTTTCCCCCGGGCTTTAACCACCCGACCTAAAGATTCTATTTCAAAATAACCGGTCGGTGTAAAACAGAATTCCGTAGTATAATAAGTCAGGTCTGATTTATCAATCATCCGGTAAGCCATCAGATTGGGGTTGAAATCGTTTAGGAGCGAATTAGGATTGGCATTGGCGCGAATGAGGTCAACCAGGCCTTGAGCAGATTCTCTTTCCTGGGCCGTACCGGTGGGGCCAAGAACACCTTCATCTATCAGTCGCCGGCAAAAGTTATTAAACTGTTCCCAATCATGAAAAGGTTCTTTCAGGCGCGCCTCAATAATTTTATCTGCAACCGATTCCACATAACCTTGGTCAAATTTTAATTGGATTGAATTTAAAATCCCTAATTTTGACTTAGTTTCTTTTCCGTAATTAAAAATCACAAGTTGGCCGGTAAAAACTTCGGACTGTTTAAAATAAAATCCTTCCAGGTTAGCCAGAACGGCCATCAGGACTTCTTTGCTGGCCGAATTAATATTAATCGGGGCGCGCGGCTCTAACTCCAACGGGCCAGGATTTAACTGGGCATAAGTATAAATGTTCATTCCTAAACTCAAAGGTTGGTGTGACCTTTCGTTTAATGGTTTTGGTTTAATCACCTTAGAATTGGTCCAGTTATAGACCGTTAAATAAGGGGCGATTTTCTTATAGGTTTCTTTCCCAATAATTTCGGTTATTTCGGCTTTAGAAGTAAATCGACCGCCTTTTTGCGTTCGGCCGACGATAATTTTTTGCCCCATGTTTTTTCCCAACCCTAAAATTTCACCCAGATTATTCAAAAGATTCTCCACCCCTGCCCCGGAACCATTAATATATATCTGGCTGCTGCTATCAATAATTTTTAACGAATAAAGATCACCTTCGTTTTCGTATTTACTCTCCAGAGCATCGGAAAACCCTGTTTTTTTATTTTTTATTTTTTTATACTTTAAAGAATTATCCGGTTTAACGGCGGCAAAAGAAGGACGAAGCGCCAGTTCCAATGGGCAAGTTAGTATATCCAGTTTACCGTTACCGTTCTGGTCTTCTCCGGCATCAAGAAAGTTATTCCGGTTCAAGTCTTCCCCCCAGTATAACCAGTTGGCCGAAGCGTCGGACAGGCCGGCAAAAGAAGTCCTGGTCAATTCGTTGAGGGCCCGCTCAATGCCGCTCCGGGCTAAAAATTTTGCCCGGACTTCATCTACGTAATTCCGCGTGATCGTCCGCTCGGCCCTGGTAAAAATAGAAAAACTCACCGCCAGTAGAAGCAGAATCGTCAAAACCGCCAGGACCATAATTAATACGACCGACCGCTGAGATGGTCTAGCGATTCCCGGTAAGTTTCTTTTGATTGTTACCATAAGCGCCGTAACCTAACAATTAGAAATTTGCGAAAATATTTTCAATTTTCCGGCTGATTAAGTCGTTTAATTTTATTATCTCGTATTTTAATTTTTCGTCCGACGACTGACTCAAACCGGAATCCATTGATTTCATTAATACGCTGAAAAGGTCCAGGAGATTCGTCAAACGCTGATAATTATCTTCTCCATCCCGCCGGGGCGGGATCCCACCCTGGTTTACCCCGCCCCCAGCGGGGTGAGACAGGTCTAATTCCCGGTAAATTTGTAATTCATTTTTCAATTTAACCAAATCCGCTTCTATTTCGCCAAACTTATTTGCTTTATTTTCAACGTGCGAAGATTGATATAATTTAATCAATTCCACTCTCTGCGCCATTAGTTCTTTGGTGATTCTATAAAGCAATTCTTTCTCCAGCCCAACCGGTAGGGCGGAAAGTTTCTGGTAATTATTAAACCGCCAATCGGTTCTGGTTGGCTTGGGGACATCCGGCGGCAGGTGCTTATCATCATTAAAAAGATAATAGCGGTATTGGAAATAAATTAATCTCAATTCTCCGGCCGACGACCCCAGCCTTTCGCGGGTCGCCAGAAAAATATCTTCCGATTCAATCCGGTTAATCAGACCGATTAATTTATTCAACCAATCTTTTTCCCAGCCGCTCCATTTTTGGATTGATTCCTTAAGCAATTCCTCGCGGGTTTTATGCAAGCCCAACGCTTTTTTAATCCGCTCGCTATCGGGAGATTCCACCTGAATATTTTCCAGACTGTTGATTTTTTCAATTAATTCTTTTTCCAGGCCGTTCAGTTCCAGTAAAATTTTCTGCAGGTTTTGAAGATGTTGCGGCCGTTCGTTAAAACGATGCGGCGCGAACAAGGGAAAATAATACTCTTGTTTTATTGATTGACCCAACACCGCTAATTCATAATAATCCGGCTGAAACGGGCTGAGCGGCTGAATAAATTCTACCTGCCAGAACCCGTTTTTAACGGAACACCAACTAAGATCAATCAATTCAATCCTGGCCCCGATGATGGAATCGGGGCTGGCATTAGACCTGGAATAACTGCCCGCGTATAATTTAACCATAACGGTCTCTTCGTCCGTCAGGTTAATCTTTCCTTTAAAACCCAGCTGTTCCGGCTGAGCCACGGTGTTTTCCGGCCAGTTAACCCGGACCTCAAAATCTGCATTTCCGGAATCCTGGGCGGCCAGCCCCGATGGAATCTGGGCCAGCAGGCCGACGGAGCTCAGGATTACCAGTAACCCAACTAAAAACGTGTAACAAAATGATACCCCTGGTTTTCCGGAGGTAGCGTCGGACTTTATGTCCGACTCTAAAGACGGCGGGAGATAAACTCCCGCGCTACAACTATTTCTTTTTGTTACACGCTCTAAATTTAATATCATCCTATTACGGTTTTTCATAAGGCAGGACATACCATTCTAAAATTTTTACTTCCGGCCTGGAAAACCTGATCGTCAGGTCGTCAAAAACAGGCGATTCCAGCAACGGCGTATTAAAATCTTTTTCATCACCATAGAAAAAAACTTTATACCGGAGACGGAAAGGTTCTTTTGCTTCCGATACCGGTATTTCAAACTCGGAACCGGCCGGGTTATCCAACACGGTTGAAAGCGGTTGGCCGGCCTGATTGAAAAATTGGACCACCACTTTCCGTCCGGCCCCGGCCGAGCCGGTCAACCAGTTTTCCGGATAATAAACCGTCCAGGAAACTAAAGTTTTTATTTTAGTAAACCGGGAATTCAAATCTGTCCCGCCTGAGCGAGACGGCTGGTCGGTCTGATGGGCAAAATCTCCGGGAATTTGAATGAGCCCAGAAGTAAAAACCCCTTCGCCTTGATAATAATACCCTTTTTTATATTCTTCCATAATAAACTCTTTCGCCTCTTCAAGATTTTCGTGCATCCGAACCGCAAATCCATCAATCGTAAAATTACCGTCCCCGATTCCGTCCGAATCAACTTTTCCAAATTTAGACAAATCATCCCCCAAGCGGGGCGAAGCAACAGCGGAGTCCCGTTTTGGAAAATTTGGCGCCAAAGAAAATGACTGATTGAGATATTCACTCAAAACATCCTGGCCATTAACGCAAAAAACAGGTGTCTTTTTAGCGGGTATTTTTATCTGCGTGGCCCCATCACAGCGCGGACATACGAAAGTAAGATTGCCCGCCTGGACTTTCCCCAACCCGTTACAATAAAAACAGGAAATGATTCTGGATGTTAAAGCATCATCAGTATCCCAGGCCAACCCGATCTGCGACCAGCTAGAGCGGTTTAAGCAATTAAGCGACTGAGAAATAATATATTCAACTGATTCTTTTCCGCCGGCTATCCAGAACCAGATTAATTTACCGGCCGGCGGTTCACGCAGTCGTAAGGTCAAATTATCCCGCCCCGATTCGATCGGGGCCCGCTCCTGATATTTAGACGGATAGGCCCAGAGTTCAAAAACAGGCGCCGGGTCCCGATTAGGTCGGGACTCCCCCGATTGGGTCCCGCCAAAGGCGAGGCTCGCCCTATCGGGCG
>ERZ1292633.5473-Hain-H41-02um-R1-5473-length-11453-cov-4_pt1 | contig 11453 bp, 9 predicted proteins | sample MGYA00564406_ERZ1292633 | MGnify/ENA primary metagenome ERZ1292633 (study PRJEB36523, sample SAMEA6512639) | groundwater metagenome | collected 2019-01-08 | study: AquaDiva: Metagenomics assemblies of 32 groundwater samples
ATCTGAAGCTATCACCTGTACACGACCACCAAGGCTTGCGCCAAGGCACCGTCATTGAATGGCTAGACCGTACCGCCGACTTGGCCGCCCGAGATAAAGAGCAGCAAATTGCCCGCGAGAACCGCCGTGTACGCCAAGCATTGGATGTCAGCTCCAGCATGGTGCTGCTCGCCAACGTTCAGCATCGCATTGTTTACGCCAACCCTTCAATGATGCAGTTCTTGCAACGCATGCAATCGCGGTTGCGCACGCGCTTGATGGGATGGAACGCCCAGCAAGTTTTGGGGGCAGACTTGGACGAACTTTTGATACAAGGTTTCACAGCGCCCAGCGATGTTCATCGTCACACTGGCGAGTCAGACCTGCACCTCCATTTGGATGACTGGATACACCTGCGCCTCAAGTGCCAAACGATTCTTGACGAAGGCGGCATGCCACTGGGCGTCATCACCCAATTTGAAGACATCAGTGCAGAGGTCGCCGCCCAAGTGAGCATGCGCCGCATGCTTGACGCAGCCAAGCAAGGAGACTTTCTGCTACGTATGACGGATCAAGGGCAAGACGGCACGCTGTCTGAACTAGGCCAGGGTTTTAATGAACTGCTTTGCACCTTTAGCGAAACCATCATCGGCGTGCGCCAAGCTGCAGAAGAGTTTGGAAGCGTCGCTAATCAAGTGGCCTGTACCTCGCAAGACCTTGCACAAGCGGCCGCCGATCAGAGCGGTAACGCGTTAGAAACCAACGTTTCGCTTGAAAAAATCTCTGATGCCGCACGCCGCAACGCTGACACGGCCAAGCTCACGGGCACGCACGCGACACGCGCTGCACAGGAAGCTCGCGACGGTCAAAACGCCGTTTTTGAGACCGTGCAAGCGATGCGCGAAATTGCGCGCAGAATCAGCGTGATCGATGACATCGCCTACCAAACCAACCTACTTGCGCTCAACGCCGCCATCGAAGCAGCCCGCGCAGGTGAGCATGGCAAAGGCTTTGCGGTGGTCGCCGCAGAAGTCCGCAAATTAGCGGAGCGCAGTCAATGGGCCGCGCAAGAAATTGGTCATCTTGTACAAAAAAATGTTGGCATCGCTGAGCAAGCGGGTGCGGTGCTAGAGCGTATGGGGCCATCCATACAAGAGACCGCCGAACGGGTTGAAGGCATAGCAGCGTTGAGCAACGAGCAAGCCCTGGCAATCGCTCGGCTTGACGCCATCATGGACCAACACAACCGCGCCACCATGTGCAACGTCAGCGCCTCGCAGCAGCTTTCCAGCACAGCTGAAGAGCTTTCAGCGCGGGCATTGACCTTGCAGACGCGAATGGAACGCTTCAAAGTTCAACGAGCAACGGCGCCCTCGGAGCGCCCGACCGCGGATGCGTGAGTTCGGCTTGGCACGAAATCGGGCGCACCAGGCAGCGCCCGTACAATTCGCGCACCATGACCGAACTTGCAAAATCATTCGAACCCGCTGCCATTGAATCCCATTGGGCCCCCTTGTGGGAACAAAGTGGCATGTATGCGCCCACCTTGGACGCGTCCAAGCCCTCGTTCTCGATTCAACTGCCACCGCCCAACGTCACCGGTACGCTGCACATGGGGCACGCCTTCAACCAGACCATCATGGACTCGTTGACCCGCTACCACCGCATGCGTGGTTTCAACACGCTGTGGGTACCGGGCACCGACCACGCAGGCATTGCCACACAAATTGTGGTGGAACGCCAATTGCAAGACGCCGGACAAACACGGCATGACTTAGGGCGCAAAAATTTCGTCGCACGGGTTTGGGAATGGAAGCAGCAGTCAGGCAACACCATCACCGGACAGATGCGCCGTATGGGTGACTCCGTGAGCTGGGAGCACGAATACTTCACCATGGACGAAAAGCTTTCGTCAGTGGTGCGTGACACCTTCGTCAAGCTCTATGAAGAAGGCTTGATTTACCGCGGTAAGCGTCTGGTGCATTGGGACCCCATTCTGCGCTCCGCGGTATCTGACCTCGAAGTTGAAAGCGAAGAAGAAGACGGGTTTCTTTGGCACATTCGCTATCCGCTTGCTGACGGCTCAGGTGACCTGGTGGTTGCCACCACGCGCCCAGAAACCATGTTGGGCGACGTAGCCGTTATGGTTCACCCCGAAGACGAACGCTACAGCGCCTTGATCGGCAAACAGGTCACATTGCCATTATGTAGCCGCGCTATTCCGGTCATTGCAGACGACTACGTGGACCGTGAATTCGGCACCGGCGTGGTGAAGGTGACGCCCGCACACGATGCTAACGACTACGCGGTGGGGCAACGGCATGGCCTACCCATCATTGGCATTCTCACCTTGGACGCCAAAGTTAACGAGCTAGCGCCTGCCGCCTACCAAGGTTTAGACCGCTTTGTAGCACGCAAGAAAGTTGTGGCTGATCTTGAAGCACAAGGTTTTCTCGTTGAAGTCAAAAAGCACAAACTCATGGTGCCGCGTTGTGTGCGCACCGGCCAGGTCATCGAACCCATGTTGACGGACCAATGGTTTGTGGCCATGAGTAAGGCCGGAGCCAACGGCAAAAGCATTACGCAGGAAGCCATTGATGTGGTGGACAGCGGCGAAGTCAAGTTCGTACCAGAGCAATGGATCAACACCTACAACCAGTGGATGAAGAACATTCAGGACTGGTGCATCAGCCGTCAGCTCTGGTGGGGCCATCAAATCCCTGCTTGGTATGCCAACACCGGAGAAGTCTTTGTTGCACGCAACGAAGACGAGGCAAAAGCCCAAGCCCAGGCCGCCGGGTATAGCGGTGAACTCACGCGTGACCCAGATGTACTGGATACCTGGTTTTCGTCTGCCATGGTTCCCTTTTCAACCTTGGGTTGGCCTGACAAGTCAGAACTGCAAGATTTGTTTCTACCATCATCCGTACTTGTTACAGGGTATGACATCATCTTCTTCTGGGTCGCCCGGATGATCATGATGACGAAGCACTTCACCGGCAAGGTGCCGTTCAAGCACGTTTACATCCATGGCTTGGTGCGCGATTCGCAAGGCCAAAAAATGAGCAAGAGTGAGGGCAATGTACTCGACCCGGTTGACCTCATTCAGGGCTGTGATTTAGCAACCTTGACGACCAAATCAACCACCGGTCTGCGTAAGCCAGAAACCGCACCCAAAGTTGCTGCCCGTGTCAAAAAGGAATTCCCAGACGGCATGCCTGCCTACGGGGCAGACGCACTGCGCCTCACTATGGCCAGCTACGCCACATTGGGCCGCAACATCAACTTTGACACCAAGCGATGCGAGGGCTACCGCAACTTTTGCAACAAGCTCTGGAATGCCACGCGCTTTGTGCTGATGAATTGCGAGCAGCAGGACTGTGGTTTAAAGGAGCACACCAAGGAGCAATGCACGCCTAGTGGCGATTTCCACGGGTATCTAAGTTTCAGCCAAGCAGATCGATGGATCACCGGCGAATTGCAGCGTGTAGAAGCAGCCGTTGCTCAAGGCTTTGCCGAATTCCGACTCGACAACGTTGCCAACGTACTTTATTCGTTTGTGTGGGATGAATATTGCGACTGGTACCTTGAAATTGCCAAAGTGCAGATTGCTGTAGCACAAAGCTCGGGTAACGAAAGCCAGCAACGCGCCACGCGCCGCACATTGATTCGCGTGCTCGAAACCGTGTTGCGCGCCCTGCATCCCATCGCCCCGTTCATCACTGAAGAGTTGTGGCAAACCGTTGCCGTGGTGGCCGGTCGCAAAGATGACCAAGTGCAAGGCTATATCGGCAGCGCGAGCTACCCGGTAGCGCAGCTTGACCGTATCGACGCAGCTGCCGATGCATGGGTAGCGCGCTTGAAGTCCATGGTCGGCACCTGTCGCAGCTTGCGTAGTGAGATGAATTTGTCGCCCGCTGATCGAGTGCCGTTGTTGAGTTACGGGGATACCGAGTTCATGACAGCCGCCGCACCCATGCTGAAAACGCTGGCTAAACTCAGCGAAGTACAAATCATGACGGATGAGGCCGAGTTTGCTAACGCCAGCGCCAACGCGCCGGTCTTGTTGCAAGGTGCCGCACGTTTGGCGTTGCATGTGCAAATCGATGTCGCAGCTGAGCGCGAGCGTATTGGCAAAGAAGTTGCGCGCCTGCAGGGTGAGATCGTCAAAGCCAACGCCAAGTTAGCCAACGAGGGTTTCGTGGCGCGCGCCCCTGCAACCGTTGTGGCCCAAGAGCGTCAACGCATCGCCGACTTCAGCGCAACAGCGGATCGATTGAAGGCTCAGTTGACGCGCCTCGTATAGCGGCAAACTCTTCGCCCGGCATCGTGGCGCGAAACTCGCGCGATGCTGGGGACTCTTGATACAACAGCTCGTCAATTCGCCTAGCCACCGCCCAAGCTGCCCGCTTGCGCGACTCACGTGTGGTACTGGCCACACGCGGGCTCACCTGCAAGTTAGGCAGGTTGCGTAAGGGTCGGTCAACTTCTAGCAAGCCCGGCTCCACACTATCTAACCAAGCTGCAGCGAGGCGACCACTGCCTAGCGCCTGTGCCAAGGCTGTCTCATCAAACAAAGCAGAATGCGAGATGCTCACCAGCACTTGCGCAGCCTTCGCATTAGCCAGCACGCGCTCACCCAGCAAGCCCCGAAAGCGTTGGTAGTAAGGCAATTGCAGACACACGCCATCCGACTGCTCCATCAGTTCACGCAAACCACTGGGCACAATGCCCCAGCGCACCCACAATGGATCGTTGGGGTGCAGCGCCGGGTCATATCCCAGCACCCGGCACCCAAACGCTGGCAAAAGCTGCGCCAGCAGCTTGGCGCTAGCCGTCATGCCAATCAGGCCGATGGTTGAACACCCCAATTCGCGCCCGGCCATGGTGCCGTCCGAGCACACCACCGGTACACGGCGCAACATCGCCAGCAAAGCGCCAATCATGAACTCTGCTTCGGCAGCAGCCGAATCAGCCGTGCTGCGCACCACCTCGACGTTAGCCGCTGAGCAGGCCTGCAAGTCAATGTTCTCGGCACCACTGCTGACCCGCCCAAGCGCACGCAAACGGGGCGCAGCGCGCAGCAGCAGCGTATCAACAGCGACCTGTGGAGGAATCACCAAGCCACGCACGTAATGCAGGGCATTGCGCAGCGCTTGAGTATTACGAGCCAGCTCGGGCGCGTATTCCAGGTCATGCCGCTCAGCAAGCCAGTGCATAACCTCACTCTCCAAGGGCTCAACAATTAAAAGGCTCAAAGCCGTACTCCCAAATCCTCACCAAGAACCTTGAATGCAACAAAGCCCCGCATATCAGTGGTTGCTCGTCATCGATTGCGTGCCAAAATCAAATTCAATCTCATTCAATCCAAACATCCATGCGCGTCAATAAAGCCATTTTCCCCGTCGCCGGTTTGGGAACCCGTTTTCTGCCTGCCACCAAAGCTCAACCGAAAGAAATGCTGCCGGTGGTCGACAAACCGCTGATCCAGTACGCCGTGGAAGAAGCCTATGCCGCAGGCGTGCGCGAAATGATCTTTGTCACAGGCCGTCACAAACGTCCCATCGAAGATCACTTTGACATGACTTTCGAATTGGAGATAGCCCTCGAACAGGCGGGTAAGCAAGATTTGCTGGACGTCGTTCGCTCGGTTAAACCCGATGATATGGAATGCATTTACGTGCGCCAATCACAGGCCTTAGGTTTGGGTCATGCGGTGATGTGCGCCCGCCGGTTAGTTGGAAACGAGCCCTTCGCAGTGCTGCTGGCTGATGACCTGATGGTCGGTCAACCCCCGGTACTCAAGCAAATGGTGGATCAATTTGCTGAGTGGCGAGCTTCGATTTTAGCAGTTCAAGAGGTTCCTGCAGAGCAAACCAAGCGATACGGCATTGTTGCGGGCACGCCAGTGAATGATGTGATGATGGACGTCACCCGTATTGTCGAGAAGCCTGACCCCGCTAACGCCCCATCTCGCTTGGGCGTAGCCGGGCGTTACATCCTAACACCTGGGGTTTTCCATGAGATCGAAAACCAACCACGTGGCGTCGGTGGCGAAATTCAACTCACTGATGGCATTGCCGGCCTGCTACGCCGCGAAAAGGTATTTGCCTACCGTTATGTGGGTAAACGCTATGACTGCGGCAGCAAAGAAGGTTTTCTTGAAGCCAACGTTGAACTGGCTTTAGCGCACCCGCAGTTAGGGCCAGGATTCAAAGAGTTCTTACGTAAACTGGAGGTTAGCGACGACGCAGCACGTGAATAAACTCTCCTGCAGCGGCGCTTTGTTCTACTAACTCGTGGCCGGTTTGACGCGCAAAGGCTTGAAAGTCGCGTGTCGATCCAGGGTCTGTGGCCAACACTTTAAGCAACTGGCCTGTGTCCATTTCCGACAAAGCCTTCTTGGCCTTGAGGATCGGCAAGGGGCAGTTCAGGCCCCGGGTATCGAGTTCTCGTACAACTTCCATGGGTCTATTCCTTCGCAGACCAATCAACGATTTGCGGCTCGTAGCCGCGCGAACGCAACCATTGCGCCAACGCCTGGCCCGTGCCCTGCGGCCAGCAGATGATATCGCCAGGGCGCAGTAGCTTGTATTCTGCTAGTTCAGGCGAGAGCTTGATCTCGCCATGTGCTTGCACGTGGTAGGCAATGATGACTTGGTTTTTACGCTGGAAGTCCCAAACCCCCAGCAAATTCAAAGCCTCTACCTGTAAATGGGTTTCTTCCGCGACCTCTCGCGTGATGCCTTCTTCCGGTGACTCGCCCGCCTCCATAAACCCTGTGATCAGCGCAAAATTTCGGCCCGGCCAGGCGGCATTTCGCGCCAACAGCACAAGGCCATCGCGATCCGTGCATTCAATGACGGCCGCCAAGACTGGCGTCGGGTTGTTCCAACGCGTGAAGCCACAGGCGCTACAGCGCAGCCGCGACTTCTCGCCTCCATCTTCCATCATCACAATTGGCGCTAACACATGAGCGCATGTGGGGCAAAACCGGTAGATTGGGTCATCCGTCATGCTGGAAACACTCCAGTCGACAAGTAACGGTCTCCGCGATCACACACCACAAACACAATCGTTGCGCGCTCCACGACGCTGGCGATTTGAAGGGCCACACACAAAGCGCCAGCCGCTGATATCCCGACGAACAAGCCTTCATCACGGGCCATGCGCCGCGCCATATCCTCGGCATCGGCTTGGCTAACCAACACCAGCTCATCAACGTATTTTGGGTCATAGATTTTTGGCAGATACGCTTGCGGCCACTTGCGAATGCCCGGAATGCGAGAGCCTTCGGCAGGTTGTGCGCCGATGATGCGCACATAGGGGCTACGCTCCTTCAAATAGCGAGATACCCCAGTGATCGTGCCTGTGGTGCCCATGGCACTCACAAAATGCGTGATGCGCCCACCTGTATCACGCCACAGCTCGGGCCCGGTTGTTTCGTAGTGAATCCGTGGATTGTCATCATTAGCAAACTGATCCAACACCTTACCCTTACCTTCTGACTGCATTTTCAGCGCCAGATCACGCGCGTATTCCATACCGCCCGATTTTGGGGTTAGGATCAATTCGGCTCCATAGGCACGCATGGTTTGCGCGCGCTCGATAGACAAATCTTCCGGCATGATCAGTACCAGTCGATAACCCCGAATCGCCGCAGCCATCGCCAGTGCAATGCCGGTGTTACCCGAGGTCGCTTCAATCAAGGTGTCACCCGGGCTAATTTCACCGCGCTCTTGGGCTCGTGAAATCATGCTCATCGCGGGTCGATCTTTCACCGAGCCGGCGGGGTTATTGCCCTCTAGCTTGGCCAGTATCACATTGCCACGCCGCGCGTTGTCGAGGCCGGGTATGCGCTGAAGCTGCACCAAAGGCGTGTTGCCGATGACATCTTCAACACTGAGGTATTGCTTGCTTGTGTGATGCTGAGCAGTAAAGTTTGCCGATTCGCCAGTCATTTGTTTACCTGGAAAAGGTTGCAACAAATCGCCATGGTAGCGGTCTTGTGAAGCATCTGCTTTGCTCTGCGTTTTTTACCTCGATTGCTTAGTACGCCGGAAAAGCATGCCATAATGCGTTCTTTCGCAGCCAAGCTGCCTTCCCCTAGCCCGGGTGGCGAAATTGGTAGACGCAAGGGACTCAAAATCCCTCGCCGAAAGGTGTGCCGGTTCGAGTCCGGCCCCGGGCACCACAGAAATGCAATGTTTCTGCGGTAGGCAACAGCTAACATGCTGCGAGAACTCCTACAACAAACAGACCTGCCTAAGCCGCATCAGCAGGCGCAAGCTGCGGGTCATCTCGCGCACGCTACAACAACGCCGTTACGCCTTTGCTGATCCGCCCCTTCGGCAGGGTAGCAACCCCTTTGTGCCAAAGCAAAACATGGCGTCAGCACAACACTAACGCATTCCCTAGGACACTTTTGGTCCTGTGGCCTTACACAATCGCGCCAGTCGGTGAGTTGGTTTCAGTTTGCAGTCGGCCATTTCCGATCCAGGAACGATCTTAGCAACTAGCCAAACTTTGACCCAAAAGGGGCTTCGACTTGATATGAAATTCAAACAGACTCATCTGCATTCAGCAGTCTTGATGGCCATCGCCGCATCCGCAATCGCGCCACAAGCAGGCATTGCACAACAATCCCAGACTCTTGAGCGTATCGAAATCACCGGCTCATCCATCCGCCGCGTCGATGCAGAAACAGCCCTACCGGTCACCGTCATTACCCGTGCCGACATTGAAAAGTCGGGTGCCGTGGGTGTAGAAGAACTCATGCACCGTATTTCAGCGGCAGGCGCGATGTTTTCAGACTCTACCCAAGGTGCTGGTTACGCCACCTCTAACGTCAATTTACGTGGATTAGGTGCCAACTCAACCTTGGTTTTACTGAATGGCCGGCGTTTGGCGAATCATCCGTTTGGCAGTATTGGTGGCGCGGTCGCGGTGGACTTGAACGGCATCCCGTTTGCCGCCATTGAGCGCATCGAGGTCTTACGTGATGGCGCTTCTGCCATCTATGGGTCGGATGCCGTTGGGGGCGTCGTTAACTTCATAACACGCAAAGATTATCGCGGCGCCAGCATCTCGGTTCGTTACGGCAATACGCAAAAAATATTGGCGGTAAGGAAACGGGTGGCAGTATTGCTGTTGGCTACGGAGATTTAGAGCGCGACGGCTTCAACTTTCTAGCGACCGGCAATGTGCAAAAAAATACGCGGCTGAAGGCCGTTGATCAAGGGTATTACAACAGAGGCGGGGCAGAAATCGAGGGGGCGCCCCCTCCCACGTCCGGCCGTGCTTATCCAGGGCGTTTAGTGGACTATGGCCTCAGCCCTGGCGCCTACATCAGTGATGGCACGTTCACCGACCCCAAACTAGCCGCATGTGATCCCGTCGATACGGTCATTCAAGTGCGGGACTCAGAAAACCCCAACGGATCTTCGGTTAAGCGTTGCCGATATATTTACGCAGCAACATTAGACAACTTGCCAGACCAAGACAAAGCCGACGTTTATAGCCGGTTAACCGTCAATATCAGCAAAGATGTGCAAGGCTATATCGAGGCTTCATACGCATCCAATCACAATATTGGGCGAGTGGCTCCGGTCCCGATTGACCAAACCGCGGGTCACCTCGACGTTGCTGCCGCGAAGTACCCCAACTTCTTGATGCCTGTCACCAGCAAGTACTTTCCTACCGCGCTCATGACGCAGCTCGGCTATACAGCCCCATTTGGTTCAACAGAATTCCCTGGCTATACAGAAATCGCCATGCGAGCCGTACCGGTTGGCAATCGGATTAACGACAATCGCAATGCCCAAGGCCGCCTTGTTGGCGGTGTGCGAGGCACCTTTGGCACTTGGGATTTTGATAGCGCGATCACCTACGCTCGCTCCAAGGGTAGCTTGGAATATGACGGTTATATCCACGAGTCCAAATTCATCGCGGCACTCAAGACCGGGAATATCAATCCTTTTGGCCCAATGGACGCTGAAGGACTGGCCTTGCTTAGATCGACGATGATGGTTGGCCCCATGCGCGAGTCCACCAGCACAACAACCACTTGGGACGGCAAAGCTTCAACCGAGTTGATGAAAATGGCCGGTGGCTCGATGGCCCTGGCCCTAGGCATTGACTTGCGCCGCGAACAGGCAGACGACACCCCTGTTAACGACGACTATCGACGGGGCTTGCATATTGGAGGTGAAGGCACGGTTCCAGCAACCAGTGCCAGCCGTAATGTAGGGGCCGTATTTGCCGAGCTACTGATGCCATTTGCCAAAGGCTGGGAAGCCACCGTGGCAGCACGTTTTGACAAATACAGTGACTTTGGCTCTAGCTTAAATCCACGGGCCAGTATGCGCTGGCAGCCCAACCAGATGTTCCTCATGCGCGCCTCGGCGGGTACGGGCTTCCGAGCACCGTCGTTGTGGGATGTGAACGCCCCGCCATCGTTTACAAATACTGCAAACTCGGCCAAAGACCCTGGTTGCCCAGCAGGCTTTGAAGGGGACGATCGCTGTGAAACGCAGATGAACGTTCTTAACGCGTCCTCACCGACGCTCAAGCCCGAGAAGTCCAAGCAATTCTCGCTCGGTGTCGTGGTCGACCCCACCAAGTCAATTTCGGCAAGCCTTGACTATTGGCTGATTCACAAGACCGATCAAATTGGACAAGTCACCGGTGACGCCATCCTGAGCGACGCGACACTGTATACAAAGTATCAGAGCCGTGTACATCGCGCGGCGAACGGCTTTATTAGCTATATTGATCAACCGGTAGAGAACCTGGGCGGACTCAAAACCTCGGGTCTGGATGTCAGCGTCAAGAGCAGTTGGCCGGTCGCGGGGTCGAGTAAGTTCAATGCAACCATTGACGGCACATACGTGCTCAGCTACAAAGACCAAAGTGGTAAAGACGAGCCTTATATCGATCGAGTCGGCACTGCTGGTGATGGTGGCCGCGTTCAGCCCGTGCCACGCTGGCAAAGCACGTTGGGGTTTGAACTTCAGGACAAAGTCTGGGCCATCCGCCTTGAGAACCAATTCGTGCAAGGTTGGTCTGAATCCGCCAGATTGGTGAGCAATTCGCTAGGCTGTGAATGCAGTGCACACGACGTGAAAAATTCAAGTCGCTGGAACCTGTCAGGTTCCTACACGCTATTGGATAGCTTGACGCTTCGCCTGGGTATTCGCAACTTGTTTGATCGTGAACCGCCTTACGTCGCTGTGTCGTCCAACGGTTCACACGCTGGCGGCTATTCGTCTTCGTTCAATGACCCCCGTGGCCGATATTTTTACGGCTCCATTGCCTATCAGTTTAAATAGCCAAGACGCGTAGCGGCCTTCGCCGCTAAAAACTGCGGCCCGAAGTCAGCTTGTTGACTTCGGGCCGCTTTCATAATGCTCATCGGCACGTGGTTTGGGAGTGTCCGAATTTTTGTGTGCGAGGCGGGTGAAATGGATTGGGTT